>JAEEGL014742746.1_pt1 | contig 13677 bp, 9 predicted proteins | sample 9134231 | NCBI WGS metagenome assembly JAEEGL01 (sample SAMN16246548, study PRJNA631951) | gut metagenome | biome: gut microbiome; feature: rumen; material: fiber-attached | host: Bos | place: Iran: Karaj | collected 2018-10
AACAGATACACAAAAGCGGATCCTGATCGTGGATGACGATGCCGTATACGCCGCCCAGGTGAAGAATTGGCTGCTGGAGAAGTACCATGTGGACGTGGTATCCTCCGGTTCTCAGGCACTTCGGTTCCTGTCCATGAAAAAGGTGGATCTCATCCTGTTGGATTATGAGATGCCGGAGATGGACGGTGCAGAGGTCCTCGAGAAATTGAGGTCGGATCCGGAGATGAAAGGTCTCCAGGTCGTATTCCTGACCGGGACGGAAGAAAAGGAAGAACTTGGAAGAATGATGGGACTTCGTCCCAACGGATATCTGTTAAAGATTGCCACCAAAGATCGCATCATGAGCTTTGTGAAACAGCAGTTGGAGTAAAAGGGGAAAAACATGCTGGATTTTGTGCAAAGTGCGGCTGAACGGATTTTCAGCCGACAGAGTTCCACAGAAAAATGAAGTTAGAAGCATCTGACGAGGATGCGGCCGCGTGCCGTGTCTACATCAGATGCTTTTTTTGCTGAAAACGGGAAGAATAAAAGGAGGAAGATCATGACAGTAACAAAGGATAAGAAGGGTAATGTACTGACAGTGGGCATTGCCGGGAGCCTTGATGCCAAGACGGCGCCCGAGCTTTCCAAAGCTTTGGAGGGTGAACTGGATGACGTGAGCGAAGTGGTCTTTGACTTAAAAGATACGGAATACACCTCTTCCGCAGGTCTTCGTGTATTTCTCGGGACCTATCAGACTTTGGAAGAAAAAGACGGCAGAATGGTCCTTAAAAACGTCAATCCCGCCTTTATGGAGATTTTGGAAATGACCGGTTTTACGGATTTCCTGGAGATCGAAAACTAAAGGGTAAAAGATGAATAAGATCCTTTCATTCATAAGGAAAATAGTGCCAACGGGACTTACGGCAAAGCTGATCCGCGCAGTGATCATCATCTTCTTCATTGTGGGGATCGAGTTTTTTGCGGTAACTTTTTTGCATGTCCGGGAACTTGAGAAAACGGTGCGTACCGAGGGGGAGGAACTGACCGCCCAGGTGGAGATCGATTCCAGAGAAGCCATGGATAATCTGACCCGGCAGACCCTGGAAGAGCTGAGCGTGCGATCCGCTGACAAGACGGATGACGAGCTCTGGGTCAATGCCTACGAGCTGGATATCCTTGGTTCCATGGTGGCGGAGGTGTTTGCCCATCCGGAGAATTATAACCCCGTGGAGGTGCTCCCTCCGGATCCCAAGAACGGCGGGGAACTTTCTCTCCAACTTCTGGCGGCGGAAGGGTACGACAACATCTCGCCGGAAAACATGGACATGGCAAGGCGCCTTGCCAATCTTGCCCCCATCATGGCCTCTTATATCGGGTCCTATACCATGGATATCTACATCTCCCTGCCGGATGGGACCACCCTTGCCATGGACAAAAAGTCGGATCAGAAGTACGACGAAAACGGCGTGCTCACGCCCTACGATGCAAGGACAAGACACTGGTATGTGGAGGCGGTTAAAGCAAAGGACCTGTATTTCAGTCCCGTGATGCACAGCTTCTTTTATGATTACGACATCGTGGTGTACAGCCTCCCGGTATACGTGGGGGATAAGCTGGTGGCTGTACTGGAGGGTTCTTTAAAGACCGACAAACTCCAGGAACGGGTGGATTATGCCCTCTTTGGGGATCAGGGGTTCAACATCCTCGTCAACGAGAGAGGGCAGCTGGTCAGTACCTCAAGAAAAGAAGGGGAGCTGATGATGCCTGCGGATCTGGAGCAGGATATTCGTGAAACCGTGAATCCGGGATTAAAAGCCCTGATCAACACCGGACTTACGGGAGCATCGGGGACCAAGATCGTAAAGGTGGACGATCAGGAGTACTATGCAGGTTACGGCCCGTTAGTGACCGTGGGCTGGACCCAGATTTCTTTTGTTGCCGTGAGCGAAGTCATGGAGCCGGCAGAACTCCTGGTAAAGGAGACCGTCGATTCTTCGAACCGCATGCAAAAGCGTCTGAAAGGTGCCTTCAGCGGGACAATCACGGCGCTGTTTCTGATCATGGGCTTTATCGTTGTTGCGACCATCCTCATCGTCAGCCGGTTCGCAAGGAAGCGTGTTGCCCCCATCAATCACATGACAACAAAAATCCAGGAACTCTCCGGAGAAGAAATGTCCTTCGAGATGGAGAACATCTACCGGACGGGGGATGAGATCGAAACGCTGGCAAGCGCCTTTGCGGATCAGGCCGGCAAGTTAAAGACCTATATGGAAGACAATATCCGGATCTCCGCGGAAAAAGAGAGGATCGATGCGGAGATGTCCATGGCAACCCAGATCCAGGATTCCATGCTGCCCAAGGTCAAGCCTGTGTTTTACGATAAGCCGGAATACAGTCTCTATGCCCGTACCGTTCCCGCAAAGGATGTGGGCGGTGACTTTTACGATTTCTTCTATGTGGACGATAACCATCTTGCACTTGTTATCGCGGACGTATCCGGGAAGGGTGTTACGGCGGCCCTGTTTATGGCTCTGAGTAAGCAGATGATCCAGTCTCAGATGATGATGAACAACGGTCTGACATCGGATGCACTGAGTGTTACCAATGTGCGCCTCTTGGAAGAGAGCATTCCGGATATGTTCGTGACCGTCTGGCTCGGTACCGTAACGCTTTCCACAGGCCACCTTGTGTTTGTCGATGCAGGGCATGAGTATCCGGCGATCCAAAAGGGCGGCGGGATGTTTGTCATCGAGAAGGACAATCACAGTATGGCCATGGCGGCTTTAAAGAAAGCTAAATTCAAAACAAACGAAGATTACTTAAAGCCCGGCGACACCATCTATCTTTATACCGACGGCGTGACGGAAGCCCATAACGAAGCCGGCGAGATGTTTGGCATGGAAAGGCTTGCTAAGGCCCTGAATGAAGTTGTAGGATTATCTCCGGAAGAGATCGATAACCATGTCCGTGAGAGGATCGCTGAATTTGTTGGAGAGGCCGAGCAGTTTGATGATATTACCACACTTTGCTTCCGCTATCTGGGACAACCGGCGGGAGAGGGTGATATAATATGATGATCAGTTTTGCGCCCATGGAGGGCGTAACAACCGCCACATTCAGGCGGATCTATAAGAAGCACTTCACGGGGGTGGATCGATATTACACCCCCTTTTTGGCGGCCACGCAGACTGGCTGTTTTAAGAAACGGGAGATCCGGGAGTACACTCCTTTTGATCCGCAGCTGGTGCCCCAGGTGATGGCGGCCAAGTCGGAGCATGTGATCTGGGCCGCAAGGCTCCTTGCGGATGCGGGATATGAGGAAGTAAACCTCAATCTTGGGTGTCCGGCGGCTACCGTGGTGACAAAGAAAAAGGGTTCCGGAATGCTGGCGGATCCTGAACTGCTGGACCGTTTTTTGGATGGGATCTTCCGGGAGCCGGATCTTCCGAAGATCTCCGTAAAGACCCGGATCGGATTTGCGGATCCCGGGGAGGCGGAAAAACTCGGGCAGATCTACGGGAATTATCCGATCTCCGAGGTGATCATCCATCCCCGCGTGCGGGAAGACTTTTATAACCGTCCCTTAAGTCTTCGGGGCTTTGAAGAGATGAAGAAAAGCCTATCCTGTCCCGTGGCTTTTAACGGGGACATCAAAAGACCGGAGGATGCCCAAAAGATTTTGGAAGCGTACCCGGAAACGGATCATCTGATGATCGGAAGGGGACTGCTGGCGGACCCGCTGCTTGCGGAAAAGATCAAAAACGGGGATGCTGCCGGTTCGGAAGAGGCCGGCGCTGGCCTAAAGCGCATCGGAGCGTTTGCCCTGGATCTTTGGGATGCCTACGCCGAGATCCTCTCGGGAGAACGGGATGTGCTCTTTAAGATGAAAGAGATCTGGTTCCATTTGGGAAGCAGTTTTCCCGGTTGTGAAAAACAACTGGATAAATTGAAAAAATGCCGGACCGCCGGAGAATACAGGACCATCGTAAGTGAGGTCTTATCAAGTGGCGGGAAGTAGGAGTAATTGTTCGTAAGCATGAAAGAGAACGTTAAGAAGATTTGGAATATACGGGAATTTCGGATCCTTTGCCTTGTGGCGGCGGTGATATCCGTGCTGTGTGTGATCCGGATGATCCTGCCGGCAAGGACCTATGAGTATACGGTGGGAAGCGGAAAGCTTGAACTTGCGCCCTACGTCGATGAGACCGGTGAAGAGCCTTCTCTCGAGATCACCCTGCGGGATCACATCAGCCTTCCCGTGGGCGTTTGGAGAGTCCATGTGGACTATGAGACCGACATGGATATGGCAAGCAGCTTTTTTGTCAGGGATGAAAGCCTTCCTTCGACGGCGCTGCAGTGCATCGGGGAACACACGTATCTCGGATTAAAGCAGTCGGATTTTGTCATGTATCTTTTTGCACCGACGAAAACCCTGGAACTGTATCTGGTTCATTCCAATGATACGCTGACGGTCGGAAACGTTACCTTCCGGGAGACGATCTGGTATCAGACAAGGATCCTGACCCTGGTCTGGGCCCTTGTCCTTTTGGTGTTTTTGATCCTGCTCTTAAAAGAAAGGGCAGGGAGATCCGAAACCTTTGCGGAAAAGAAAAAGTATTACTACGCCGTGACTTTGATCGGATTGCTGGCTGCTTCTCCCTTTTTCCTCGGGGCCATCGTATCCGGCGGAGATATGCTGTATCATCTGATCCGTATCGAAGGCGTAAAAGACACCCTGCTAAGCGGGATCTTTCCTGTGAGGATCGAACCAAAATGGCTGCAGGGCTGGGGATATGCCGATGCGATCTTTTACTGTCCGTTCTTTCTGTATATCCCGGGGATCCTGAGAACCCTTGGATTTACGGTGGTGGAGGCCTACAGTTTTTACTGCATCCTCTTTTGTTTTGCCACGGCGTGGACAGCCTATCTTTGCTTCCGAAAGATCTTTGAAGACGATTCCGTCGGTGTTTTGTGCAGCGCCCTTTACACGCTGTCGATCTATCGGTTTTACCGCGGTCTGTATGAGGGCGCCATCGGCGAGACCACAGCCTATACCTTCTTCCCGCTGATCCTCTACGGACTTTGGAAGATCCTTGTGGAGAGCAGAAAGGATGAGGCCCTCCTTCAAAAGCAGAGATTTGCATTCATGCCGCTGGCAGCAGGCTTCAGCGGACTCGTGATGTGCCATGTCCTGTCTTCGGAGATCGTGTTCTTTATCCTTGTCCTGACGGCTCTTGTTTTTATCGACAGACTGTTTTCGAAAGGCGTGTTCAAGACCTTTTTCAAGGCGGGACTATGGGCCCTTGGATTCTGCATGTGGTTTTTGGTCCCCTTTGCGGATTATTACCTGAACCAGGAAGTCAGGATCAAACACGCTTTTGCAAGGACGATCCAGTACCGAGGAAATTATCTTGGGCAGATGGCTCACCTGTTTTGGAGAAACGGGGACAGCGCGAGGATGTACATGGAGGGGATGATCGATTCCGCCCCCATGAGTATCGGCTTGATGCTGCTTGCCTGCCTTCTTGCCTATTTTCTGTTCCTCATCGCCGGAAAACTGCGGGATGTCCGGACCGAAGAAAGACGCTTTGACAGATATACGGCCTTTCTTGGGGCGTTTCTTGTGCTCATGAGCATGAGCTTTTTCCCCTGGGATATTTTCCAGAGGACCATCCCCTTTGCAAAGCCCTTTATCAGTTCTCTGCAGTTCCCCTTCAGACTCCTTGGGTTTGGATCGGTTTGTGCGGCCTACTGCGGCGGGAGAGTCCTGCTTACGTTAAAGAGATACGAAGAAGATAAGACCGGGTATCATGCGGCCATCGCAGCGGTTTTGGCAGGCACCCTTGCATCCGGTATCTTCCTTGCCAATGTCACAACCGCCAACGGCGGGATGTATGCCCTGTACAATGACGAAGGGTTCTCCCGGAATTACATTTCGGGAAGCGAATACCTGCCGGAGGATACGGAGCAGAAGGAGATCCATTACAACCGATTTGAGGCATCTCCGGGCGTGACCTTGGGTGAAAAAGAGACGGGAGCGCTTCGCGCCTCGGTGAACTGTCATAATCCTCAAGGGGAGACCGGCTGGATCGAAGTCCCGCTGATCTTTTACAAGGGATATCATGCATACGATGGGGAGAAAAAGGAACTTCCCGTCACGGCAGGGACGTATTATACGGTACGGGTCGAGATCCCGGAAGGATTCCTTGGCAACGTGACCGTGTTGTTTAAAGAGCCCTGGTATTGGCGTCTTGCGGAGCTTTTCTCCGCGCTTGTCATCGCGGGGACGATCCTCCGTATCGTCCTGCCTGCGGGAAAAAGAAGCTTGGATCAAAGGACGGAGAACGAAAGTTGAAGAACAGGAATGATCTTTGGAAATACATATTGATCGTTGAGGCGATCCTGATCCTTTGCCTGATCCCCTTTACATTGAAACCGGAGCGGGAACTTGCACGGTTTTCAAGGGAGCAGATCACCGAAAACGTGTATCCCGTGGGAGGAGAGTATTATAATACCGTCCTTCCCCTGGCGGGCTTGCCCAGGGGCGTGATCGAAGTTCGGGCGGGGTACCATATGCCCGGGGAGGATCTTTATTCCTACCTTTGGATCGAACAGGAAAGCAGCGATTTTTATTCTTTTTTGGGAAACGGAGTTGCGATCACCCCCGGGATCAAAACGGTCTCTTATCAGGTGTATGCTCTGGAACCCTTGGAGAATGTCGGCATTGGGATACAGTGTCTGAATGCTCCGGCCCTTGAATGGGTCGATACCCTTTCGGTCTATTGGACTCCCAAGGGATACCGGTTGCTCCTGCTCCTTGCGGTGTTTTTATTTGCTTTGGCGGATGGGATCATCCTGTTTCGAAAAAGACCGGTGTTTTGGGCACTTCTTGCCTGCACCTTCCTGGCGGTTGTGCCGTATATGACGGATTACATCAGAAGCGGTTCCGATGTTCCCGAGTTATGGCAGTCCATGGAGAATGTCAAAGCCTATCTGGCCGGGAACCGGATGCTTGCGATCCCGGGAAAAGACTGGGTACTGGTTTTTCCTGCGCTCCTCAGACTCTTTGCGGTTCCCGTCATGAATGCCTATAAGGCCTTCGTTCTTGCGGTGACCTTTGCAACGGCTGTTTTTGCCTATGCGGCATTCCGGAATGTAACGGGGAAAAACGCCACGGCAATGTTGGGGGTGCTCATCTATCTTTTTTATCCGGCCCGATTGGAGGCGGTCTATGACCGCTTTGATGCAATGGGCACCGTGATGGCCATGATGATGCCCGTAGCCCTGCTGGCAGCGGTCCTCCTTTTCAAAATGACGGGAAGAAATCTCAATGACCGTACCAAATGGATCGTCGCGGCAGTAAGTACGCTGCTTGGAGCGGTCCTTTCGATGAAAGCCGCCGAAACATGGTACGGCGGAGCCATCCTTGTTACCCTTGGCCTTGTCCTTGGCGCCGAGGCACTGGCGGAGATAAATGCCGGCTACAGGAGAGGGATCCTTGTTGCGATCCTTCTTTCCGTGACGTTGATCGCTGTGTTTCGGATCGACAGGATCGCGGTCAGCGGAGAACTTAGCAGGATCTATTCGCAGGAAAGCGTGGATGCCTGTTTTGCGGGAGATTTGCAGTAAATGAAAAAAGAAGAAACCATACAACGAAATCTGTTTCTCGTGCTCATCGCCCTTTTGGCTGCGGCGCTCTCCTATGCACCCTTGTTCCTGGAAATCTCAGACCGGGGCGTTCTCATGGAGGAACTAAGTGCCGTCGGCGGTGCCTTTGACCGCCTGGGGATCGGATTTGTACATCAGCATTTGAGCATGTTCTGGAAATTGTCCATGGTCCTCATCCAGTGCGGGACCCTGGCCGCATGTCTTCTGTTGCTTTGGGATAACGGTGCGGACCGAATGGGAATGCTCATGGGAGCTGTCGTATACACCACCTGCCCGGCCCTGCTTTATACCCAGTACGATCTGCAGTCCCTCAAAGCATCCACGGCCTACATGCTTCTGCCTATGGCTGCATTCTTTCTCCTGCACGGTGTCCGTTCCCAAAAACTGCGGATACCCGCCTATCTTGCGGGAGCTGCACTGTTGATCGCTGTCTTACCGTTATTTGGGACCGTGTCCGATTACGCGCTTGCGGGGGAAAACGGGGAAGCCGGGAGCATAGCACGGTATCGGATCGGTCAGTATCTGACCGTCTTTTCGTATCAAAAAGGACATCCCGGACCGGGGATCGCAGTGTTGGCGACCTTTGTTCTTTGCGGATATCTTTTGCTTGTGAAGGGAAAAAAGTGGAAAGAGACCTGGAATAAGCAGGAGCGCATCCTGATGATCCTTTCCGGCATCTTCTTTTTCCTTGCGCTGGAAGAGATCCCCGGGGGCCTTATCCGGCAGGCACTTCTTGGCAGAGGGATCCCCGTTGCGGAGGGATCCGTGCTTGTCGGCATGGGCAGTCTGTGTACGATGCTGTTTGCTTCAAAAACGTATTGTTGTATGATAGAGGACGAAGAGATCAGACCGTGGAATATCTGGATCCCGGTGGGGATCTTTTTGGCCGGAGTGGGGATCACCCTGTTTTTGTGCCGGGAGATTTTCGGGATCAACGTGATTCCGGTGGGATAAGGGATCAGGAACATGAAGAAATGGAAAACGTGGTTACCGGTCCTTTTGTGGATCTTGTGGATGGCTGTGATCTTTGCGTATTCGGCTAAGACCGCAACCCAGTCTACGGTCCAGTCAAACCGGGTCGGTAAGATGCTCTGCAGTGTATTTGTCAGCGGTTATCGCGACATGCCTTCGGAAACTCAGCTGAAGATGGCAGAGAATATCGACTTTTTTGTACGGAAGACGGCGCATTTTCTGGAATATACCATTCTTGGTGCGTTGACCGTTTTTGCCTTGAGAAGCAGACTCAAAAAAGGCCGGCTCTATGGAGTCAGCCTTTTATGGTGTATCCTCTATGCAATTGGGGATGAGGTCCATCAGTACTTTGTACCCGGAAGGGCGTGCAAAGGGTCGGATATGGTCCTTGACAGCGCAGGGGCTCTTTTTGGGATCCTGCTGATCCTGCTTCCGGTGTGGCTGAAAAAACTTCGCAAAAAGAAACAGAGGAATAAAACATGAAACTGATTGCAAATATTGTCGTAGTCGTTGCTGCGGCCGTTGTCTTATATGAAACCTACTGGAGATATCTGGCGGGCCGGATCAGCGTAGACCGGAATGATCTGGAGCAAAACAAGATCTACCGGTGCTTTCGAAAGATCTCCCCGTACCTCTTATATATTCTGGCGGTGCTGATCCTTCTCCTGCAGTTTACCCTGACCTTTGATAACGTGCTCTGGGGAGATGAGGCCTATTCTGCCTCCACGGTTCGGGAGCATACGTTTGCGGATATTGTGCAGATCACTCATTTTCTGGATTCCCATCCGCCTCTTTATTATTTCTGGCTGAAGATCTGTACGGATATCCTGGGATTAAGAGGCTGGACCCTGCATTTTGCTTCCTATATCTGGTTTTTGGCGGTGACTGTCTTTGCGGTAACGGTATTCCGGAAACGCTACGGCAAGCTTTCCGCTGCGTTTTTGATCATTTTTGCGGGTTTCGCCCGGTCCTGTGCCGAGTACGTCCAGGAAGTCAGAATGTACGAGATGGCCTTTGCCATGATCTTTTTCTGCCTGTATTCCCTAAGCTGCGTCCTGCGGGAGAACAAGTTTATCTACTACATACCCGCGGTGATCTTTGCCCTGGGGGGCGCGTACTCTCACTATTATGCGTTGATGCTGGGCGGGATCCTGTTGTTCCTCAGCATGGTGATCGCACAGATCCGCTTTGGCGGAAAGACGTTTTTAAAGGGCGTTGCCGCCATGGTGCTGTTCTTTATCGGATATCTGCCCTGGTTGGGAGAGGTGCTTTATAAGTTCAAAGAGCACTCCGGAAACTGGTGGATGACCGCCAATTCTCCTGCAAATGAGTGCCGTGATATCCTTTTCGGAAGCGCAAATCTGTTTCCCTACGTACTGGGGATCTTTCTGATCGGTGCGGTGATCATGCTCATCGTCGAGGGCGGAATGATCGGAAAGACCGGGACAACACCGCGAAACTACGTGATCCGTACTCCGAAGACCTCCGAGTGGTCTGTGGAGATGTGGATGATCGTCATGGGAGTGACTGCCATTCTTCTGGAGGTGGTCATCGTCATTACGGCTTCAAAACTCGTTGTGCCCATGATCGCCAAGCGTTATTTGTACCCTTCCACCGCTGTGGTGGCGTATCTGCTTGCAATCTCAGTATCCGGCGGTTTAAAGGATCTGAAGGCATTTGGCAGGGAGGCCCGGAAGGCGGGAAAAGTTCTTGCCGTGCTTGCGCTGCTGGCGTTCCTGGTAACTGCGGCCTTTGATTTCAAGGCATACCGCGCCGAGGTAAAGCAGCAGGCAGCTGCTACCGAGCAGATCCTTGGTTATATTGCGGAAAGCGGTGCCTCCGGTGAGGATCTTGTTCTTGTCAATAACGGCGTGACCCATATCGGCTGGACGGTCCTTTCATATTATTATCCCGAAGCCGAGGTGATCAACGGCGGATATGACTCCACGGATGCCGATGATTTCTGGGTGTTCTCCGTCATCAATATCGATGATGCCACCATGAACCGGATGAGAAATGAAAAGGGATATTCCATGGATGACTACGGGATCCAGCAGATGGCAAAGTATCCTTGTTTCCTCTATCATTTTTACAGATAAATCCCGGATTACATGTTGTAACCGCCTCGGTGAGTTGGTAAACTGTTTATACAAGATCATTGAGGACACATGGGTTAAACGCACATGAAACAGAATAGACGAAGGAGAGCCGGGGTTCTTGCCCTGAGCCTCATGACGTTTTTGATTTCACAGAGCCTCAGCGTGCCTTGCGCACTTTGGGGCTCTTTTTCGATATTGCCGGTATATGCTTCCGCTCCCGTACAGGATGATGAAACGACCAATCCCGATGGCAGCAGCGCCTTATCCGAAGGGGTTGTGAGCGAGGAAACGGAAGAAAAGAATAAAGTGGGGACGGACCAGACTGGGATCCAGACGCCTTATCCCCAGATGGCACCGGAGATCCAGGCGGATTCGGCCATCCTGATGGATGCGGATTCCGGCGCGATCCTTTACGGCAAAAAAATAAATACGGAACAATATCCCGCATCCATCACCAAGATCCTGACCTGTCTTGTGGTTTGGGAAAACTGTAGTCCCGATGAAGTCGTGACTTTTTCGAGAAATGCGGTCTTTGGCATTGAGCGGGGGTCCTCCAACATCGGTATCGATGAAGGGGAGCAGATGACCATCGACGAGTGCCTTTATGCCATCCTCCTTGAGTCTGCCAACGAAGTGGCGGCGGGGGTTGCGGAGCATGTCGCCGGGGATCAGGCATCTTTTGCGGCCATGATGAATGAGAAGGCAAAGCAACTGGGGTGCAAAAACTCCAATTTCGTCAATCCTCACGGCCTGCCCAACGATGCCCACTATACCAGTGCTTACGACATGGCGCTTATCGCCAGGGCATTCTTCTCTTACGATCATCTGGCGGAGATCGCGGGCACAGCCTATCATCACTTAAATGCAACGGCAACCCAGAAGGATGAGATCGACCTGCGAAACCACCACCGGATGCTGGAGGGCTGTCAGAGGGGTACGAAATACATCTACCCCTACACCGTAGGCGGAAAGACGGGCTTTACCACCATCGCAAGGGAAACCCTTGTAACCTGTGCGGAAAAGGACGGAAAGCGTCTGATCTGCGTGATCTTAAAGGACGAAGCTCCCAATCACTATCTGGACACCACCAATCTCTTTGAGTTTGGCTTCAATGATTTCTCCCAGGTCAATGCCTACGAGCATATGAATGCGCTGCAGATCGATTCCATGATCACCGGAAGCCTTGGGGAGATCACTTATTCCTTAAGCGAGGAAGCAAACCTCATTGTTCCCGATATTGCCGAGTATGAAGATTTATCGGCAGATGTGGAGAAGATCCCCGGAACGTTAAAGCAGGACGAAGAAACGGGACTCATCACGGGAAGCGGAGAGATCCGCTTTACCTATCAGGGAGCCTACTGTGGCGGCATCCGCTTTACCTATGAAGACCGGAGTCAGTTAAAGCCCGTGGAAGAAGAAACGGTGGAGACTGCTGAAACCGAGAGCGAGACGTCGGAAGCATCCACCGAGAAGAAGGGACCCAACAAGATCCTTGCCGGCGTAGTCAAAGTACTGATCTTTATCATCAAGGCCCTTGGCCTGATCGCTGCGGCCCTGATCGTTACGGCAGCCATTGTCTTTGGCGGACGGTATTTCTACGAGGAAACAAAGCGCAGGAAGAAGAACAAGGAAGTCATGGAACGGATCCGCAAGAGAAGAGAGCGGGAACAAAGCGGCGGGAGTCGGAAAAAGAAAAATGATGATAAAAAACAGGAGAAAACAGATCTTTGATATCCTTTCCGTGCTTGCCTTTGCCCTCATTTTGGGAGGCTGCGGCACAGGGGCAGCAGGCGCGGCGTTGGCCGGGCAGCAGTCTTTGCAGGCGGCGGAAGGATGGGAGAGCATTCCGGAGACGGAGGCGGCGACGGAAGCGCTTTCTGCGACGGAAACCGCGGAAGAAACAGCAGAGACCGAAGATCCTGCCGTGGAACTCATCATGGTGGGAGATGTGCTGATGCACGACCGCATCATCGAAGCGGGAAAACAGGCAGACGGCACCTATTCTTACGACTTTTTGTTTGAGCATACCGCAGATCTCATCGAAGATGCGGATCTTGCGTTGGTCAATCAGGAAACCATCCTTGGGGGCGGAGCCCTTCGGTATTCCGGTTACCCTGCCTTTAATTCTCCTACGGAGGTTGGAGATGCGGAGGTAAAAGCGGGCTTTGATGTGGCTCTCCATGCCACCAATCATGCCCTGGATCGGAAGGCGGCAGGGGTTGAGAATACCCTGGCTTTCTGGGAAAGCACCTATCCGGAGATGGAAGTGCTGGGGATCCACGACAGCGCGGAAGACCAGCAGGAACTCTGTATTCTGGAAATAAAGGGCATTCGGATCGCCATTTTGAATTACACCTACGGAACTAACGGTATTTCCATGCCGGCGGACAAGCCTTATCTGGTGGACTATCTGACCACGGACCGTGTACTCGCTGACATCGTGAGAGCGGAGGCCGAGGCGGACTTTACCGTAGTGATCCCCCATTGGGGCATTGAGTACAAGTTAGAGCCATCGGCGGACCAGAAGAAGTGGGCGAAACTGTTTTTGGAAAACGGCGTGGATCTTGTGATCGGAGCTCATCCTCACGTCATCGAGCCTGTGGAATGGATGGAAGATGAAAAGGGCCACCGGATGCTGGTGTATTATTCCCTTGGGAATTACGTAAACGCCACCAGCGGCACCGGAGCCGGCGTTATGAACCGTCTTGTGGGCGGTATGGCGGATGTGGAACTGATCCGGGTGGAGGACGGAACGGTGGTGATCGAAAGTGCCGGCGTGATCCCTCTTATTACCCACTGGGAACAGGGACTCTACACGACCTACGTCATGGAGGATTACACGGAAGAACTGGCGGCGGTCAATACCGTGCGGAAACAGGATGCTTCCTTTTCTCTGGAGGCCTGCAGGAAGTTAGCCCGGGATGTCTGGGGAGAATTTATCATTTCGGAGGAAGAA
>JAEEGL016801753.1_pt1 | contig 13677 bp, 11 predicted proteins | sample 9134231 | NCBI WGS metagenome assembly JAEEGL01 (sample SAMN16246548, study PRJNA631951) | gut metagenome | biome: gut microbiome; feature: rumen; material: fiber-attached | host: Bos | place: Iran: Karaj | collected 2018-10
ACTGGGCGAAGACACTCCCGAAGCGCTGGCACAGGAGATAATGAGGTTTCATGACATGGGCCCGGAAGAAAGAGACAGGCTTGGGCGCAACGCAGCCGAGGGCGCAAAGGATTTTGATTTCGGCGCGCTGACAGACAGGCTGCTGAAGGTCATAGAGAGCGTGGTCTGATGCCCAACGTCAAAATGGTTTTGTCCGTCCTGAAAGAATACGGCGCCGGCTGGGCGGCGGCGAGGCTCCTTTACAGCCTGAAGCTCAGGCTGCTGAACGCCTTTCCTCCGGCAGAAAGACTGTTTGAAAAGACGCCGGACTATCCGAAGCGCCTCGACCTGTTCCGCATCGATACGGACGCTCTCGGGGCTTTTCTGCAAAACGGGCTGAGCGAAGAAGACAAAGAAAAACTGATAGCCGAAGCGGACAACGCCTGCAAAGGGGTCTTCAAAGGCTTCAATTCCATAACGCTGGATTACGGCGACCCCATAGACTGGCAGCTCAGTCCGCTGACGGGGAAGCGGTGCGGCGAAACGAAAAAGTGGTTCACCATCCCCGATTTTGACAGCGAGCGGGGGGATATCAAGGCCATCTGGGAAGCCTCGAGATTCTCTCACTTCCCGACCCTGGCCCGGGCTTATCTGCTTACCCGCGACGAAAAATACTACCGGGCCTTCAGCAGCCAGCTGGCAGACTGGCTGGAAAAGAACCCCTACGGCTGCGGCGCAAACTTCAAATGCGGCCAGGAATGCAGCATAAGGATGGTCAACGCGCTGCTTGCTTTCACAGTGTTCAGAACGGCCGGCGCCGCCAAAGACGCCGACGCAGGCTGTATGAAGGATCTTGTCGACCGGTGCTACCGCAAGGTTCTGGGCAACTTTTTCTACGCTTACAGGTGCATAAAAAACAATCATACCATATCGGAGCTTATGGGGATGATCGCGGGAGCATGGTGCTGCGGAGACCGGCGGCGCCTGGCGGCCGCCTACAGGCTGCTGGACAAGGTGATCGGCGAACAGTTTGCTTCCGACGGCGGCTACAGGCAGTTTTCCTTCAACTACCAGCGCCTGGCGCTCCAGGTTTTGGAAGCCGTGATGAGCGCCTCAAAGCAGACGGGCTTTTGCCTCAGCGAAAGCAGCATGAAAAAAATAGAAAATTCGGCGCTGCTGTTATACCAATGCCAGGACGAAAGCGGCGACGTGCCGAACTACGGAAACAACGACGGCGCTCTCATCTTTCCGGTCTCTTCCTGCGGCTACAGGGATTTCTGCCCGGCGATAAACGCGTCTTACGCTTTGTCGGCGGGAAAACAGCTTTATGAAAACGGAAAATGCCGGGAAGAACTGATATGGTTCTCCGGCGGAAAAAGCCTTAGGGAATATCCTTTGGAGAAAAAGGAAAAAGAGTCTTCCCGGTTTGCCGAAGCGGGGCTCTTCACCATACGGGGCGGCGATTTTTGGGCTATGATCGTTTCAAACGATTACTCCTCCCGTCCCGGCCATATGGATCAGCTGCACTTCGATCTGTGGATTGGCGGAGTCAACGTTCTTTGCGACGCGGGGACTTATTCATACGCCGGCGCCGAGGGCCGGAGATACGCGGGCAACGAAAGCCACAACACCGCGTCGGTGGACGGAAAGCCCCAGATGAATTCCGCGGGCCCGTTTTTGATATACGGCCGGACAAAAAGAGAGATCGTCAAAGCCGACGCCTCGTCTTTCGAGGGCAAGGCCGTTTCGGCAAACGGCTATACGCACCGGCGGCGCGTCGTTCTCTCCGGCAGCTCGTTTGAGATCGCCGACAAGGCGGACAAAGACTATTCGATAGCCTTCCACACGCCCTGCGAGGCGGCTTTGGAAAACGGAGCGGCCATTCTTTCCTATAAAGGAAAACGGCTTTGCAGCATACGCTGCAACGGACCTATAGAATTGCAAAAGGCGCAGAGAAGCCTTTTCTACTTAAAGCAGGACGCTGCCTCGCGCCTGACCGTCCGGGGGCTCGGGGGAACGGAAACAAAAACAACTATTGAAATCGCAAAAGGAAACTGAAAAAATATGGTAAACGTTATAGGGCTCGGTTATATAGGACTCCCAACGGCGCTGATGCTCTCTTCCCACGGTGTCGAGGTCACAGGGACCGATTACAACAGCGATCTGGTAGCAACTCTGAACGCGGGAAAAACCACCTTCAAAGAGGAAGGCCTTGACGAATTGTTCCGCGATGCGGTGAGGGCCGGCATAAAATTCACCACGGAGTATCAGGTGACGGATACGTATATCATTTCCGTGCCTACTCCCTATGACAAATTCAGCAAAAAAATCGACGCCGGCTACGTGGTGGCCGCCGTGAAAGAAGTAATGAAGGCCGCCCCCCGGGGAGCGGTCCTTATCATCGAATCCACAGTTTCTCCGGGGACCGTGGAGAAATATATCCGCCCCGCGGTCGCCGAAGCGGGCCGCGGAGACCTTCAGCTCGTCCACGCTCCCGAGCGCATCATTCCCGGCAACATGGTGTACGAGCTTCTGCACAACAACCGTACCATCGGCGCCGACGACAAAGAAGTCGGCGAAAAAGTGAAAGCCCTCTACGCTTCCTTCTGCGAGGGCGAGATAGTGGTCACGGACATCAAGACTGCAGAGATGACCAAGGTGGTGGAAAACACCTTCCGCGCCGTGAACATCGCTTTTGCCAACGAGCTTGCAAAGATATGCCGGTACGACGATATGGACGTTTACGAGATAATCAGGATCTGCAACATGCATCCCCGGGTCAATATCCTGCAGCCCGGCCCCGGCGTGGGCGGGCACTGCATCTCGGTGGACCCGTGGTTCCTTGTGGGCGACTATCCTTCCCTTGCCAAGGTCATCGACGAATCCATGAAGACCAACGACGGTATGCCTGATTTCGTTCTGAACCGGATATACGAGATCATGAAAGAAAAGGGCATGACCGATATCTCCCGGGTGGGGCTTTACGGCCTTACGTATAAAGAAAACGTGGATGATATGCGCGAATCCCCCACTCTTCAGCTTCTGGAGAGCCAAGAGCGCCACCTTGCCTCCGGCCTGAAGGTCTACGATCCTTTTATAAAAAACGACGTGGTGAAAAACCAGTATCACGACCTTGACTGTTTCCTCGATGAGGTAGATCTTGTGGTTATCATGGTGAAGCACAACGAGATCAGGGAGAACATGGAAAAGCTGGCCGGGAAGACGGTGCTGGACTGCCATAATATCTGCAAACTGGAAGGGACTTACCACATATAGTTCAGGGGGACGGGTGATATGAAAAAAGTTATGCTTGTTTTCGGGACCAGACCCGAGGCGATAAAGATATGCCCTCTTGTCAACGAGCTGAAAACGAGAAAAGGCATCGAGACCGTCGTCTGCGTCACGGGCCAGCACCGCCAGATGCTGGATCAGGTGCTGGAGACCTTCGGCGTGGCGCCGGACTACGACCTGTCGATCATGAAAGAAAAACAGACCCTGTTCGAGATCACGACGGGGATCCTTGAAAAGATCAAGGCAGTCCTGGAAAAAGAAAAGCCCGGCGTGGTCCTCGTCCACGGAGACACCTCCACCACCTTTGTCACCGCCCTGGCGTGTTACTATCTTCAGATCCCGGTGGGGCACGTTGAAGCGGGGCTCAGGACCTACAATATATACAGCCCGTATCCGGAGGAGTTCAACCGGCAGGCGGTGAGCATCATCAGCAAATACAATTTTGCCCCCACCCCGCTGGCGGCGGAGAACCTCATCAAAGAGGGAAAGGATCCCGCGAACATATACGTCACGGGCAATACGGTCATCGACGCCATGCAGCACACAGTAAAGGAAGATTATCATCATCCGGAGCTGGACTGGGTAGGCGGCGGAAAGCTGATATTCATCACGGCCCACAGAAGAGAGAATCTGGGAGAGCCCATGCATCATATGTTCCGCGCCATAAGGCGGGTGCTCAGCGAGCACCCGGAATGCAGGGCCGTATATCCCATCCACATGAACCCGGTGGTGCGGCAGGCGGCGGAAGCCGAGCTCGGCGGCTGCGGGCAGATACACATCATCGAGCCCCTGGAGGTTTTCGACTGCCACAACTTTGAGGCAAGGAGCTATCTCTGCCTCACCGATTCCGGCGGCATCCAGGAGGAATGCCCCAGCTACGGCGTGCCCGTACTGGTCATGCGGGATACCACCGAGCGCCCCGAAGGAGTGGAAGCGGGCACCCTTAAGCTCGTGGGGACAGACGAAGAAACCATTTACAAAACCTTCAAACAGCTTCTGGAAGACAAAGAAGCCTACGACAAAATGTCTCACGCCTGCAACCCCTACGGCGACGGAAAGGCCTGCAGGCGGATAGCAGACGTCCTGGAACACGGGACCTGCGAGCCCTGGGCGGCAAAGCGAACGGACGCATAAATGAGACCGGTAAAGTGGTATAAGGGCGTCGCTCCCGTTGCCGTTTTTAAAGACAGGCAGGTCCTCGGATACAAAAACGGCCGTCTGTGCAAAATGGATGCGGAAGGAAAAATAACAAATATCTGCTCCCTGCCCCGTTCTTTTTTTGAACGCATCACGGAAAGCAGCCGCCTCCTCCGCCGCATGTTCAGGAGAGACGTCAGGTGCGCCTGTTTTTCGGCGTCGGGAGACGTGTTTTTCTTTAAGGACAAAACGCTTTACCGGTACGCGGATACCCGCCTCCAAAAGATATGCCCCCCGGAGCAGGGCATGTCCGCTCCCCTCAACATAGCCCCGGCTTTGGAGGCTTCGGGATACGAAGTTTTGTGGGGAGATTATTCCGCCAATGACGACAGGCGGGAGGTCCGGATATGGGGAGCAAAAGCCGACGGAACGGCCGCCGTGGTTTACCGGTTCCCGGCGGGCTGCCTGCGGCACGTCCATAATATCGTACCGGACAGAAAAGCAAACGGTTATTATATACTGACGGGCGACAACGACCCCCGGGCGGGCATCTATTATTCGGACGCGCAGTTCAAAAACGTGGAGCCTCTTTTTATCGGAACACAGCAGGCCCGGGCGGTACAGGGTTTCGTTATACAAAACGGCCTGCTGTATGCCACGGATTCCGTCACGGAACAGAACTATATATGCATGCTGGAGAAAACGGACGCGTGGCGGCAGAGCAAAATAGCGCCCATCAACGGCTCGTGTATATACGCGGCGGAGAGAGGCGGCGTCATATATTTTTCCACCACGGTGGAATCGCCGGAAACAGAAGGGCAGAACAGGCTCGCCGCCCTGCTTTCCCGTAAAAGAGGCTCCGGCATATTGTCCGACGACGTAGAGATAATACAAGTAAACAATAAGCTTGAAACAAAAAAGATCGCGTCGTTCAAAAAAGACCGGCTCCCGTACAAGCTGTTTCAATACGGCGCCGTGACCTTCCCGCCGGCAGAGCGCGGCGGCCTGGCGCTGTATCCCGTGGCCGTCAAAAAATACGACGGAAGGCTGGGCTTTTGGGAGCCTTCGGAGGAACAGCCGTGAAAGACCGTCCTGCAGTGGTGATGGGGCTGGGGCCCTCCGGGCTGTTTCTCGTAAGGCAGCTCCGGCGCATAACGGAAAACATATACGCCGTAGGCAGAAATGACGACGTGGGGATGTTTTCCAGGTATATAAACAGAAAAAAAAGGTATTACGCCCAAACCGAAGACACGGTGTTTGCCGCGTTGGAAAATATCCGGCGGGAAGAAGGGGCCCGGCCTCTCGTTTACCTTTGCAGCGACCAGTATCTGACCATGCTTATCAACGCAAAGCGCGATCCGAGAGAGGTATGCGAATTGGCCGGAACAGATTTGGATACCCTCGGGAAGATCAACGACAAAGCGCAGATCAACCGGTATTGCGCGGAAAACGGCATCCTTATCCCGGAGACGGAGGAGATGGCCGCCTTCTGCGCAAAAGAATACAAGGCTTTTCCGGTGATCGTCAAATGGAAGGAAAAAGATCTGGAAGCAAGAAGCAATCCCGTGGGAAAGACCCTTGTCTGCAGGGATGAAGAGCAGTTCGCAAGGCTGCTCTCCGAACTGGAAGCTTCGTGGGTAACCCCGGAAATGCTCCTCGTCCAGCCTTTTATCCCGGGGGACAACGGCAGCCAATACAGCGTGGGCGGCTATTATAAAGACGGCGAGCCTCTGGCGTTCGTCACGGTCAGGCAGCCCAGACAGTTCCCCCAGGGCATCTCGGCGCAGGTTTATTCGGCAGACGGCGGGATATGCGAAAAGGCGGAGCGGATCGCCTTTGACCTGGCAAAACGCTTCCGTTTTTCCGGCTTTCTGGAGACCGAATTCAAGGCAGACGAAAACACGGGCGCGGTATATCTCCTGGACGTGAACCCCCGCCCCTGGGGCTGGGTGAGCATTTTAGGGGCCGTTTACGAAGATTTTTACAAGGTCCTGGAAAACAAAAGGCCGGAAAGCCCGAAACAAAACGCCATATGGACGAGCCCCGTCAGAAACGCTCTTTCTTCAAAAAACCCGGCCAACGCGGAAACGGAGCAAAAAGCGCTGCTGTATAAAAAGGCGGCCGATATAGCCGACAGTAAAGACAGGCTGCCGGGGCTGATGCTTTATTTTATGGCGCTGAAGAAAAAACTGAAAAGGTGACCCTTGGAGAAACGTATATGAATACCGCCGCTTTGATCTCCCACGTCCCGAACCCCAGGGCAAACAGAAGGATGGAGCAGCTTGCGCAAAAAGGAAAAGTGACCCTGATCTATTGGAACAAGGGAGGCGAAAGCTGCCCGGTAAAGGATATCCCCGGCGTGGAACAAAGGGAGTTCTTTCTGCAGGCCAGCAGGACCAACACCCTGAAGCGTATGCTCCCCATGCTTTCGTATAAAAAGCAGGCCCTGGAATGGCTGAAGGAGATCGGGCCCGACGCGGTCTATGCAGAACGGTTCGATATGCTTTATATAGCCTGGACTTACTGGAAGTCGCGCAAGGTCAAGCCGAAGATCATTTTCGAAGTGCCCGATCTGCCCCATATGATGGCGGACGCCGATATCTCCGCAAAAGAAAAGCTCGTTTCCCGGGCGGTCCGTTTTTTGGAAAACAGGATATATAAGGATATCGACGCCCTCATAGTGACAAGCGAAAAGTTTTACACGGATTATTACAGCAGATGGATACCGAAGGAAAAAGCGGTGTTCATACCCAACAGCCCGGATCTCTCCGCATTCAGGGATTACAGGCATGACGGCCACACAAAGTTTACCGTAGGCTTTATCGGAGTGGTAAGATATCCCAGGCAGCTCAATATGCTGATAGAGGCGTCCGAAAAAGCCGGCGTGAACGTCCTTTTTGCCGGATTTACGGAGGGCTGCCCCGAGATCCGCGAAACGGCCGAAACAAAAGATAACATTACGTATTTCGGACGCTACGATTACGACAGGGACATAGCAAAGCTTTACGGCGCCTGCGACGCCGTATATTCGGTATATGATTCCAAAATGAAAAACGTGGGCATCGCCCTGCCCAATAAGCTTTACGAAGCGGTTTATTGCGGCCTGCCCATTATAGTCTCGAAAGGAACGTATCTTGCCGAAATAGTCGAAAAATACAACGTGGGCGCCGCTATCGGAAGCGAGGATACCGGCGAACTGACCCGGCTCCTCACACGGCTGTCCTCGGACAAGCCGTTTTACGACGGATTGACCGCCTCCTGCCGCAAAGCGAACGCCGTCCTCAACGACACCGAAAAAGGAGTTGCAGGGCTCTACAGCCTGATAGGATGAACCGATATGAATGCGATAACACTTTACAGGGCAAGCCGATGGGCTTATCTGCATAAGCTCCCGTTTCTTCCGAAACTGCTTCACGACCTGAATTATCTGATCTTCCACTGCCACATCCCCCCGGAAGCCCAGATAGGAAAAGGCACTGTTTTCGGCTACGGCGGCATGGGCTGCGTGGTGCATCAGACGTGTATCATCGGAGAGAACTGTATCATCGGATACGGTACGACCCTTGGCTCGAAGCGCAGGGATTCCGGAGGCCCGATAATCGGCAACAGCGTTTATATCGCTACCGGCAGCAAGCTTTTAGGCAGGATACGCGTCGGCGACGGCGCCGTTATCGGCGCAAATTCCGTATGCACCCACGACGTTCCGGAACGGTGCGCCGCCGCGGGGATCCCGGCGAGGATAATAGAAGAAGATATCGACGTAAGAGATATATCCACCCATATAGGCGTGAACGAAGATCTGGTCCGCAGGATAGAAGAGGCAAAAGCCGCAAAGCCAAAAGAAGCCAATGATTAAGTCGTTATGCATCATAACCGATAAATATCCTTCAAAAGACGATCCGTCTTACGCTTTTGTAGGCGAGCTTGTAAAGGCGGTCTCCCGCAAAGGGATCAAATGCTCCGTGATATGCGGCGGCGCAAAAAAGAAGGATATCATTTGGCGCGACTCCGATAACGGGGGCAATACCATCGAGGTATTTCAGGCTGCCATCCCTTCCCTGGGCTTAAAACGCATCGGGCCGAAAGCCCTCTCTTACTACTATCGCGACCGGAAGTTCCGGCAGTTATTCAAAAAAAGCCGATGCAGGCCGGACGCCATATACGCCCATTTCTGGCACGCGGGAATAGCGGCGGCGTTTATCGCGGAGGAATACGGCCTGCCGCTGTTCGTAGCGTCCGGCGAAAGCCGCATCCTTGTCCGGGAGCTGTATTCGCCGGGTATCGTCGACAAATACAAAAAGTTTGTCAAAGGCGTGATAAGCGTATCTACCGAAAACCTGGACGCTTCTGTCAGCCTGGGGCTCATCGACAGAGAACGCTCCATCGTCGCGCCCAACGGGATAGATGACAGGCTGTTCCGGAAAATGGACAAAACCGAGTGCAGGAAACGCCTGTCCGCGGGCCCGGACGATTTTGTCATTGCCTTTGTGGGCGCTTTTATCGAGAGAAAGGGCCCCCTGAGGGTGGCCGAGGCGGCGGCCATGGTCCCCGGAGTCGGGTCCGTATATATCGGCAAAGGCGAACAGACTCCCCGGGGCGACGGGATCCTGTTCTGCGGACAGCTTCCCCATGACGAGATACCCGCATATCTGAATGCGGCGGACGCGTTCGTTCTGCCCACAAAGGAGGAGGGCTGCTGCAACGCCATCGTGGAGGCCATGGCCTGCGGGCTGCCGATAATCTCTTCCGACAGAAGATTCAACGACGACATTTTAAACGGCAAAAACTCCGTCCGGGTGGACTGTGAGAACGTCGCGCAAATTGCCCGGGCGATAAAACTGCTCAAGGACTCGCCGGAAGCAAGGCAGGCCATGTCGGAAGAATCCCTGAGGATAGCGGCAGGCCTTACTATAGATAAAAGAGCGGATAAAATAACAGATTTTATGGAACGGTCCTTGTGACGGGGCGGAAAGGATGAGCTGTATAACTATTCTCAAAAGGCTGATAAGCGGCGAGTCGGGCCTTTTTTACCTGCTGGGCCTGAAGGGTTTCTTTAAAGGTATGGACGACGAAACGTATCTGAAAAGAATGTATAAAAGCAAGTTTAAGATCCCCCTGGATCTGGAACACCCAAAGGCCTATACCGCCAAGCTGCAGTGGCTCAAGCTCCACGACAGAAAAGATATCTACACGACCTTTGCCGATAAGGTCGCGGTAAGGGACTACGTAGCGGAAACCCTCGGCCCGGAGTATCTGGTCCCCGTTTTTGCCGTATACGACAGCGTGGACGAGATCGATTGGGAGGCCCTGCCGCAGCGGTTCGTCCTCAAGTGTTCCCACGGTTCCGGCTGCAACGTGATCTGCCCCGACAAAAGCAGGCTGGACACGGAAAAGGCAAAAAAACAGCTGTCCGGCTGGATGAAGCGCAGCTGGTTCTGGTTCGGGCGGGAATGGGCGTATAAAAACATAACTCCGCGGATCCTCTGCGAGCATTTTATCGAAAGCTCTCAGGGAGAAACGCCCAACGATTACAAATTTCTTTGCTTTAACGGGGAGCCGAAGCTCATCCAGCTCCATATGAACCGCTATAAGGCGAACTACACCATGGATTACTACGATACGGACTGGAACAAGACCGAAATATCCAAAAAGGGAACGGCGATATCTTCGGAAAAGGCGCCGATGCCCCGGAACCTTGAAAAAATGAAGGCCCTTGCCGCTATCCTGGCAAAGGACACTTACTTCTCACGCATAGATTTTTACGATGCGGACGGAAAGATATACTTCGGAGAGATAACGTTCTTTCCCACGTCGGGCTTTTCACCCTTCGACGATTACGAAGACGATCTGAGGCTGGGAAGCTGTATCCGTCTGCCGTGCGACCGGCAGGACGGAGCGTGATGTATAAGTTAAGCAAAGCGCTGTTTGCGCTTTTCATGATCAATTACATATGGCTGAGCAGGGCGATTGGCAGCCCGGCGTGGCTGAACTATATCCTGGTCGTCGGGTTTACGGTGACCGGCCTGTTGGCGTCAAAAAGCTTTTCCAAAAACGGAAAGGCCGAATTCCGCATCAATAAATACTTTAAATACTGGGCCTTTTTTACGATATACGTTCTCGCCACGGGCATTTTGGTGGCGCATACTTATTCCGTAGTCATCAATCAGGCAACGTTTCTTTTAGAGGTATTGCTGGTCCTCGAATACGTGACCTCCGTCTCGGAACGGGACAAGACCCTGCGGTTTTTCTATATCGTATTTGCAATAGTGGCGATCCTTTACACCGTGTCGATGCTGCTGGGGGGAGTCACCCACGGCAGATCGGGAAGGCTGTATCTTTCCGACAATTCCAACCCCAACAGCGACGGGATCATCCTGGCGTTCGGCGTTTACTCCACGCTCAAAATGATCGACTTCAAAAAGCTGGGAAACCTGGTCCCGTTGTTTGCGGTATCCGTGGCGGAGTTTTACGGCATTTTTCTGACCGGCTCCAGAAAAGCCCTCATTCTTGCGGCTTTGTTCTTTGCGTTCAATCTGATAAAGATATGGAACAAGCGCAACGAACTGTCGCGCAAGGCAAAGTCTTTTTTGGTGGTGATCCTGGTAGCAGCCGTTGTATTCGCCGCTTACTGGATGGTGCCGGTTTATATGCGGTCTTCCGCTTTTCTGAGGATGCAGCGCGCAGATATCAGCATGCTGGACAGATGGGATATTGCGTATGATGCAATAAAGGTTTTTCTGCAGCATCCGTTTTTCGGCGTGGGGCTCAATAATTATAAGTTTTACAGTTCTCTCCATATTTATTCGCATTCCACCATACCGGAATTGCTGGCCGGGACGGGCATATTCGGAACGGTGCTGTTCTGCGTCCCCTATTTTTACGTTATCGATTCGCTGCTGAAAAAACGGATGGCATCAGCATATCGCATGGAGCTCTGGTGGCTCCTCGTCAGCATAATGACGGTCAGCACCGTAATGATCATTCCGTACGGGATGCCGCTGAGCTTTTTCTCTATAATACTGTTTCTGGAAACAACTCTGGCGGAAAACCGCGTCCGGAGAAAGCGCAAAAGAAAACGAGGTTCACATGGGAGCGTTTCTTCTTTACAAAAACGGAATAAAAAACGAGGCTTTGTCCCGTGGAAAAAAGGTTTTCGCAGAAAAAGGGTTTGACGATCCGGCGGAATACCGGTTAGGCGGCCAGACTCTTTTGTTATACCGGAAACAGCTGGTCCCGGAAAACAATGCAAGAAGCAGCGGAAACAGGCTCCTTGCCGCAGCGGGGACTCCCGTATATAAGGGCAGATCGTATTCGGATTCGCTGGATGCGATTTTTGAAGACCTGAAAAAAGGGGAGTTCGACTATGCAAAGATGTACGGGGCTTATATCCTGCTTTATTACGACGGTTCGGACGTCCGTTTCATATTTGACGACATGCAGGAGCTGCCGGTTTACAGCTCGGCCGACGGCAGCGTGATATCAAGTTCCTTCCTTGCGTGCGCAAAGGCTTATGAAGGCCGGCTTACCCTCAACAAAATGGCGTGCCTGGAAAAGCTTTGCACGGGGATGGTCACCGGAAGCGATACCTTGTTCAACGAGATAACCCGGGGTGTCCCCGGAGCAATGAAAGAAAACCATAGCGTTTTATCGGCAAAAAGAGAAGGGGGGAAAACCGGGGCCGAGATCGACAAACAGCTGGCATGCCTCTATTCGGAATTGGATGAAATAGCCCCGCTGGCGGAAGAATACGGGGCGGACATGGGGCTTTCGGGAGGTTTTGATTCCCGGCTTTTATACGGCCTGCTCCAAAAAAAATTCGGAGAAAAGCTCTCGGCGCACACCCACTGCACAAGGGGCGCCCACGAAAAAGAGATCAGGATCGCGCAAGAGCTGGCCCGGTTGTACGGCAAGGAAGTCAATCTTTGCCCCACCGTCCCCCTGCAGGATATGGGCCCGGAAGAAACGGAAGAGACCCTGAAAACCAACGTCTTGCTGTTCGACGGATACAGCGACTCCCATTACGGGACCTTCAGTTCCACGTACAGCAAAAACTACCGGCAGGCAGTTTGCGGCGGAAACGGAGTTTTGTTTACGGGATTGAGCGGAGAGATCTACCGGAACTACCGCAAGATCTCAAAGCCCGTTCTTACGGAAGGATACTTTGACGCCTACGTTTTCTACTGCCATTACCGCAGCGCGCTGAAGGACAAGGGCCTGGCGGACCGCCTGCAAAGCTACGTCACGGACAAGGCGTTTTTACAGATGGGCAGAAAACAAACGAAGGTAATGGCGCCCGGGGACGTCAGGCGCTATAACGCCTGCGTCCGGCTTCCGTATAAAGCGTCATGCGCGGCGGCTGCCTTCAATCAGCTGTGTTTTTACGACGCCCCGTGCACGCACCGGCGGGCCGCGGAGGAATCCATGGCGGCGGACCGCGCCGTCGGAGACGATTCCCGGCTGGAAGCCGGGATGATATGCGCCGTCGACGAAAGGTTCCGGGATATCCCGGTGACCAAAGCAGACACCACGAAGATCGGCGACAAAAGCGCCGTCACGCGCGCCAAACAATACGTTTTTGCAAGGCTCCCCATGAGCGTCATCAAAAAAAGAAAGCTCCAAAACAACGAAACCGAAACGGGAGAACAGATCGTAAAACAAAGCAGGCTGGTACAGGAAGCAGTCGCCTATGCCAAAGGCTTGACGGATAAGGACATTTCCCTCGACTGCCTCATCGGAAATAAAAACAGTTATCAGAACGCCATCTTTCTGGCTTTGACGTTATTCATGCTTAAGGACCGGATCGACCCGGTGATACAAAGCGACGCGCCGTAGGCGGCCGCCGGAGGATATCAAATGCCCGCAGACAACAAACAGGAATCGGGAAAAAGAGTAGTTTCAAACTCAATAATCTACACTGTCAGCGGTTTGATGCTGAAGTGCTTCAGCTTTTTTCTGCTTCCTTTATATACGGCGTATCTGACTACGGAGGACTATGGGATCCAGAGCGTAGCCACCAGTTTTATGTCCACCATGGTGTTCGTTGTGGCGTTTTCGCTGTTTTCGGCGGTATGGCGTTTTTACGTGGACCTGAAACACGACGAAACGACCCTCAGGCGGTTTTACGGTTCGGTGGTTCTGTTCGTATTCGCTTCCAGCATAGCCTTCGGCCTGCTTCTGTTTCTGTTCCGGGGCCTTGTAGTCAGGTATGTTTTTAACGGCGTCGCCTTCTACCCGGTGGTACTGATCTGTATCGTGACGCTGGTTTTCAAC
>JAEEGL017139044.1_pt1 | contig 13677 bp, 12 predicted proteins | sample 9134231 | NCBI WGS metagenome assembly JAEEGL01 (sample SAMN16246548, study PRJNA631951) | gut metagenome | biome: gut microbiome; feature: rumen; material: fiber-attached | host: Bos | place: Iran: Karaj | collected 2018-10
ACTTGAGAGAGTAGACAAATACATATCAAGTAAGAAGTTCAAGTCGCTCGATGCCACTCAGCAGAAGAGCCTTATCGACATGCGCAACTCCTTGTACGACAAGGCTGGCAGTAGAAACGGACTGTTCGATTTTTCTATCTACGGAACGATAGGCGAAGATATCAAAGCATTGCAGCAGGCTATGCTCAGACAGCGTTTATCCGTAGAGGAACACACAAAGGCCCAGAGCGCACTTATAGCAGCAGAGAAGGAACTCAGGGCAGCCGAGGAGCAGCTGAAGAAGGCAACAAACCCGAACGACCTGCTGACAGCAAGCCGAATGGTCAGCGTAGCCAGGACGGCCTACCAAGGAGCGAAGAGCCGTGTTGATGCCACCTCCCGAGAGCAGAAGGAAGCCGAGCAAGGTGTCATCATGGCACAAGGCAAGCTCCGTAGCAGCGCAACGGATGCACAGAAGTCCATCGATAATTTCAGCAATGCCATCAAGGAGATGACCAACGGCACCCTGAAAGGTCTCGCCGACGGACTTGTGAACCTCTATAACATCATCGTAGGTAACGGGCAGATGGACGGCCTCGCAGGTCTCGGTAAGGTCTTCGATGGAGAAGCCTTTGCTGGTCTTGATAGGAAAGCCGACAATATGGCAGGAAATATCGAAGGTGCCATTGATGGAGCAGGAAAGATTGCTGATGTTGTCGGAAAGACTGACAAGGTTGAGAAGGCTGTCAGTTCCACCCTTGATGCCGTAGGCGCAGGTCTTGAGACATCAGGAAACGTCTATGGTATGCTTATCGGTGCCATCCTGCAGATTCTTGATGCCCTCGGTGATATGCCAGCTGATTTCTTTGAGGAGTTGATCACGAAGATTCTTGATGCCGTCGCAGGTATCATCGAGAGCATCTTCAATGGTAAGCTCGTCGGTCAGATAGTGAAGGCCATCGTACAAGGTGTTATGCACATCATAGGAGCCATAGTCGACACTATCGGCAGTTGGTTCGGTGGTGATGTTGGCCTTACTGCGTTGTTCTCAGGTGCCGACTACTCTGGACTCGAGAAAGCCAAGGAGAAGTACGAGGCACTTGCATCCGTATGGGACATCCTTATCGACAAGAAGAAGGAATACCTCGGTGAATCATGGGGTGTTGAGGCAGAGCAGGCAGCAGAGGAGGCCCTCAAGCTGTTGCGCACAAAGTCGCAATATAATAAAGTTGTAGCACAGGCAGCACTTGACTCAGGTGCAAGTATGGGTTCGCATAGTATCAAATACAGAATGTGGGAAGGCTCGTACACGTCTGAGGGTAAGGATAACAAGGGTTTCCTGAATACTGGTGCCCTCGCAAGTGCTGTAGGCGAGATCAACTGGAATGATGTCAACCTCGCCATCGAGAGAGGTCTGTCAAGTGCTGGTCTCGGAACCGTCCGCTTCAGGGGAATGTCCGACATGCTCAATATGACCGCAGACCAGTTGAACTGGATCAGGGAGAACTACACCGGCCTTTGGGCGAACATGGATGATGACTTCCGTCAGGCTATCGAGAACATCATTGAGTTCGGTGAGCAGGAGGCCGAGATCATGAAGCAGCTTCAGGAGCAGATTGTCGGCACATCGTTCGACAGTGTCTTCGATAAGTTCATGTCTGCACTCAACGACCTCGCAAGCGGCTCCGAGGATGTCTTCCAAGATGTCGCCGACAACTGGCAGAAGATGATGAACCAGATGGTGCTTAACAACCTTATCGGCAACAAGTACAAGGAGCAGCTCAAGAAATGGTATGAGCAGTGGGAGAAAGCCTACACTGGAGACAATAGAATCGATGCGAGTGAGATTAACGAGCTCAAGGAGAAGTATAACGAGATTGTCAAGAACGCAGCCCAGGAGGTTGAGTACATGCGTCAGAACGGGCTCATCGCTGCCGTTGAAGGATCTGAAGGCTCCAAGGACCAGTCCACGACCTACTCGTATGCCGACAAGGTGACGTACGATCAGATGGATGAGTTCACCGGCATCCTCAGAGCCGTGCAGATAGCAGGTGAGCAGAGGCTCGATGTTCAGAGGGAGATTCTCTACACCCTGCAGACACTCTCAGGCATCACCGCCCCTGACAACAGCGATGTGAGAGAGATTCGCAGTCTTCTCGGGATCAGCAATGACTATCTGCTCGACATCAGACGTTCGAACAGGAGCATCCTCGATTCCTTCGGTGACAAGATGGATACGATTATTAAACAATTAAACGCATTAGGATAATGGTTAGGAATAAGTTGTATTTGAGAATACCAGGAGGCGCATGGATCGACTCCTACGCCAACTACGGCATTACCCTTGAGGAGACATCGATGTCGAAGCTGATGACCCCTGCACCCAACAAGGACTCGGTAGAAAACAAGAGCGACCTGCAGCACGGCAAGCGCCTTATCAGAAACAGCTCTGGAGTCATGAAGGATGAGCGTAACGTATCACTCATACTAAATTTCTCCGCTTCAAGCAAGGAGCAGTTCCTAACGAGGTATGGGCGCTTCTGCAGCGAGATCCTCGATAAGGGGTTCATAGACATGAAGTGCGACTACCAGCCGAACGTCATCTACCGAATGACTTACCTCGACTGCACCCAGTTCAGGGAGTTCGAGATGGGCATAGGAAAGTACACCTTGTCACTCAACGAACCCGACCCTACGAACAGGGGAACAACCGATAAATGGGATTCAGAGTGATAAAAATAGTTAATTCTATTTGTAATTCAAATAGTTTTTGTATTTTTGCAGCAAAGAGCGTGTGAAGCTGCACGCAACAAGTGAATGATAACTATTTACGACCCGAACGGAAGGACCATTGCATCCGTACCTATCACTAAGGATGTGATTCACGAAAGAGAGATGATGACCTCTAATTTCGTGAGATTGTCATGGTATGATGTGCAAGGTACAGTATTACAGGTAGGGTCGTATATCATCCCTTACGATGACGGCATCCGCTACGTCCTGTTGGATCCGTACGCACCGACATCGGAGAAGCACAAGAAGTTCAAGTATGAGCCGCAGTTTGAGCATCCCATCATGTGGTTGCGCAAGCTGCCGTTTATCCATCGTGAAGGTGATACGACCTCATGGGCAACATCAAGGAAGAAGTTCGACTGGACCTACACGGGTGTTCCTCAGACGCTCGCCAACGAGGTACCTCGGTACATCAACTGGCTCAGTTCGGTGTACCCTGCCTTCGGTGTCGTCTTCGGAACTGGATGGACGGCAAGGATAGCAGGAACGCTCCCTGCCACGGCATCGTTCTCATTCGAGAGTGTAGACGTGTTGTCTGCCTGTGCGGAGATGGCGAATGTCTGTGAGTGTGAGTATCACTTCGATTTCGAGAGGAAGATATTCTACTTCGGTCAGGTCAGCTACCTGAGATCAGGAAGCACCATCCCCGAGTTCAAGTGCGGACGTAACGTAGGTGTTCCCAATGTGTCGCTGTCGAAGGAGGATTATTTCAACTGCTTCGTGGTGAAAGGCGGTACGAGGAACATATCCCAGCGTTCGCCAAGCGGTGATAATGTTCAGGTGACTGAGAGGCTCCCTTTGAAAGAGTCCAAGTACCCTGACAGTATCATCGACAAGCGCACGGATTCCGATGAGCCGAAGCTGTTCAAGGAGCTTATCTTCGATGACATCTACCCGAAGATGGAGCTTTACCTCTACAAGCCCCGTGAGAGACGCTGCTGGCTGCTCGATGATGATGGCAACAAGGTGGAGACCACCTCTGATGACGGATGGTTCGATGCGGAGACACAGACGTACTACAAGTACTACTCGAAGTGGTATATCCGTCTCGCCTATCAGAAGGACGGGGAGTGGCATGACTACACCATCGACCCAGAGACCGACCTCATAAAGGATAAGCCGTTGTCTCTCGCCTTCCAGCCGAACTACGAGAGCAAGCTGTACACCTGTCCGCTTATCGGCAAGGAGTATGAGCTTGTGTATTTCGACAAGGCTACCCATGAGAAGGAGGATGACGATATCGATCCCGACGGCTTCACGGCACAGCCAGGAGACTACCGCATCGTTTTCCTCGACGGAGACGTCGTCATGCCTTCTACGAGCAAGATAGGTCTTTGCCCAAAGGGCGCATCCTACCCGAGCACGGAGAACAATATCGTTACCTTGTTCAACATCGTTGTTGACGAGGTCTACAAAGAGATAGCGAAGGACGAGTTGGAGGCTGCAGGCTTGAAGGCTATTGCAAGGCTACGTTCCGACCTAAACATATACACCGTACCTTCTAATCCAGTGTATTTCGAGAACCATCCACAAGATGTCTACATCGGAATGGCTGCTATCTATGATGACGGCAAGGATCTGATTGGTGGCACATCGTACCGCCTTGAGACCCATGTCAGGAAGATCGTCAGTCACCTCGACCACCCGAACGTGATGGAGATATCCCTCGGTAACGAGAAGATTAAAGGCTCCATCACCTCGCTCAAGGACAAGGTCGATGCACTGTCAGGCGGTCTTATCGCAGGCCTGTCTGAGGAGCAGTTCGCAGAGCTGCTTGTTCACTACGGCTCGCAGCATTTCCTCTCGAAGGAGTTCAACGACATCGCAGAGGGTGTCATCACGTTCCTCAAGGGAGCGAGATACGGCAACTACAAGAAAGGAGAGAGCGGAGGACATATCAGCGCCATGGGTGATGCTGAGTTCCGTAAGCTGCTTGTCCGCATGGGTGCCATCGTCCACGACCTTATCGTAGGCAACTTCGCAGAAGGTGTCAAGGACTCAGGCGCACATATCGACGAGTTCGGTAACGCAGAGTTCGAGACCATCATCACAAGAGGCCTTGCGCAGCTCCAGGAGCTGTTCGTGGTGAACGACTCGACCTTCGGAGGCAACCTGTCGAGCATCGACTTCATCAGCGCTTTCCTCGGAGGAAAAGGTTGGGCTATCCAAAAGCAGACTCGTGTCAACTCTGCAGGTGTCGAGGAGGAGTACTACACCCTCGAGATAGACTCCGTGACCGTCCGTGAGACCCTGAGAGTGTATGAGATGGTTATCTCGCAGCTTCGTGGTGAGTTCGACAACTATGTCTTCGCCGCCATGATGGAAGTACACCACTACGACCCGTTGACAGGCAAGGTGTGGCTCTCTACCGAAGGAGAAAGGATCAAGGCCGTTCCGTTCAGGCAAGGCGACTATATCAAGGTGCAGCAGTACAAGCCAGGCAACGACATCGTGTCTGGTGGCGACGGGTACATCACGAAGGGTTATGAGATGATTGTCACCGATGCCGGCACTGGTGGTATGGATGACGAGCAAGGAGACCGCCTCGACTGGGTGAAGTTCAAGAATTTCACAAGCACCTCAGGAGAGACGGCAGAGCAGCTTATCACGAAGAAGGATACGTTCGTCAGGGTAGACAATGAGACGGACACTGAGCGCAAGGGTCTGATGCAGATTATCACCGTCGGCCCGAACACGCCGTATCAGGATGTCATATATGGACTGAAGACAGACCCGAATGACTACCTGAAAGTGCGTATCGGCAACCTCGGTGGCTTGCGTACCGACCTCTTCGGATGGCTGGAGAGCTATGGTGCATACCTCCCGAACCTCTACGCAGTAGGTAAGATGTATAACCGTCAGACAGGTGAGAGCCTGAACTCAAGTGTGGAGATTACCCGTGAGAGGCTCAAGTCAGTCTATACGGAGACGACATACAATATCGATGACGATGATAACTTCTTGAAGAACGGCTTCTTCGCCCGTGGCATGGAGTCATGGACGAAATGTGCCGTCGGAGGAGGATCCGCACCGTCAGACCTCTCGCAGCAGAGCATCAACTCAGGCGATGGCACCCCTTTGATGGTCAATGGTGCTGTGTTGTCATACCAGAGCAGAATGTCAGCGGAGGTTGGAGACTACCTCGGCATGAAGATGCTGCACCTTCTTGGAATGGGAGTGTATCAGAGCTTCTCCGACATCAAGCTGAATGGAACCCACAAGGTGAATGTCAGCGACAATGAGCAGAGCGACGGCTACACTCAGACGAAGGATGTTCCCGACAGGTTGTATATAGGTATAAGGATCATGCCGATTTCGGCAGGAACCCTTACTATCAGCTTCCTCAAGAGCAACGGCACTGCGATATCCACACAGAGCCATGTGCTCAACGCATCGAAGGACTGGCAGCTTGAGCAGTTCACCGATTCTGCCGCAGAGCCTTGGAACTACAACGGACAGAGCGGAAGGCTCATCGTCAGCTATACAGGCGAGTGCTATATCAGGTTTGTCGCACTGATGACCGACCCAGTAGTGAACACCACGGAGACCTACTCCACCCTTATCGAGCAGACCTCAAGAAGAATCACGCTGCAGGCAGCAAAGCAGACCGCAGACCTGAATCAGGCAATTGCTGAGATAGAGATAGAGTTCGACCATGTCCGGACCACCGTTACGAACAACAAGACTGCAGCAGATGCAGCGTTCAGCAAGCTGACTGCAGACCTGAATGCGGAGATTGCCAATAGAGAAGACTTGGAAGACGAGTATTATGGCACTTGGGTCTATCAGAATGACCGACTGCTTAGTCTGATGGCAGCTCAGTTTGATGCAGAAGGAAACATCAAGGGTTATGCAGATTTGAAAATTCAGGTCAACGGCATATCGACCACCGTTACGAACAACAAGACTGCAGCAGATGCAGCGTTCAGCAAGCTGACTGCAGACCTGAATGCGGAGATTGCCAATAGAGAAGACTTGGAAGACGAGTATTATGGCACTTGGGTCTATCAGAACAACAACCTCTTGTCGCTCATGGCTGCGCAGTTCAATAGCGATGGTACTATCAAAGGGTATTCCGCCCTTCAGACGAGAGTAGATGGTATCGATAGCACCGTCACATCGAATAAGACCGCCGCAGACAATGCTTTTGCCAACGTGAACAGCCAGCTCGGAAGCCTTGAGAACTATATCGAGGATGTTGACGAGGAGCAGGAGGCTTCTGCCACTTGGATCCAGCAGAACAAGAATAAGTGGAGTGTTGTCGCTGCTTCGTTCAAAGATGACGGAACGATCAAGGCTGGAGGTCGTATTGCTCTGTATGTAAGCGACTCCCTCTCTACGTTTGAAGTTGATGCTGATAAGATTAACTTCAAGACTGGTAATTTTAGGATTCAGAATCAGAAAGGAGATACAACCCTCGCCCTCGATGCGAATGGAAATCTTACCATCGGAGGTACTATCAATGGTGGTAACATCACAGGTGATATTGCTATAGGCAACGGAACCAACAAGATGTATATTAGACCGAATCAGGTTAATGGTGCTGAATTAGTTGGTATTCACGACAACTCTGATGAACTTATAAATCTCGGATTTACTTCTGGAAATATTGGTTTTAATGGCAGAACAGTTAATGTAGCAAGACCAAAATTGGAACTATCCTTCTATTTGGATGGAACAAAAAGGATGTCAGCACTCTATGAATCCTATAGAATAGTTATAGATGGCCCATCCAATGAGCAGACTTATATAGATTATGACACAGTAAGAACTGACAGAATTAGTGCAGACCAATATCTGGTTAAAACGTCATCATCAGGCAACTCTTCTACGTATACCGCAGGAGCGTCTGGAAGTTTTACTGCAGGTTCAAAGACAGTAACAGTTAAAAGTGGAATAATAACAAATATATCATCATGATAAAGTTGGATAAAATATATAGCGAGCATTTCCCTCTCAATGGATTTACGGCATTGACGATATTTCCATACATCTTTGTCCGTATAGACAAGATATGGAACTTCACCGCAAAGGCAGAGCGTCATGAGACCACTCACGCCCTACAGCAGATAGAGTGCCTTATTTTAGGTGCCATCATCGCAGTCTTTATGCTTATTGCTGGCTATGGATGGTGGTCACTGATTCCTCTTGGATTGTTCTTCGAGCTGTACGCCGTCGAATGGCTCGTAAAGCTTCCGTTCTGCAAGTTCAATGGAACACGTGCCTACATTAGCATCAGCACCGAGCAGGAGGCTTACGAGCATCAGGATGAGTTTGGCTACAACAACGTGCGCAGGCACTTCGCTTGGATGAGATTTATTTTTAAACTAAAACCGTAAAGATATGAGTGAGGAGAAAGAGAAAGTATTCCTGATTGACCTTCAGAAGGTCAGCGTGGAGAAGGACATCGACGAGTTCACCGAGATGGACCTGTCGAAGGTCATTGGTAACACCGTTCATCAGAGAGCCGGGGATATCGGTCTCGATGACAAGGCGAGAGAGTTGTATCACAACGGACAGGTGGAGCTCACACAGAGCATGGTGAACCAGTTCAAGGGTATCATCGCAAGCTGCGACCTTGTGTTCTTCGTCCGTAAGGCAGTCATAGAGCATATCGATAAGTCATTAGTATAAACCCTAAAATTTTAGAGACATGAAAGAGATTGAAATGATCGAGAAAGTGGAGAGCGCCCACATCGAGTATGAGCCCGTCAGCATCAGCGAGGGTATCAACATCAGCGCAACCCGTGACATCAACGGAGGAGTAGTAGCCATCGAAGGTAACATCACCCGTAACGGCAAGAACCTCGGACGCTATGTGTTCAATGAAGGTCAGAACCGATTCTTCGTGAATGCCGACATCGACGACATGAAGCGAAGCACCAAGCTGGAGATCGCAGAGACCATTGCTGCCCTTATCACTCAGCTGACTCCCGAGGAGGCCCCTGAGGAGGATCCCGAGGATGAGACTGTAGAGGAGTAAACCTGAAATGTGAGCGACTATGGCAGAGATTGACAACACTACGTCAGGCATCGTGTGGCAGTGGCTCTCGGAGCATAAGCAGGATGTGCTGGACTATTTCTCCTCGATCATGAGGGAAGCGTCCGACATTCAGCTTGTGAACTTCGACCAGACCCGCCACATGGGCTTGCTTGCCACGTTCGTCTATCAGGGCGTACGCAGGGTCGACAATGTCAAACCTACGTCGCTCTTGGAAGGACTGACATCGCTTAACGAGGCACTCAGGATCCGATGTGAGAACGCTGCCGCAGAAGCAGAGACACAGGCCGGCTACGCAAAGAGCCAGGGCGACAGGGTTGATAATGTCATCAGCAGTTATCAGGCGCTCTACACGAGAGTCAAGAACCAAGGTGACACCGCAGAGCAGCAAGGTGCCAACGCACAAGCCATCTGCGACAATGTCACCAACTGGTACACACCCTTCAAGAGTGGTGCAGAGAGCTGGTTGTCTCAGACACAGGCCGCATGGAATGTGTGGTATCCTTCTACTCAAGGCACATGGAATGACTGGTATCAGGCCCGTATCAATCAGTGGGCTGCTTGGTTCACCAACGGTATCGTCCCTGACTGGGAGGCATTCTGGAGTGGTGTTCAGGCAGACTGGACGGACTGGACTGCAAAGGAGAGAGCCCGTCAGAACGCAGAGCTTGAGCGCATCGCCAACGAGCTTCTCCGTGTCGCTGATGAGGAGACGAGGAAGGCCAACGAGCTCAACCGTCAGTCCAAGGAGTCTCAGCGCCAACAGAACGAGGCAACACGTCAGCTTCAGGAGGATAACCGAGAGGCAGCAGAGCAGCTCCGTCAGCAGACATTTGAGACCAACGAGGCACAGCGTCAGCAGGACTTTGAGGATGCTGAGGATGAGAGGATGCAGATGATGCTCCTCACGGAGGCTTACATCGATTTCGATGATATGAGCCTGAACATCATGCAGCCTGAGGAGGACAGTACTGATTGGGAGATCGATGATTGCGAACTCGCCATTACCATCGAGTATGAGGATGACGAGGAAGAAGAACCATAAAATTATTCAGATATGAAAAAGGTAAAGAAGAAGAAACTCGGTGTCGTTGCAGTCAAGCCTACAGGCCCTTTCGATTCCAATCGTAACTACAGGCTTCTCGAAGAGTGTCTTTACGATCATGACTCGTGGTACTCGACTCACGGCGACAACCAAGGCAACACGCCTACAGAGACCCCTGACGCAAATGGTGTTGTACACTGGCGCAGAGGCACCGACGGAGGCAGTCATGCCTATCAGGAGGGTGAGACCGCCAAGGGCAAGGGAAACACCGCAGAACAGAAAGGAAACACCGCCCAGGAGCAGGGCAACGGAGCCTACGAGAAGGGGGAGCTTGCCTCGGCAGCAGCCCGTCTCGCAGCCCTCATCGCTCAGAACCCCCCGAAGGTCGGCTGTACCATCGCAGGCCATCAGGCAGACGACCACTACTGGTATTATGCCGTCCCCAAGAACGACCTGAGCGGTGTCGACTATGTCAGCACTGGAGTATGGGCGAAAGGTGACAACCTCGATTGGGAGTCTCTCACTGAGCAGGAGAAGCAGCGTATCATCAGCGAGATCCTCGCCTCGTTCGCAGAGGTGACGGAGGAGCAGGCCGCTGCCATCTTTGGAGAATATGTATTTCAGACAACAGATTAACAAAGAGTATTATGGCAAATTATAACGGAAAGATTCAGAATGTCCGCAGACGATACGACTCCATCAGGAATTTCGTTGGCAAGAACGAAGTCCACAAGGCAGGCGATATCCTCTGTGTGTCGACGAAGAACGACGAAGACTACAACCTGTTCCTGAGAGCAGACGGAAAGTCGACATTCCTGCAGCTCCTGAAGAACGCAGTCACCCCATCGGAGGTAGGCCCGAACACAGTAGGCAGCGAGCAGATTGTCAATGACTCGGTGAAGCTCGAAGACCTCGATCCCGAGATCCGTGCCCTCCTTGAGGAGCTTGATTCCTACGAGGTGATGACACCCGAGGAGGCTACCTCGAGAGTTCAGGACATCATCGACAGAGTTGAATCGGAGCATGGTGTTCAGGAGACAGGGTTTGACACAGGCGCAGAAGAAGCCGACCCTGATGATATTTAGAAACTGAAAAGGCGGTTCGCCGCATTCAGATATTAGTTCACTTTTTTATTAACAATTTAAATTTTAAAGCATTATGACAAAAGATCAGATGTTGCAGAAGATCGTTTACAGCGAGTCTCTGGATGCTGCCGTAGCAGCGCTTATTGAGTACGTATTGGCAAAGAAGGCCATCATCGATGGCAACCTCGCCACTGAGGCAGGTAAGATTGCCACCCTTATCGGTAGCGATACCGCTAAGAGCGTTCGTACCATCGCTAACGAGGAGTTGGCCGCCCAGCTGATTCCTTCTACCGCTCAGGAGTCTCTCGACACCCTGCAGGAGATTGCTGCTTGGATCCAGTCGCATCCTGGCGATGCCTCTGCCATGAACACGGCTATCACCAACCTGCAGACACTCGTTGGTACTCTGCCTCAGGATACAACCGCTACAACCGTAGTAGGTTATATCACCGCAGAGATCGCTGCCCTCTCTCAGACCATTCAGGGTAAGAACGTGTCTGCATCAGGTGAGACTGGCGATAACGCCCTCGTTACCGCATCTGCTTCCAACAACAGCGTAACTGTTACTTCTACCCAGAAGCTGCAGAATGCCGTTGCAGCCGCAGAGAGCGCTATTCAGTCAGAAGATCTCAGCTTCCTGACTGTTGCCGAGGCTCAGACTCTGGTAGCTGACGCTATCACTGCTGCCGAGACTCCTGCAAACAGCGGTGAGTAAGCTGAGTTAACGGCTGAGGGGAGCAAACGAACGTCTTTTGGCTGTTCCCCTCGGCCATTCTTTTAACCACTAAAAAGCATAAGATTATGAGCGACGTGGCAATGACTAATTCACAAGCGGTCACCCAATGGCTGACTGATGCCCTGACAAAGTGCATCACGGCTCTCTGGAGCAGCATAACGGCAAATTTTGCCACGAAGGATGAAGTGGCCGCTATTGAGACAGCCGACGTTACTGATGTCAGTCAGAGCACGGCTGCAGCTATTTGGTCTAATTACACATTCGCCACGACTGACAATGACCAAGCTCAGTCAGGCGAGCAATCAGGTGAGTCGGGCAACGAATAGCCTTAACTGAAGAGAGTAATATTTTAAAAACAGATAACAATGGATATTTACAGCAAAGAACGATTTGAGCAGGTCATGAACGACCTCAAGACGGTGGTGCTTCCTCAGGTCAAGACGGCTATCGAGGCCCGAGAGAAGAAGACTGTCGTCGCAGCCCTCACCCAGAGGGTAGCAGCCATCGAGGCGCTCATCGGTGATTCTTCGCAGGCTGACTCGGACAATATCATCAATAAGGTGGTGGAGTTCGTCGCCTTCTTTGCGAACATCACGGAGGAGACCACTCTGGCAGGTCTGCTGTCTAATCTCAGCACGCAGATCAGCAACCTCGGCAACATCGCCACACCGAACAAGGGAACGTGCTCTACCGCAGCCGCCACGGCAGCCAAGGAGATAACGCTTCCTAACTCGTTCGCACTTGAGGACGGAGCCATCGCCATCGTGAAGTTCACAAACGGCATCGGAGTGGCAAGTGCCACCCTGTCGGTGAACGCTGGAACGGCGAAGGCCATCAACTATCGTGGTGCAGCCCTCGGTGCCAATCAGGTGAAGGCAGGTCAGGAGGTGCTGATGCGCTATGACGGAACGGCATGGAACATCGTAGGCGACCTGACACCATCTGGATTCGTCATCACGACTGACGAGACCACAGGTACGGACATCTTCACGGCTGTAGGCAGCGCAACAGTCAGTCATAATGATACGACTGGTGCTGACGAGTTCGTGTTCTAATGAGTTTATTTTTAACGTTTTTATAAAAGTAAGATTATGGCATTAATTACAACTAATTTGCAAACTGAGGTTCCCAACAGAACGATCAACGGGAACTCGAAGCCTTATGCAGACCCGAATCTGCGTGAGGTGGTCAACAAGGTGGGTGGTGCCCTGACTGACTACGCCCGCAAGACTGACTTCGACCTCGCTGTCCTCAAGCAGGCTGTCGCTGATGGCAACCTCGAGAAGTATGGCTTGAAGCCTGGCGATCAGAAGACCATCAACGGACGTACTTACGTCATCGCTGGTCTGAACCCGATGAAAGGTACAACAACACCTTATCGCTTGACAACGAACCACGTAGGTCTTATCGTCATCCCTCATGCTACTCAGGCATGGAACGCATCGGGTAACACCTACACAGGCGCAGATTCACGAGGTGCAGGCTATCTCAACAGTGACCTGCATTACTACCTCAAGAACACCTTGCTACCGCTTGTAAACACCGATCTCGGCGCCAACAACCTCCTCGGTCATAGCAAGCTGCTGACAAACTCGGTGAACACGAACGGCATTAACCGCTTCGGTGAGGCATCAGGATGCTCGAGCAACTGGACTTGGGAAGCTGATTGTAAGATTTGTGCTTTGAGCGAGGTGCAGGTCTATGGTTCATCTATTTGGAGTTCAAGCGGCTATGATACTGGCGAGGCTTGCCGTCAGCTGGATGTATTCAAAAAGTACAGCCATACTGAGATTTTTGGTGGCGAATACGTATGGCTGAGAGACGTGGTTTCCGCTTCTGATGCTGCTATTGCGGACGCCGCCGGCTATGCGGGCTATGACACTGCATCGTATGCTGGTTATGTCGCTGCGCTTATTCTTTTTAACTAATCATTGAGGCTCCCGTGTGGAGCCTCGTAAAACGGACTGAGAAACAATTATGAGTGTTGTAAAAAGTAAACGTGGTCAGAGTAAGGTCGAGTTCGAGCAGATTTACTTCC
>JAEEGL010011462.1_pt1 | contig 13676 bp, 20 predicted proteins | sample 9134231 | NCBI WGS metagenome assembly JAEEGL01 (sample SAMN16246548, study PRJNA631951) | gut metagenome | biome: gut microbiome; feature: rumen; material: fiber-attached | host: Bos | place: Iran: Karaj | collected 2018-10
CAATATATCGATTCCATTGCGATCAACAATATCTGCTCGCGCCACATTCCAATCACCAGACCTTAACACACGATTTTCATCAGAACCCATAAAACCCAAACATAATGTTTTTACAATAAATTATATAAATAATCCGAAGAAGAAACCTAATACGACAGACATCCGTATTGTATTTCTGTGTGATGAATTCACATCATTTGATCCGTGTTTAAAAATATCGCGTCCAACTTCAAACATTATTTACGTTCCGGCAATTCGTTTATAGATATGTTTTTTTGAAATCCCACTGTTTCAGCTTTGGGATTTATTAACTTTACTGCGTTACCTAAAATTTCTGGGCGAACATAGGCGGCAAAATCTGTTTCTGCAACCGCTATATTTTGCTTTGTTTGTATAATCTCTGCACGAACACGATTTAACACACGATTTTGTGTTCGATAACACACCTGTAATATAACGGTCAGCACCGCCATTATTATCAGTGCCCATACCCCAATTTGAAACATCTTCTCGTCTTCGTTCATATCCCACCAACTTTGATTTTATTCTTAATAAGTTTATCACAAATTATTCAAAAAGCGAATCATTGAATTCACACCGTTCAACCGCCCCGCCCCCAGATTCAAATCCAACGAAACAAACATTTTTTGCAGATTCATTGTCTTTATCTGTTCTGGGGTTTTGCCGTCAACCATTCCTATCATTATGGCGACAATTCCGCGAACAAGTGCCGAATCGGCATTGCCATAAAAATGGTTTCCACGGCGACATATTTCAACGCGTGATGCACAACCCGATATTTCACTGCATACGGCACCCTTTGGCACAGGTGGTAAATCTTTGCCCAATTCCATAACCAGTTCCAGTTTTTCCACCGGATCGGTTATCACAGATAAAATATTTTTTATTTCATCAAATGTCATATGTATTACCAACCCATTTCTGTTAAATCCAGTTCGACACGCGCCACATCTGACATCATAAAAACATTCCATGGTGGATCCCAAACCAATTCCACCCGCACCGGCATTCCATGTGCAACACCCGATACTGCATTTTTAACCTGTGCCAAAATCTCTTCCATTAATGGACATGTGGGACTGGTAAACGTCATGGTTATAACAATTTCATCTTTTTTGATTTCTATATCATACACCAACCCCAGTTCCCAAATATCAATGGGAATCTCGGGATCATATACCGTCTTTAATGCACCAATGATTTCTTCGCGACTTGTTGCCATTACTTTACTATTCCCCGAATTACATCAACGACTTGCTTTGCTTCGTCCATTGTGTTCCATGGTCCAACCGATATACGCACAGAACCATCAATCCCCATCACAGAATGTATCCACGATGCACACATATTTCCAACACGAACACAAATATTATGCGCACCAATCAATGCCCCGAAATCCAGCACATGCATACCATCAACAACAAACGAAATTATTTTTGCATCACGAACACTAAGCAATTTTACACGTGGCATTTTTGACAATTCATCATATATATATGAAACAATATCCGCGCCACCTGACCAAGTGCGCCACTCTTCAATCGCGACCGGCAAACCTGCAATTTGTGTTAATGGCAAAGTTCCCGCTTCAAACTTATTTGGTGCCGAATCAACATTCCAATTATCACCCGAGATTGTCTGCACCATACCACCACCAAATTTATCAGGCGAAAACGAATCGGCATCTTTTATATACATTATGCCGACACCAGTGTTCGCACCAATCTTGTGTCCCGAAAAACACATAAAGTCGCAATTCCATTCACGCACATTGATTTGTTCATGTGCGACATATTGCGCCGCATCAACAATCGTAATTACATTTGGATTCTTTTTGTGTGCGGCGGAAACTATTTCTGCAACATTTTGTGCAACACCCAACACATTAGACATGGCGGTAATAACCACAACATCCGCGACCGGCATATTTTTATAATCTAAATCAAATCTATCGGTCAGCGGTATGTTAACCATTTCCGCACGACCATTCCGCGCAAGATTTTCCCATGGCATACGCGCACTGTGATGATCCAAGTCAGAAACCGCCACCGTTTTTACATCACGTGAATTGCAAATAATATTAACAATGCGATTCATTGCATCTGTTGTCCCAGATGTAAATATCACATCATTTACTGATTCGGCACCAATGAATTGCGCCACATACTTGCGGGCATTTACCAACATTTCGTCCGCCAACGCTGCGCGGGCGCATACCCCCCGCCCCGTATTAGCATACGAATTACGCATAAAATCAGCCTCGGCATCAATAACCGATTGGGACTTCAGCGCACTGGCCGCCGCATCTAAGTATATGATTTTATTCATTTTGTGTTTTCTCTTGCTTTTTTTGACGATTATAATACACTTTGCGACAATATCAATAACCAAGGGAGAAAAAAGATGGCATTACAGCACGCAAATGATGATACATTTTCAGAAATGATTGGTGATGGCATAACATTGGTTGATTTTTGGGCAACTTGGTGCGGTCCGTGTCGTATGTTTGGCCCAATTTTTGAATCTGTTTCGGAAAAAATAACTGATGTTAATTTCATAAAGTTTGAAATAGATGACACAAATCGTCGCACACCGGCAAAATACGGCATTCGCAGTATCCCCAGTGTGCTGGCTTTCAAAAACGGTGAATTGGTCGAGGCACGCACAGGTCTTATGGACGAAGACACAGTTATCACATGGATTAATGAATTAAAGGTATCGTAAAATGGCCACCAAAAAGAACTATAAAACAATCGTATTACCAGAAAAATACACACCAAAAAAGACGGAACCATATATGTGTCCCGAACAGTTGGCGTATTTCTATCAATTATTAACCGCTCAAAAACAGGAATTAATGCACACATCCGATTCCGTATTGAATTCTGTTCGTTTGGCGGATAAATCTGCATCGGAAGGTGTTGGTGATGATTCGGATAACGCAACATTTGAACAAGAAATCACCATGAACCTGCGGATGAGTCAGCGCGACAATAACTTGTTAAAGAAAATTGACGCAGCTTTGGCTCGTTTAGAAGACGGCACTTATGGATACAGTGTTGTTTCCGGTGAAGAAATTGGTCTGCGTCGTATGTTGGCACGTCCATTGGCGACCATGACGGTTGAAGAACAGGAAGAATACGAACAACGCAAATAACGTATTTTATGCAATAAAAACACCGGCAAATGCCGGTGTTTTTTATATTTTTTAATTATTTCTTAGCGACCTTTTTTGCCGGTGCTTTTTTAGCCGGTTTCTTTTTCGCCGGCACTTTTTTAGCGACAGGCTTTTCTGCTGGCTTTTCCGGTTTTGGTTCTGTCTTTAATTCTTTTTTGAACACATTCAACCCGTCGGCCAAGTTTTTCATCATGCCTGGAATCTTGTTGTGTCCAAACAGAATCACAATCAACAAAACAATTATTACTATTTCCCATACACCAAATCGCATTGTTATCTCCTTTGACTATTTAGCGACATAGCAATCCAATCCATCAGATTTCGCATTCTGACAGAATCCATTTGCCTCAGATGATGTTGCAAACGAAACACGCAATCTGTATGTCGTGCTGCCATTTGGCAACTGCGCCGCCAAAATAACAAATTGCTTACCACTGAACAAACTCTGGTGACCGGCACGCATTTTGCGTTCTGCGGCCTCCGCTGCAGCACGTGTGCCATAAGAACCGAATTGAACGAACCATTTACCACTTGGGGTGACTGTCGCCTTTTGCACAGGTTTCGGTTGCGGTTTTGCCGCTGGCTTCGCCTGTGTTGCTGGTTTTGGTTGTGGCTGGGCAACTGGCTGTGGTTGTGGTGCCGGTGCTGGATTCACAGACGGACGATCCGGATTAAATGTCACTTCGCGACGATCCGCCACGACACGAACCGGAACGCCATTTTCCGCCACAGGTTGCGGTGCCGGCTGTGGCATCGGTTGTGGTTGTGCAACTGGTTGTGGCTGACCATTTGGCATCGGCATTGGTGGTGGCATCATACCAGGATTCATTGTCCCAGGACGCGCTGGAACATCCAATGTGTCGTTTGGCACAGGAACCGCCATCGGTTCAGGTTCAACGACCGCTTCGGGTGCATCCAAATCAATTTCAATAGATTTCGCCGAATCGTTTCCAATTGTGCGAATAATAATGTAGGTTGCCAAGACGATAACGACCAAACCCAATACCATCAAAAGCCACGGTTTGCGCGGACGCGGCGCGGCAAACGGTGTTGTTTCCGGCAATGTTTCAACTGGCGTATCATCATCCAGGTCTAAAAAGTCCATATTATTTTCTTCGTTTTCCATGCGAAATCCCCCCATATATACTTGGGTATATTATACCACAAAAAAACGCATTTACAAAATGTAAACAACAAATTATTTAGGCATCTGTCCAAAATGTGGTGGAACGATTAATTTATGATTTTCTTCGACAATCGGTTCTGTTTCACATTTACGCGCACAGCCCGCAACCGTAATCGCGATAACACCCAACAAAACAACAGCAAAAACTTTTTTCATAACCCTTACCTTTTCTTTTATATATGTGAGGCGCAGAACGCGCCCCACCCTTATTACAACGGCATTTTGATTGCTTTTTCCATATCTTCAATGAATTTGGACAATGCAACCGTTTCTTGTTTATCAGAACCAAAATAACGCAACGTCACAGATTTATCTGCTGATTCTTTATCACCAACAACGGCAATAATCGGCGTTTTTGCCAATGACAATTCGCGAATCTTGTAATTCACTTTCTCATCACGCAAATCGGCACGTGCATATACACCCGCTGCGCGCAGGCTTGCAACCACTTCGTTTGCATAGTCGCGTTGCTTTTCTGAAATTGGCGTCACGACAACTGGTTCTGGCGACAACCACAATGGTAAATTACCACCGGTCGATTCCAGCAACACGCCCATAAAACGTTCGATTGAACCCAACAAAGCGCGGTGCAACATAATCGGACGATGCTTTTCACCATCTTCGCCGATATAGGACAAATCAAAGCGTTCCGGCAAATTCATATCTAATTGCACCGTTCCGCACTGCCACACACGCCCCATTGAATCTTTCAGATAATTGTCAATCTTTGGACCATAGAACGCGGCATCACCCTCGGCAATTTCGTATTCAATACCGTTCGCATCCAGCGCATGTTTCAATGCACCTTCGGCTTTGTCCCACACTTCGTCTGAACCGATACGGAACTCAGAGTTTGGACGGGTTGCCAACTTCATTGAAATCTTGTCGAAACCGAACTTGCCATAAATATCTTTTATAAAGCGCAAGATTTTAACAACTTCCATTTCCAACTGTTCTTCGGTGCAGAAAATATGTGCATCATCTTGGGTAAACTCACGCACACGCATCAACCCCGAAAGTCCCCCTGCGGCTTCGTAACGGCAAACTTTACCAAATTCAGCCAAATACAATGGCAGGTCTTTATAGGACTTAATACCCTGACCAAAGACCAACATACCACCCGGGCAAGACATCGGCTTTACACAGAAAGTTTTGCCATCTTGGGTTTTACCAGAATAGTTGTGTGCACCATATTTCGCCCAGTGCCCACTACGTTCCCACAAACACCGATCCATAATAGATGGCGTAGAGATTTCTAAATACCCCGCACGTTCTTGACGCGCACGCAGGTATTCAATCAACTTACGATAAATGCGATAACCGTTGTTGTGCCAAAATACCGCACCCGGCGCATATTCTGGTTCAAAATGGAACAGGTCCATATCTTTACCGAGTTTACGATTGTCGCGTGCCGCGGCTTCTTCCTGCATTTTCAAGAATTGATCCAAATCTTCCTTGGTCAAAAATGCATCAACATAGATACGTTGCAACATTTTGTTCTTGGCATCACCCTTCCAGTATGCACCGGCAACAGTGCGAATCTTGAACGCGTCGCGTGGTAAATCTTTACTGGATTCAACGTGTGGCCCACGGCATAAATCCGTAAAGTCGCGAAAAGTATAAACAGACAACTGTTCGCCCGCCGCATCATATTCATTCAGCCATTCCATTTTATATGGTTGCGCCGCGAATAATTCTTTGGCTTCGTCAAGACTCACGAACCGCTGTTCAAAGCGACCGTTTGATTTAATCAATTCACGCATTTCTTTTTCGATTTTCGCAAAATCTTCTTCGCTAAATCTGTGTTCGGTATCAAAGTCATAATAGAACCCATTTTCAATTGCCGGACCCCCAGCAAACTTTACATCTGGAAATAACTTTTGAACCGCCGCCGCCAAAACGTGCGCCAACGAATGCCGAACCGTTTCAATTGGATAAGACATAATAAAAACCCTTTTTATATAATTTGTTTGTTTAATTTATTGTTTTTTGATTATAGCGCGCGCACATAAAAGCGCAAATAGAAATTACACCCCCGCGGGGGTTGTAGTTGTTGTTGTAAAGATAAACATATATTTAAACATAACGCGATGATTATATTCTCTTTTTATTTAAAAGTAAAGAAAAAACCGCCAAAAAGGCGGTTTTCTTACATTGTTATCATTGGGTAGTCTATTATGCACCCATACAGCACCGCGAAAAAGAAGCATACCGACCCCGCGATACAAAACAGGTGCCAAACCGCATGGCTGAACTTTAACTTACGCCATACATAGAATATGACCCCAATGGTATATGACAATCCACCCGCCAAAATAAACCATAAACCGCGTGGTGGAATGTTGCGTATCATACTGGGCAAAATGAACAACAATGTCCATCCCATCATAAGATATAATATAACCGTCCCTTTTGGTTGTTGGTGCGGATTACGAATTTTAATAATCGCGCCATATATGGTTATCGCCCACAGCAACCCGAACACAGACCAACCCACTGGCCCGCGACAATTTACCAACATAAACGGCGTGTATGTGCCGGCAATCAACGCATAGATGGCGATATTGTCCCACACTTCAAAGAAGCATTCACCCCGCTTTCCAATCAATGCATGACACATTGTCGACCCCAAATACAATGCAATCATTGTTGCCCCAAAAATCGCACACGAAACGACCGCCCAAACATTACCAGCAATCGCGGCATAAACAACCAACAAAACCAATCCAGCAATTGCAAGTCCAATACCAATACCGTGTGTCAAAACATTAAGGTTTTCTTCACCGCGGGTGCTGGGGCGTTCCCAACGAAACAGCCCTGTCGCACGCAACGCCTTTAAAATCTGGCATGCATGTGAATTGCATTTCACTTCACGCATTTTTTTACGAACAACGCGTCTTGATTTTGTCATTTTGCTCCTCTTCCTTTACTTTTTATAAAATGCAGTGCCTTATCTTGCAATCCGTTTTTTGGGGATTCAAATTCAACTAATCTTTCAAGTTTTATTTTTATTCCGGAAAAATCACCACGCGCATTTGGCACCTTGGTTATATACTCTGGCTTGCCCATCATATCTTCTAGTACCAACAGTTGCTGGGCATAGTGTCCAGTTCCAAAAATTGCAAATACAGTATCATATTTGTTCAATGCCGCCGCAATATTTTGCACCATAAAAGTGTCACGACCATATTTATCAAACTCTGCATGCAGTTTTTCTAACTTTTTTCCTTTTGAATTCGGTGTTGTTTTACGCAACAAGTTATCCCAAAAATCAATATCTATTTTTTCGGTTGGTCGCAAACTACGTAAAACTTCGACCGCCTGTGCATCGGATAAATCTGCAAATACCACAGGAATATCTCGTTTCGCCGCCACACCCGCCGCATAGGCAAGTGTATTAACCTGATAACCACGCGGTGTCAATTTCCAATCATACCCATCATTTTCCATTTCTGTTAATAACACGTCGGGCTTTATTCCAAAATCATTGTTAAAGCAAAAATCTACCATATCAAACGATATATTATGATCATGCTTGTCACCAATATAGACCAATGTTTTACCACCACGTTTAAACACCGCAATAAAGGGTGTCGGCTTGACCGGCATTTCTTGAATACCGCCCCACATGCGAAGCAAATCAAGTTTTGGTTTAAATTGCATTTTTTATTCTCCGCTTTACCATATCGCCCCCCATAACTGACATTATGGAATAAAGGTCCGGGGTGTTTGTGCGACCCGACAAAGCCACACGCAGATTCATTGCAACATCACCGTTCTTAATACCAACCTTGTTCGCGATATCAACGATTTTTGACCACCATGTATCTTTATCGTCCGCTGGGTTATAGTCTGCCAAGAATGCACGCAACGCATCATGGTTATATTCGTAATCCGTCGCCGGCTTGAATAATTTGTCCCAGAAAAATGCAACATTTTCCAATGTCTGTTTCCAAGTGATAAAGTCTTTACGCACACGCTTTGGATTATCGCGTTCGATACCCAATACGGCGGCCAAATATTTTTCGTCCGCGACCTGCATCTTGTTATCATCATTGCCATATTCATTTGCCCATGCGGCAACTGATGCAACCAGATCCGCAACTGGCATAGCCCCTATATATTCCTTGGCCCACCATTCCAGTTTCTTCATATCAAACAGTGCGCCCGACATCGGAATCTTTTTGGGCTTCATTTCATAATCCCAGAACGATTTAACCACACCTTTCAATTTTGCTTCTTCGTATCCAGATGCCAAAATATTGCCAAGGTATTCAACCACTGCGCCCGTCGGCCAACCATCTTGTAAAAAGAACGCGACATTTGCTTCGGGATCTTTACGTTTGGACATTTTACGTTGCTTGCCTGTTTCTGCATCAATCTTGTCCAAAGTTGCTGTATGAATATAAATCGGTGGTGTCCATTCCATCATACGAAACAGTTGATAATGCAACGGCAATGACGGCAACCATTCTTCACCACGCACAACATGTGTTGTCCGCATAAAGTGGTCATCGCACAAATGCGCAAAATGGTATGTCGGCAAACCGTCATTAGATTTAATCAACACCAAATCTTCATTATTTTCTGGGAAAGATATTGCGCCACGCACCGCATCCTTACAGAATATTCTTTTATTCGGGTCGCCGACTGAATACAAACGAATCGTTGGGACTTCGCCATTATCCAAATGCGCAGTAATTTCATCAGCCGTCAAATCACGATCACGCGCCCATTCGCCATAAATACCGGTGGCAAAACCCGCCGCATTTTGCTTTGCACGAATATCTTCCATTTCGGTTGCAGTCAAAAAACAAGGATACGCCAAACCACGTGCCAATAATTCCGCAGCCACAGAACGATAAATATCCTTTCGTTGCGACTGATAATATGGGCCGTATATTTCATCATTGTTATACTTAAATCCGAAATCACGTATTGCGTTTTTAACAAGATCCACAGCCCCCTCAACCTCGCGCTTGGTATCTGTATCCTCTATACGCAACATAAACACACCGCCCGACTGTGATGCTAATTTATAATCAATCAACATACTGTACAAATTACCAATGTGCATAAAGCCCGTTGGACTTGGTGCGAAACGCGTGACATATGCCCCATCTGGTAAATTACGCGGTGGAAACTTGGCTTCTAATTCATCCAATGTATATTTCGGTGCCGCCCCCAGCACGCGTGCTATTAAATCTTTTGATAAACCCTGTCTCATATTCAAATACCTTGTTTTTCAATAAATGTGATTTTATACTAAAAATATGGAAAAACAAGAAATAAGAACTTTTGGCCGGCGCCATGGCAAAAAACTTTCCGCACGAAAAGTGTGGCTGATGGAAAACATTTTGCCGGCCTTTTCGCCAAAAAATGTAAAAAAGGCCGGTAATTTAATTTTGGAAATTGGCTTTGGGAATGGCGAACACGTGCGCGAACTGGCGCTTTCCAACACCGAATCGGTCATAATTGGTGCCGAACCCTTTGCGAACGGGGTTGCGGCACTGCTTTCGGCAATTTGCGACGAAAAAACTAATGAAATATTACCGGAATATAAAAACATCCGTATTTGGCCAGATGATGTGCGCAATTATTTGCGCGAAACCGATTCGAAGTTTTCACAAATTTGGGTTCTGCACCCTGACCCGTGGCCCAAGGCTAAACATGAAAAACGCCGGCTGCTGTCCGCCAATTTTTTAAATACTCTGGCGGAACATTTATCAGCACACGGTCAAATCATTATTGGAACTGACCATTGGGAATACTTTGATTGGATTTGTGCGCAATTGGCGACAACTAAACTGAAATACTCAACACCCGATATAGAAACAATCCATACCCGTTATCAGCAAAAAAACAAGGCGAACACCGTCGCCCCAAAATACATAATTATTGAAAGGTAAAAACGCGCTATATGCACGTTTTTGCCGTATACAGCGATTTTCAATATCTGACCCTGCGCCCTGCTGATGCAACCCGACGTGGAACAACGGGGTGTTTTGCAACTGGGTTTAACGCGGGTTCTTGGACACGAATTGAATGCGCAACCGGCGAACGATATACACGACCACAACCACATGCATACGATGCACATGGCGCAAATAAAACAAGAAAAAATATCAACCGTCTTAACATCTTATTCCCTGTTAACCCAAAATATCATTTTTGGTGTCATATTAAACCGCATCTGGTAAGTCAGACGAAAAACATGATCCATGCGGGCGGTATTCTTGCCCAGCATAAAGTGCAATGCCCCCTGCCAATTACCAACATTTGTATTCAGCATGGCATAAACACGTCCAACAAAATCCGACTTATCACCATCATCACGCGACAAGAATAATGTTAATGCATCTGCACGCACAGATTGCAATAACTTGAAAACATTTTCCCAATCGGTCGAGTCTATTTCATTAATATCCAACCCCACCGCCAACGTTTTATTAAAGAACAAGTCATCACGCACGCATGCCAATTCCGATACAAACAATTCTAAATCACGCAAATGCACAAAAATCATTGCCCCGTCTGCACCATCACGAAATGACGCACTTATACGCGACGACATATCAGACATAAAATCATCATCTATTTTGCCATCAACATAAAAACGGCCAAAAATCTTTATATTTGTATTTTCCAGCCACGCCCATAACGGCGCAATTCCAGATGGCGCAACCGCCACCGCACGCAATTTGTTTGTAATCGCAGCACCCGCAGCCGCGGCCAAGTCCGCCCCCGAGCAATCGGTTTCGCACCACAGCCCCAGATTGTCTTTTACTTCATCAAAAATATCTTCTTGTTCAATCATTACTTTTTACTTTATCATAAATATGATACAATGAAAGACAAATGAATAGAATTAATAATATTTTAGTCGGTTTGTTATGGCTGGTGGCTGTAACGCTGGGGGCAACCTTTTGGTTTAACACAATGTTTGGCTTTAACATATTCTTGGTCAAACATTGGCAACACCTTGCATATATGCAGGCCACTGGTCAGGCTGTAAAGCCGTCGTTCTATATTTCTATTGTCGTGATCATCTTTGTCGCGATAATTGGATTATATAAGTTGTTGCAACCGCGTTTTCGTCAGATAACAATGCCGATAAAAGACCACGATACAACAACACAAAAAACAATAACCACGATACAGACAACCACTGTTCCGGTTCAACAACCTGTGCAGCAACCCGTACAGCAACCCGTTCAACAAGTGGCGCAACCACAACCGGCACCACAGCCGCAACCCCAGCCGGAACCCAAAGTGGAAAGCCAACCCGTTGTTAACGAACCGACCGCGCCACAGGCAGAGGTTGCCGGCATGCCACAAATGGCACGTCCACCGCGGTTAAATATTCCGACTGTCACGCGGGTTTCGCCGACACCAAATGTTCCGTTATCCACAGCACCACAACCCCGCGTCAATCCGGAAACTGAATATGCGGAAATTCGCGAAATATTTGAATCTGCGGGATATCTGTTCAAGGGAACACCAAAGATTAAGAATGTTCAAATTGCCGCCGTTGCGATTGGCACAGGGGAATTGTTATGGATTGGCGCCGTTGGGGTCAAGATTGCCGATATGCAACGCGCTGTGCAAACCTTGTCTGATGTGTTCTCGGATACTTTGGACGGCATAGAAATAAATATTAATCCGTTCATTATTGCCTCTCCTGATGCTGCCGAAAATGACACAAATATTTTACAGTTTGCAAATGTTGAAGAATTGCGTAATTATATCAGTGAAAGACCGAATACACCGCCAGACGAAGATGACGCAGAAAACTTTGACGCGTATTCCGGCTATATCGGAACAGTTATGGATTACATAGGAAAGATATAATGCAACTGAATCAAGGTGCCGCCCAGAAAAGAATAGCAGATCTTGGCATGGATGATTTGCCACTGGTCCAGATGCGCCCTGTCACGAAACCAGTTGCACCCGATTGGTTTAAAAAATATCACAATCTGGTTCATCAATTTGTAATGTCGCTTACCGATTCGGTTCAAGAATTGGCATTTATGAATTTACCCCAAGATGATTTTATGGATTTAATTATGGGACGGCGTATGCCGGAAAACTTGTCGGTGCGTTTTCGTGTGCCATTGGTTTGGGGCGGAAAGTTAGAAATCGATAATTTGTTTTTATGCATGACTTTCCCACACGCACATAACATGGATCGGTTTATTATCGAGCAATCCGGCAACGATATTATATGGATGCCAAATCCTGCTAAAAAGGTTTACTTGCCTGCACACATGATGAATGGTGGTGATGGCGGTAATGCAACAAGCGACCGGTTAAGTCAACTTGCATCTCAAATAGTGAGTTCACGCGGAATGGAATAAAAACATGAACACAGCAGAGTTTATTTCTTTGATAAAATCACGTGGGGCAACCGTTTTTCCACCTGCATCTGCGCGTGATATAACATTGTCAAATAACGCATTACAGGCACGCCGGTGTGCAATGTTTCCACCCATTTTGACCGAGTTATACAAACACACATCTGCAATTAACTTGGGCAACGGATATATTTTCGGACCAATTGAGGCCGCGCGTGGCGCACGTTTTCCGATACCCTCAATTGTGGAAATCAATATAGAAATGGCGAACATATCAATATTGCGTGGCAAAACTATATTTGGTCGAAATGATTTGTTTTGGTTTGCGTTTGATGCATTTGGCTCGTTCTATATGCTGGATAATCTGGGGTTGCGCATTTTACGCAAATATGATGATCCATATCGCGCCATGTCTGATTGTTTAATTGCGGGAAAGTTTTAATGAAAAAAATATCTGTATCTTTGTCGGGTCACCAGACCAGTATTTCACTGGAACCAGAGTTTATAAATGCCCTGCATGAAATCGCAAAGCGCGACAATATATCCATTGCATCAATAATTAACAGGATTGATTCTATGCGCACACCCGACACAAATCTTTCTTCTGCTATACGCGTATGGGTGTTAAAGAATATTAAATAGCGTCATTTTTATCGTCGTCTGATTTATCTGTTTCAGATTCTTCGTCCGTAGTTTTATCTTTATTTGTGTGGTTAATAAGTATATTTCCAACCGCGCCACCATTTGCACCAGCCCCCGCGACGACGGCACCCGTCTTAACCCGCTGCCCCGTTTTTGCTCTCTGTTCATTCCATTTGGCTGCATCTTCACCGTTTGGGTTCATGATTGCGCGTGCAATAGATGCATAGACACCACTGGTAATACCAACTCCTGCGTCGTCATATAATCCAGTTTCCGCTTTATCAATAACGACCTC
>JAEEGL012733608.1_pt1 | contig 13676 bp, 14 predicted proteins | sample 9134231 | NCBI WGS metagenome assembly JAEEGL01 (sample SAMN16246548, study PRJNA631951) | gut metagenome | biome: gut microbiome; feature: rumen; material: fiber-attached | host: Bos | place: Iran: Karaj | collected 2018-10
CCGGTAGCCGGCACCGATCGCATCAGTGACCGCCTGCCTGCAGACTTCCGCGTCGGGGATCTGAAAGACGCCGAAACCCTCCTGCGGCATTTCCACTCCGTTGCTCAGTCTGATCATATCCATCTCCGTATACCTCCTGCACTATATGTCATTCCGTATTTCCGGCTGCTGTCCCGCAGCCGCTGCACATGCCGGTGTGGACGTTGACGGGGCTTCCGCACGTCCCGCACGACCAGTTCCGGCGCTCCTGCTCCAGGAACGCGCCCATTCCCCTTTCGCGGATCATCTTCAGATTCTCCAGAGGGGATTCCCGCAGCGGATACTGGGAGGTGTAACGGTTCTCCTTCTCCATGACGTCCTCGCAGGGATAGTCCGGGCACTCGTCGCAGTACGTATATCCGTTGTCCTTTCTCTTCTCACAGCGCATGATCCCGCACCAGCTGGCGCAGAATTCCGGCTTTTTCTCCGCGGGCCCGTTGCATCCCGGGCATGGATCATCTTTCTTCTGCGCCATAGAGCACAGGCTGCAGTCAAGGCCGCAGGGCGCTATCATGTCAGCGGTAAACATCCCGTATCCTCCTTTGATTTCATGCTGGAACACTCCTCGCCGATGCCTGCGGGCATTCTCCGGAAGGGAGACCTCTTCCCGGTTCATCCGACGATCTTTCTGGCAAATTCCGCCGCCGCTTTCAGATCGGATGCGTCCGGCCTGCCTTTGTGGAGGCCCTTGAACTCGCCCCTGCAGTGGAATTCGCGTTCATCCATCGGCACGCCGGCTCTGTCCGCCTCCGCCTTCACTTTCCTGTAGGTGGAATTCAGCATGGCGGCGGTACCGAAGTTGACGATCTTCCCGACGGTGTTCCGGTCCAGGCTCCTGACGAAATCCCTCACTTCGGGATCGATGCTGAACGCGTAATAGGAGTTGCCCAGAAACAGGAGGTCGACCGGCTCCTCGACCGGCTCGCTGATCGGAAGTGCCTCGACGCCGACCGCTTCCGCGATCGCTTCGGCCAGCCTTTTCGTGTTTCCCGTCTTCGTATAGTATCTGACTGCGGTTTTCACATTCTGTCTCCTCCGCTTTTCATTTTCGTTCCGCGGGGCAGGCGCCTCTGCCGGCACTTCCGCCCCGTATGCTTGCAGCATCCTGCGCCCTACCGCGCCATGGCGGCGCCCGCCCCGTATGCCTTTTTCAGTTCCTCCGGGAATACCGTGTCATGCCTCTGTTTCTTGGCCTCGGGGTCGAACATGCTCCAGGGCCAGTCGGTCTTTCCGTAGTCCTTCAGCTGCAGCGTGTCCCCGCTGATCAGGACCCGGGCGGGCCCGACGAATCTGTCCAGGGTCTGCCGGTATCTTTCCAGCAGGTCGGCGTACATGGTGTCCGGTGCGTTGCTGGTCATGATCAGCAGCACGGGGACTTCCGTCTGCCGGCAGCAGGGCGTCTCCACATTGTAGGTAAGGCTCTGGAAGATCAGCCGCTCGTACAGGGCGCGGAAGGAGGCGGTCAGTTCCGACAGGTAGTTCGGAGATCCGATGATCACGCCGTCGGATTCCCGAATGGCATCCAGTACGGGCGTCAGGCCGTCGCGGCAGACGCAGCGTCCCTTGTTCTTCTCCTTCTTGCATCCGAAGCACGAGATGCATCCCGTATACCTTTCCAGCCGGAACAGGTCAAATCTCCGGATCTCAGCCCCCGCTTCCTCCGCTCCTCTGGCGGCCTCGGTCAGAAGGGAGTCCGTATTCCATCCCTTTCTGGGGCCGGCGTTTACAACAACGATCTTCTTTCCCATATTCTTCCTTCCTTTCTGTATGCGCCGCTTCATTCCTCCAGGACGTAGGCGGACACGATCTCTCCATAGTATACGACATGGTCTTCCGTCTCATCGGAATAGAACTGCGCGCGGATATCCTCCGGCAGATCCGCCGCCACCTGTTCCTGCCGGTACATCACCCGACACTCAAGCGTGAGCGGGAATTCCCGGATCGCCGGTACGGAGATGACCTCCCCCGGCACTGCTGTCAGTCCGGCTTCTGCGAACTTGTCCATATCGCGCCCGCTCTTCATGCCGCATATCTCGAAGGCTTTCCTGTTCTGCCCGTTCAGCGGCACGCTCACGGTAAACTCCGGATTTCTGTCCAGAAGTTCGCGGGTAAAGCGGCACATGCGCACATAGGCAACGAAGCACCGCCGGTTCCATATCCTTCCGACATGTCCCCAGCCGATCACCATCGAATTGATCTTGTCCCCGTCCCGGGAGTTGAGATACACGCCGCCGCTCTGCAGCGCACGGGCAATCGTCCCGGCGACCTCTGTCACCCCTACTTTTTTTCTGTTCACACTGTCCTCCCCTTTCTTCCGCCTCCCGGCGCGGTATCAGGCTCTGTTGAACTTCTCTTTCGGCTGCCGGCAGCGCGGACACCTCCAGTCGTCCGGCAGGTCCTCGAAGGCAACGCCGTCGTGCTCCTCGGGATCGTACACGTAGCCGCAGATGCTGCATACGTATTTCCCGGATGCCTTCGTCTCCGAAAAGCTGACTTCCGCGAGGATCGTCTCCGGCGGATTGTCCAGATCCGTCACGCGCTTTGCCTCCAGGTTCTCATAGCCCTGCGGCGTATGCGTGCCCATATAGACCGTCGGCTGATTCCGGATGAACTCACGCACCCGATCGAGCGTCTCACGAGCTGCCGCGAGGTCGTCAAACACGACGGAAAGCTTGTTTTCATACAGCGCCTCGTCGACGTACGTGACATCCCCATGGATCATATAGAACAGGCCGTCGTTCTCAACGATGACAAGGCTGTTTCCGTTGGTGTGCCCCTTTGCCTTTATGAACGTGACTCCTTCGCAGATCCTCTGGCTTTCCGGGAAGTTGTAATACGCCCCGTCCGTGAATTCCACGGGAACAAGATTCGGCAGACCCTGCAGTTCGTCAGCGCCGGTCTCTTCCGCCCCCACGTAGATCTTTGCGCCGGGGAACGAACGCAGTTCTCCGGAATGGTCACCGTGTTTGTGTGTGAGCAGGATCTTCGTCACCTGTTCCGGACGGTAGCCCAGCGCGGAAAAGGCCTCCATATAACTGCAGATGTCCTTTCCCGTAAAAATGAGACTGTTCTCATCCGGCACCTCCTCCGGAGTCCCGGCGGGAAGGCCGGTATCCACCAGGATCACTTCATCCCCGGTGTCGATGAGATAGTTCTGCAGGCTGCCGCGGTACCGCACCTGAGGGTCGTACCTGTCCATGCCCTCTTCGCCGCCGAAGGCGAAAGGCTGGGAATAGAATCCGTCTTTTCTGAATCTGACTGCCTTGATGATCATCTGTCTTCCTCCTTATATGGCTGTTTTGTTTTTGAACCCGTATGCCTGCGCATGTATTCGATCGTCCTGTGCAGAGTCTCCCCGCGTTCGATCTCATCCAGATGCCCCGCGAAATCCAGGCCGTATTTCCGGTGCAGAGGATCCAGCAGATCCTTCCGTCCTTTCTCCCGGTCCGCTGCCGTCTCGTCAAGATAATCGTAGATCGTCATCTGACGGTACTCATCGTCGGAGAGGTTATACACGCCGATCCCGACCAGCCGGATCGGTCTCTTGTCGACGGCCTGCAGCAGGTCCGCGGCCTCCCTGAAGATCGCCGCGGCGCCATCGGCGGCCCATCCCAGCCTTGACCGCGTGATGCCTTTCATGTCGGCATAGGTGATCTTCAGCGTTACTCCGTTCCCGTACAGGCCGTGCCTTTTCATCCTCCGCTCCACGCAGATCGCCAGAAGCACGAGGACGTCCTTCACGAGATCAAAATCGCTCACATCCTTCTGAAAGGTGACCTCCCGGCTGATGGACTTCGCATCCTCCGGCCTGTACGGTGTGACCTTCCTGTCGTCCTTCCCGAACGCGAGCGCCGTGATCCATTCTCCCTGCTTTCCGAGAAGACGGACGACCTCCTCCGGGTTTTCCCGGATGTCCCGGACCGTGCGGATTCCGCTGGTCCTAAGCCTCTCCGCCGTCCTGCTGCCCACGGTATACAGCGTTCGCACGTCGCGGTCGATGATGAGATCCACGAAATCCCCGGGAGTAAGGATCTCGAAGTATCCGTCCGGTTTCTTCTCCTCACTGGCGATCTTCGCCGCTGTTTTGGAATAGGCGACTCCGACGGAGCAGCTGAGTCCCAGTTCTTCTCTCGTCCTTCTTTTGATCTCTCGGGCGATCCTGCCGGCCCCCGCGAAGTCCCCGGCGCGCTCCTTCACATCCAGATATGCCTCGTCATAGGCTACGCTCTCCAGTGCCGTGGCATAGCTGTTCCATATGGCGTGGAGCTGTTCGGAAACCGCCCTGTATTTCTCGATATTCGGATGCATATAGACGCCGTTCGGGCACAGCCTGTAGGCCTCCTTGATATTCATGGCGGAATGGACCCCGTATCTTCTGGCCTCATAGCTGCAGGTCGCGACGACGCCGCGTTCCGTCGGAAGCGACCCGATGATCAGCGGCTTTCCCCGCAGGGACGGGTCATCCCGCACCTCAACAGCCGCGAAGAAAGCGTCCATATCCACGTGAATGATGATCTGATCCGCTTTCTCCACCTCCGTATCCATCCTGTCCTTATCTCTTAATCATCAGCGGCATGTCGTACTCGTCCCTGCCGTTCTCCGTGAATCCCAGCGACTTCCAGAACCTGACGGAGTCCTCTTTCTCGCTGTTGATCTCGTAATACAGAGCCCCGTCCGCCTCCGCGTATTTTCTCAGTGCCTCGAAGCATCGGTGCCCCGTTCCGTTTCCCCGGAACCCGGGAAACACCCAGAAATCCAGGATGAAGCACTTCCCGTCCTCGCTCCGGTACGTGCAGAAAGAGGCCGCGCCGATCCTCTGTGTTTCCCTTACGAACCAGACCATGTGATGCCTGTCCGTCTCCCGGAGCATATGTTCCTTCAGGATTTCCCTGTACTCGTTTCCGGTAAAATACTCAATATCCTCCTCATCGGAGATGATGCCGTCCTCGACCAGATAACGTATATGCGCGTCCCAGAACTCATCAAGTCCGTTCACGGGAATCTCTTCTATCACGATCATATTCTTCCATCCACTTCCTGTATGCAGGCTTCTGTCATATATCCGGTCAATCCGGAATGCCGTCGCTGCTCCCGCCGCTCAGGATTCCTTGATCTTCGTCAGGCTCTTTCTGAACTGTTCGGAAGCGCGGCGAATCTCCGCGATCTGTTTCTGCTCACGTCTGTCCATCTTCCCGTCGTCCTTTTTTGCAGCCATGACCATGGCCGATTCAAAAGAGGACAGATAAGCCAGCATGGTATTGATCTGCATCGCCATATAAGTGTTCATCTGTTTTCCTCCCGGATTCTCCGTATGCTGACTGCCGGCCTTCCTTTCCCAACAGTTATTATACCATCTGCTCCCGTGAAACACACGGGTTCGCGAATACATTTCACTCTTTCATTTCCGCCTTCCGGCTTTTCGGCGGGAAGATCGATGGAATACAGACGCATTGCCGGTCTAATGATAAAGCAAAAGCACAGGCCTGATGTGAAAAACCGCCCGCTAGGCGGGCGGATGTTTATTGTTTGTGCTTCGCCGCTCATTATGACCCGGCGGACAGTGGCGGTTCCGGATATCGTCTCTCCTCGTGGAAAACTGCGTCCGGCATTCGATGAGAGCAGCCTGTCCGTCAGTAAACGACATGCTCCACGTCGAAGCGGAAGCTGCCCTCTTCACACTTTCCGTCCGTTTCAATGACGACGTAAGCCGTTCCCGGAGAAACAGGGTGCCAAGGTGTTTTTAGTTCCTCCCCGGCCTCCAGGGGCAGCCCTTCCGACCTCGCCCCGTCGGGATAGGAGTAAAAGTATACCGTCGCGGCGTCGCTGCCGGCCTCTATGGTGAACCACTCCCTCTTCGTCCCGTCGGAGTCGCAGTAAACCGTAGCGCTGCCGGACTCCATTTTTGCGGAACAGAAGATCTGCAGCGCCCCGGATCCTTTCCTGCATTTCAGCCGGAAAGCCATAGTCCCCTCCAGTTCCGAAAAACTCACCGACGCGGATTCTGGTCTTGTCGAACGCACAAGTGCCATCGCCCGGTAACTGGATACATATTTCCCGCAGCCCGCAAGGCCGATGGCCAGCAGTACCACTGCAACGGCGATCCATACCCGCTTTTTCACCGACAGCCCACCTCTTTTTCCTGAGTCACTCTGCCAGCAGCATAAGGAGCTCGTCCGCATCGCCGTCCAGGCAGATCGCTCTCTCCTCGATCTGTTTCGGACAAAAGGCCTCGCCTTGGTTCAGACAGGCGTAAACGGCCTCCGGCTGCTCCGCTGTCAGCGCCCAGAAGGGGTATTTGATGATGACCGGGGTATTCGCCCCGATGCCGATTTCCAGATAGAGCATACGTTTTCCGACGTTCTTCCGAATGAATCCGGCACACGCGGCGGATGCTCTGTGCCAGCCCTCGTCCTCGACGAAGGAATCGTCCACGCGGAGGTTGGTCGTCACTGGCGATCCGTCATCCGGGCACCTCGGGATCAGTTCCGTCGGGATCGACATGCGGAGCGATCCGTCCTCCGGGAGCCGGAACACGCCGTCCGCGCCGCGCACGAACCCCTGCGCCTCCATTGCTCTCATGACCCACGTCTCGTTGTCATATGTCTTCCGGTTCTTCGGATCCATGCTCTGGAAAAGGCCGTAATCGCCTTGTGTATAAAACAGACGCCGCTTATCAAATCCGGCCCGCTGGAACTGATGATCCACGTTGGTCGTGATCACGAAATACTCTTTGCTCTCCATCAGGGACAGCAGGTTCCGGAATGTCTGCTTCGGAGGATCGAGATACCGGTTGCAGTAGATGTTCCTCGCCCACCACGCCCAGCGCGTCTCTTCATCCGGAAACGGATAGAATCCGCCGGAATACATGTCCCTGATACCGAAACGGTCGGCAAAATCCGAAAACCAGAATTCGAAGCGGTCCCCTCCGTAGGTGAGGCCGGCTGCCGTGGACAGTCCGGCGCCGGCACCGATCATGACGGCGTCTGCAGTCCTTAACTCATGTTTCAGGCGTGCGGTCTTCTCCTCGCGGGTCCCCTGCCCACAGGACATTCTGCCGGAAAACGACCGTGCTGCTGCCAGTCCCTTCCGGATCAGTTCCTCATAACCGTTCGGCAGATACGCGCTGCTGCTGTTCATGGCGATCCTCCCGTCTGTTCCCGATGACATCGGCAGTTTTTCTTTCACATCAAATATACCACGGATACGGCTGACATTCCACACCGCCGCCCATTTCCCTTGCTGCGGGAAATGGACAGAGATCCCTGAGGAGACTATAATGAAAGCAGTTCCGGCCCCTCACAGATGGCCGCACACGATTCTGATTCAGGGAGGAGAACCCACATGAAAAAGATACTGGCTTTCGTTCTGACAATCCTGCTTCTTCTGCAGACTGTCCCCCTTGTCGCGCTGGCCGCGGAAACGGCAGCAGGCCCGGACCCCGAAGGCCGTGCGGTGACTTCCGATGCCGATGCGGCCGTACTCATGTCCGGCAGCGCAGGGGACGCCGTCACCTGGGTCTTGACGGACGACGGCGTCATCACCTTCTCGGGCAGCGGGCCAATGAAGGATTACAAAGACCAGGATGTATTCTCCACCTACTATGACCCGGCTCCCTGGTGGGAATACAGCAGCCGGATCACCTCAGTCGTGATCGGCGAAGGCATTACCTCCATCGGCAGTTACGCCTTCACCGAGCACAGCAGCCTTCGAAGCGTAAGACTTCCTGCCGGCTTCCAGAGCATCGGCTTCAAAGCTTTCAATCATGCCTTCTCTCTGGAAGAAATCGCCCTTCCCAACGGCGCCGTCTCCATCGACGGCTACGCATTTTTCTTCTGCAGTGGCCTTGCGCATGTCACGCTCCCGGATACCGTGACCTACATCGGAGAAGCGGCTTTCAGCAACTGCGGACTGACTGAGCTTCATATCCCATCATCCCTGAAGACACTGTACCCCGGTACATTCGTGAACTGCGGAAGTCTCAGAGCGGTGACGGTCCCCGCTTCCGTTGCCCGTATCTATTCACAGGTGTTCAACGGATGCAGTTCCCTCACGGATATCCGTTTTGAGCATGATTATGATGACCCCCTGACGTTCGAGCATGATGACGACAGATTCCCCGCGTTCGGCGGAGTCACCAATCTGGCAACCAGGATCGGCGTCCCGAACAGGGAGAGGATCAATCCCGCCCTCACCGAATACGATTGGGGAGAGAGCGGCCGGTCGGTGACCTGGTACACTGTCAATGCGCCGGAGATCACCAGCCATCCGAAGGACGCCAGTGTGGAGGAAAACACCTCTGTCACATTCTCCGTTACCGTCAGAGGGACAGATCTGTCGTACGCATGGGAGTATCTGGAACCGGATTCCGACATCTGGCAATCCGTGGGTGCCGGCGGCACCGCCGCCAGTTATACCCTGAAGGCCGCCGCAAATCAGAACGGATGGAAATTCCGCTGCACGGTGTCCAACGCCTGGGGCAGCGCAGTCTCCGGAGAGGCTGTGCTGACGGTGATCCCAGTTTCAACCATGCCGGCGTTCAAGTCCCATTCTCTTGTGCTCTCGGGACAGATCGGCGTGAATTTCTTTCTCTATCTTCCGAAGATCCCCGGTGTGGACTACGCAGAGAGCTACATGGAGTTCACCGTGGGCAGGAACAAGACGATTCAGCGGGCCGATTTCGATCCGTCCTTTACAAACAGTGCCGGGACGCGCTACGGCTTCACCTGCTACGTGACGACCGCCGAAGCGGCGGACGCCATCGTCGCCACCTTTCACTACGGCAACGGTCTGGCGCTGTCCAATGAGTACTCCGTCGACGACTATGTCGGTTACTTTGAGGAACATGCCGACCAGTACAACCAGAAGACCATCGACCTGATTCAGATCCTGGCTACCTACTGCCTGACCTGTCAGAGGTATCTCTCCTCCGTTAACGGATGGACGCTCGGAATAGACCATGCGCAGATGACACATGCCTACGGCGGAATCATCTGGCCGGAAAAAATCGCAGAGGAACTGGAATCCCTGAAATTCGTAAAGCAGCTGGGAACGTCGGCCGTAACGAAGGCGACATACAAGCTTCATCTGGACTCCACGATCACGCTGGACGTGCTGTTCACAGTGCCGGCCGGCACGGCGCTGACTGCTTCAGCCAGATTCAACGGAAATACGTACACTGCGGAGCAGCAGTCCGATGGCCGCTATCTTGTCCGGATTCCGGGTTTTTCAGCGCATCAGCTGGGCGACATGGTCACCATATCCGGAAATGCGGGGGGCGCCTTCACCGTGAAAGCATGTCCCATGTCGTACGCAAGGTCCGTCCTAAACAACGAAGACAGTCCGAACGCCGCCATTTTCTGCATGGGTCACATGTACAGATACTACAAGGCCGTACTGGCCTACCGCGCCTGAAGCATACGGGCTTCAGGCGCCTTCCCGGGGCGGGATAATCGGCACTGCGAGCCGGTGTGTTTCTTTTCTCCGTCGCGAAAAAGTTGTTTCGCCGCAGAAGATATGATAGAATTATATAGATGGAAATAACCCCTCAGAAAGGAGAAACGCCATGTATACTTTCAAACCCTATACCGAGCGCGTGGCACGGCTGCGTGACGCGGTGCGCGACAGGCTCATAGTTTCTGACGCCGTCAAGGCGAGACTGCAGCTGGAAGCGCTGAAAAAGTACATCAAGTATCCCCCGATGCTGCAGAAGCCCTACATCTCCCTTTACGTTCTGGAGCGCATGCCCCTGAACATCCAGCCGGACGAGTATTTCTTCGGCGGTCTGGGCTTCAAGGGCTGGGGCGGCGCCGGCGGCATGATGTGGCTGGGCGCTGACATTGAAAACACCTGGCCCATCCGTGAGGACGGTCTGCACCATGCGCCGGAGGACGATCCCTTCTACTCCCACCAGCTGATGGCCATTTCGCCGGAGGATCTGAAGGAGCTGCGCGAGATCGCAAAGGAGCGCGCGCAGATCCAGGGCGGCTGGGAAGCCAAGGAATGGCTCCCCGACGGTGTGGACGAGCTGTTCGTCCTGCAGGCCAATCCGTCCGGAAAGATCGGCGGCTGGCCCATCTACATGCCCCCCGGACATCTTACTCCCGGCTATCAGAACATCATCAAGCAGGGCTACGGCGCCATCCGCAAGCGCGCGCAGGACTGGCTCGATGAGCACGAAGGCAACATCATGGGCAACGATATCGGCAAGTACATGTTCTACAAGGCCGCCACGGTTGCCTGCGACGGTGCCATCACCCTGACCCGCCGCTATGCCGATCTCGCCAGAGAACTGGCGGAAAAGGCTGATGATCCCGCAAAGAAGGCCGAGTACGCCAGCCGTGCCGAGAGTCTGGACTGGATCGCCACCGAGACCCCCCGCACCTTCTGGGAGGCCTGCCAGATGGCCATGATGTACGACGTGTTCCTGAAGGCCGAGAACGATCCCGGCGTCATCAGCATGGGCCGTTTCGACCAGTACACCTGGCCGTTCCTGAAGGCCGACCTGGAAGCCGGCCGCATCACGATGGACGAAGCCCAGGAATACGTGGACGGCTTCTTCCTGAAGATCAACACCTTCTACCACGGCGGCTTCGGCAAGACGGCCCAGACCGCCGGCATCGGCAACTCCTTCCAGCACACCACCATCGGCGGCATGGATCCCGAGACCGGCGAGGATGCGGTGAACCCTGTTTCCTACATGGTGCTGGAGACCATGGCCCGTCTGGATCTGCACGATCCGACGGTGTCCCTGCGCGTGACGAAGAACACCCCGAAGGAGATGTGGGACTGCGCCATCGCAGCGGCCACCCGCGTGGGCGGCCTGCCTCTTCTGCAGAACGACGAGGTCATCGTGCCTGCCATCATGGAAGAACTGGGCTTCTCCCTGGAGGACGCACGGAACTTCGCATTCATCGGCTGTCAGGAGATCACCGGCTTCGGCAACGACTACCCCGCGCCCAACGGCTCCGCCATGGGACACAACGGCATCTTCTGGGCCATTGCCCTGGTCATGGCCATCAATGACGGCATCAACCCGATCAACGGCGCCCAGTGCCCCGCGAAGGTGCGTTCCGGCTATCTGACCGATATGGAGACGTTCGAGGACGTGAAGGCTGCGTTCGAGAAGATCTGTACGTGGATGCTGACCTGGTCCGCCTCCCTGAACAACCTGTCGGAGCACGAGTATCCGCGGGTATTCCCCTTCCCGAACCTGTCCATCTCCACCGAGGGATGCCTGGAGTCCGGCAAGGACGTTTCCGAGGGCGGCGCCAAGTACAACAGCTACGGCGGTACGGCCACCGGCCTTGCCACTACGGCGGACAGCCTGACCGCTCTGAAGTACATGGTGTACGACAAGAAGATCGTTTCCCGCGAGGAATTCCTCAAGGCCATTCTGGACAACTGGGAAGGCCATGAGGCTCTGCGTCAGCGCGTGCTGAACGAGGTCCCGCACTACGGCAATGCCGATCCGTACGCCGATGCGCAGATGACCTACGTGATGGACCTGTACTACAACATCACGAGAGCCTTCTCCACCTGCCGCTGCACCACCTACAAGTGCGGCACGTTCGGCGCTTCCGACCACGTGGTGCAGGGCGAGATCACCTGGGCCACCCCGGACGGACGCAAGACGGGCGATCCGATCGCCGACGCCTCCAGCCCCTGCCAGGGCCGCGACGTGTGCGGGCCGACCGCGGTGTTCATGTCCGCCACGCAGTTCGAGCACAGCCACTACATGGACGGCATGGCGCTGAACCTGAAGATCCATCCCACATCCCTGCGGGGCGACGACGGCATCACCAAACTGGAGGACATGACCAAGGTCTACTTCGACCAGGGCGGCATGGAGATCCAGTACAACGTGGTGGACGCCGAGACTCTGCGGAAGGCGCAGGAGCATCCGGAGAACTACCACAACCTTGTGGTCCGCATCGCCGGTTTCTCTGCGTACTTTGTGGATATGACGCCCGAGATGCAGAACGACATCATCGTGCGCGCCGAGCACAGAGTGTAAACGTACCGACAGAGAGGGAGGCTCCCGTACAGGGAGCCTCCCTTTTCATTTTTCCGCTTTCTTCCTGTTCTTCATTCTTTGCATCAAAACGCAAGGATGCTCTGCGCTTTTGTGCACATTTTTTAAAACAAATTTTGTTTCCTCTCTGTTTTTTATGCAGACTGAAGGTTGACTTTCATACCCCGAAAGAGCAAAATTAACGCGACATCAGAAGTCGTTCTTACCGGAGCGGCTGCCAAAAGCAGTCGATAATCCGATGGGAAGCCGGCAAAAGCTTTGCGATGTGTATGCATGGGCTTTTGCCTTTTCTTTTGTCATCAGACCGCTGAAAAGAGGTGATCGATATGCAGGAACAGAATACCGTACTGCTGTCCGGCTACGCCAAGCTGCCGAACAACACCACGGCGGAGACCGTATATCAGTTCCTCGCCGTCGCGATCCTTTTCGACAAGCGAAGCGGGATCATCCTGGAAGCGGAAGCTTCCATGGTCACCAGCATTGCGAGACGGTTCGTCTCCCAGCTGTTGGTCGGCTACAACCTCAACGACGGTCCGGACGATCTGATGGAGACCTTTGAGGAACATTACCACGGCAACGCGAAACGCGCCCTGGAGACCGCCATGCGCATGGTCTTCAGCAAATACGAGGATTACGTCGCAGAACAGAAAACTAAACAGTAATACCTGCCGTCGTGTCTACGGGCGTTCCAAAAGAACGCGGAAAGCGGATTATGAGCCGGCTATCGAAGACGGATTGTGTATCTCCGATAGCCGGTTTTTTCTATTTCAAAGGAGAACGGACGCCATGAAGATCAACCGGGATCACCTGGTCCTCACCGTGGAAGGTGAGCTTTGCGCAGGCACGGAAGCCGTCGCGCGGTCTCTGGCAAAAAAACTTCGCATCCCGTGCCATACGGACGAGATCCTTGAAGAGGCGTGGCGCATCAGCGGGATCTCCCGAAAGCTGCTCAAGCGATACGAGTCAAAGCCCGTCCGCAGCGCCTTCGATCTGACCGCTTCCGGCGAAGACGAGATGCACATCCCGCCGGCACGCGCGTTCCTGCTCGCCCAGATCGCAGCCTGCAGGGAACTGGCGGGGCAGGGGCCGTGCGTACTGGTGGATCACCACTCCGGTGCGGCGCTGGCCGACCATCAGGATCATTTCCGTGTGTTCGTCCAGGCGGAAAGAGGCCGGCGTCTCTATGAATACGCGCTGCGCCGGGGCTTCAGTCTTGAAAAGGCCAGGAGGAGTTTTGACCGGGAGGACCGCCTGCACGATGTGAACTTCCGCCGGGCATTTTCCAAGTGGGGAAAAGCCTCCAGTTATGACATGACCGTAAACACCAGCACCGTGCCGCCGGAGATCCTGGCCGCGCATATCATCCGGTATCTGGAGACCGTCACGCAGGAGAGGCTGATCCACCGCACCGATGCCAAAACACAGCGGCTGATCAAACAGGCCGACATCGTCTACCTTGACGCCTTCCACCGGGAGAAAGGCGCCGCATCCCCCGAGAGCACATCCTCCGACAGCCCGGAACCTCCACCGGATAACCTCATCACATTCCCGTCATCAAAATCAAATTGATTTTAATATAAAGACAACCACTATATCAGAATCAGAA
>JAEEGL014581657.1_pt1 | contig 13676 bp, 4 predicted proteins | sample 9134231 | NCBI WGS metagenome assembly JAEEGL01 (sample SAMN16246548, study PRJNA631951) | gut metagenome | biome: gut microbiome; feature: rumen; material: fiber-attached | host: Bos | place: Iran: Karaj | collected 2018-10
CGCAACGGTGTCGTATGGCGACATCGCCAAGGCAATCTCCAAAAAGCACGGCGGCGCAAAGGTTTCGGCGCGCGCGGTCGGCGGCGCGGTGGGGTGGAACCCGATTGGGATAATAATCCCATGCCACCGCGTGATTGGCGCGAACGGCGCGCTTACGGGCTACGGCGGCGGCATCGGTAACAAGGTATCGTTGCTTACACATGAGGGGTCCGATATGTTCGACAGCCAGGATCCTGGCGCCGAAGGAAAGCTCGGATGAATTCTTCCTTTCCTTGTGGCGTCCGGCGCAGATCAAAGAGCAGAGGCGCCTCAAGCGGAAGTTCGAGAAATGGATTGCGACAGATGCTTCATGGGGCGAGGGCACTGGCGAGGGGCGGTGGCTCGGCGCGTTCCTTGCGAAATGGACGAAGGAGCAGACGTTTTCTTACGAAGAACTCCAATTGCTTACACAGTGGTATCTTGAACACCAAATGCCGACGCCGTAGTCTGCACAGGTCGTTTCATTCCAAGCTTGCGCCAGTTGCTATGAACTTCCTTAAGTGTCAAGAGGTGAGAAATCTCCGCTTTCTGCATAAATTTCTCGGTGCACCACATGTTCACCTTTACAAACCAAAGCTACAATGATACAATTTATTGCGAAGATTGGAGGGTAATCCACTTATGGTGATGTCATACGGCAGCATAAAAACCTGTTTATGCAATCCCCACAGTTTGATTATTGGCGCGATAGCGCTTGGCATTGTGGTTGGATGTGCGTCGGCGAGCCAGGCAACGGTGCTGACGAGTCAGAACATTACGCTCAATCCAGGTTGGAACGCAGTCTACATCGAGGTGTCGCCGCAGCATACGCCGGACGAGGTGTTCGCATCCTGGCCTGTCGCGTCCGTCGGGCTCTACGATCCGGCGTCGTTCCTCTCAACCCGCCAATTCTCGAGCGACTGGAGTTCGCAGGGCCTGCCGGTCAAGTCGATCCTCATGTGGCAGCGCGACTTCCCGGAGCTGACGCAGTTCTCCTCGATTCCGCCGGGCGTCGTGGCGGTGACCTACAACACGAACGACCAGACCTCGGTCATCCTGACCGGCGTTCCCGCCGCCCCTCGCATCACTTGGCACAAGACGGACACCAACTCGGTGCAGAACGTCTTTGGCTTCTCCCTCCAGCCGGGGGCGTCCGTCAGGGCGTGGGACTACCTCGAGGGCTTCTCCGGCATCGGCGCGGCGAGCAAGCTCTACAGGCTTTCCGGGGCGGACCCCGAAAGCCCCACGCCCACGCCGGTGACGAGCAGCGCCAGGTTCACCGACGGCATGGCGCTGTTCGCCGCCTCAACCGTGCAGAGCGACTGGTCGGGCGTGCTGAATGTCTCGCCCATGACTGGACTCGACTTCGGCGACTCCGAATCGTGCGCGACCCTCTCCGTCCGCAACGACGGCACGGCGGGGCGGACTGTCGCGGTGGACCTCGTGACGGAGGCGGCGTGGGGAGACGTGGTGATCCACCGCGGTTCCGTGCATCTGCGCGACGCCGCCGCAGCCCGAACGAACGCGGCCTGGAAGACTTGCTCCAACGATTCCGAGAGGATCGCCGAGAAGTTCCTTGCGCCGGGCGAGACGTGGGACCTGGAGGTCGGCATCGACCGCAGCGACTTCGACACTGGCGCGAAGGGGCTTTCTTTCGGTGCGCTCCTGCGCGTGACGGACGTGGACGGCGCTTCGAAGATGCGCGTGGACGTCCCGCTTTGCGGCGAGACGTCCGGGAGCCGGTCTGCGGCGAGCGTCTGGCAGGCGGGGCTCTGGGCGGCCGACGTGGCGCTTGACCATGTTGCCGCTCCTGGCTCAGAGTACGAGACGGAGACTGGCGGCACGGCGAAGCTCCGGCTCCTCGTCCACGTCGACGCGCACGGCGCCATCCGCCTCCTCCAGCGCGTGACGCTTGCCGGCGAGACGGACGCCGAGGGCGTGTTCCGCTACAAGGTCTACGCCGGTGCCGCGAACGTGCCGACGACGGCCCGGCAGATTTCGCGCATCAGCGCGGTCTGCCTGCCCACGGAGACGCCGGTTGTGGAATGCTCCGGCGGGAACCTCGCGTCCGGCACGGCGACGTTCGAGTTCACGGTGGCCGAAGGCGGTTCAACCAGCATGCTCAGGCATCCGCTCCATCCGCAGCACGACGGGCTTCGCTGGGATTTTGAGACCGTTGCGCCGTCCGGCGACAACCTGGACAACTACAAGTACGACGTCAAGCCGGAGACCTTCTCGACGCGCAACCGCATTGAGCTCGCGCTCGACCTGAACGGCGGCGAGGCCGCCTGGAACCCGGAGGAGACCAAGTCCGGCACGTGCCGCTGGACCTTTGGCAACCTCATGCGCCAGGGCGACATCACGCTTTCCGGCCGCATGACGTTCAAGCGCATCAGCACTGAACCAGAGATCGTTCTGGAATGATTTAAGACAAGCAAAGCGAAAGGTAGAAGAAAATGAAGAACTTGATCGTTGCGGCAATCATCGTTCTCGCGGCGGCTGCCGCGCAGACGGCGTCGGCAGCGTTGCCGTCGTTCACCTATCAAGGCAGGGTCACGAACTTAAGCGGCGAGGCGCTGACGGGCAACCAGACCGTCGAGTTCCGCCTGTACGCCGAGGCGACCGGCGGAACGCCGCTGTGGGGGCGCGCGCGCAACGTGCTGCTGGACTCGAAAGGGCTCTTCAACACGGCGATTTCCGACGAAGGCAACGCGCTCGTCGACACCGACGCAACGGCGACGCTGGCCAAGGTGCTTGCGAACAACGCCAACGTGACGCTGTACCTCGGCTTGACGGTGCAGGGTTCCTCTGGCGAGATATCGCCGAGGCAGGCGCTCCTCGCCGCGCCATACGCCATCCATGCGTCCGACGCCTTGGCGGCAAGCGGCGACTTCTCCGTCGATGGCACCACGCGCCTGAGGGGGGCGCTGGAGGTCTCCGGCTCCGTGACGATGAACGGGATCACCGCCCAGACCGCCAGCCTGAACGGCGACATCAGCAGCGCCGGAACGGTCACGGCCAACAAGTTCGTGGGCTACGGCGCAGTCCCGCTCCGCTGCATCATGATGTGGAGCGGCCCCGCCAGCGAAGTGCCGGACGGCTGGGCGCTCTGCAACGGCCAGGTCGTCGAGGGCATCGCAACGCCCAACCTGAGTGGCAGGTTCCTCGTCGGCTTCGATCCCGGCGACGGGGACTACAACATTGTCGGTCGCACGGGAGGCGAAGCGAAGCACCGGCTGACGGAGTCCGAAATGCCGTCCCACCGCCACAACAACAGGTGCCACACAATGGGCTACACTGCGCGGTTCAACAGCGATGCCGAAGTCGTCACCTACGACGGCCATAGCAGCAACGGCACGAAGGACATCATAGGTGACTCTACCGGCGGCAACCAGCCGCACGAGAACCGCCCGCCCTACTACGCGATCTGCTTCATCATGCGCGTCAAGTGAGTTGGGAGCGTCCGATGAAACGCATGCTTGCAATAGCCGTTGCGGCGGCGCTGGGAGGGGCGCGGGCGGACGCCCCCACCTATGTGCTTGACATCCCGGACCCTCCTTGGTTCGTGAACACAGGGGACGCCGCGCAGAACGCGTGGATCGCCTCGAACTGCAACTTCGTCGCCATGTCGGTTGCGGGAATCGTATCAAACAATGCCTCTGTTGCGACGTTCCTCGATCGGCCCGTCGTGCAGCTCGCCTCTGTCGAGGCCGGTTTCGCGGATGAACACGCCCGGCCCGACTACTACCTCGCTGACAGCATCGAGCCGCCAGAAGGCGTGGACTGGGCCGGCACGTATGAGCTCTATGTCGCCGATCCCGTGGCGAGCAAGAATTTCGTGTTCGACACCGAGCAGTATCGCCTGTATCCCGTGATGGGTGGACGGTGGAGCTTCAAGTGGAAGCTCGTGGACGGGACGGAGCGGGAGATGTCCTATGGTATCGCCAGCAGCTGCGCGGGGCGTCCGCGGCGCATCTACTGGACGCATGCTCCGTACAACAGCCCCGCCGTCAACCTGCAGGGGAAGTTCGTGAAGTTCTTCGGCAATGAGGACATCGCGGTGCCTCGGCGCGGCGTGAGCACGAATGAGACGGCGGCCGGATCTGTCGAGATGCCCGACAGCATCGTGCGCGGGCTCTATATCGATCCGTCTTCCCACTTGCTCCAGACGCATGGCGACATCCAGGGCCAGGTGGTCATGGTCTATTACGATTCGGGCAACTTCGACAGGATCCTGCACGTGCAGGCGGTGGAGGTGTGCGAGCCGGTGGTGAACAAGATGAAGGGCGAGATCGGCCGCGCGCTGAAGGCCGACGGACGCGGGTACGACACAACGGGCCTCCGGGCGCTGCCGAGCCAGGTGAATGTGACGGACAACCGTGGCAACTACTACTACCAGCACAACGGCAACCACTCGTACAGCCCTAAGCACGGCAACGTATATCCCCTGCGCAACACGGTCGGCGCGCGCCAGAACATGGAAGTGTACTGGATGGAGACCGACGAGATGAAGGTGGAGTGGCCGTTTGAGCTGGACCAGTACGAATGCGACTGGCCGACGGACGCGACAGTATTCGTGCGCGGCGACGGGACTGACGCCGGGAGGCCCGTCTACGTGCCGACGGACTACACCGTCGAACTCCAGAAGTTCCAGGAGCCGGAGGGGCATGCGAAAGCGGTTGAGACCGACGGCACTTTTGTCACGACCGGCGAGGGCTATTCGCTTCTCAAGATGTCGGCGGACGACAACGTCTGGTTCGTGCCCCTGCATTCCGTGCTGCGCACGAACACGAACTACTTCACGCTCGCGGCGGAGGACATTCGCGTGGGGTTGGAGCTTAAGCTGCGCGGCGGCGCGGTCGCGGGTACCGCCCCTGGCTTTGCGCCCGCTTGCAATGCCGAGAGCTCCGGCTACATCTACCGTGAGACAAGCGATCCCGTGTGGAATCCCAACATCTACTACGATCCGCAGCCGGAGAACGCCGGGTCGTCGGGTACGAACACGGCGTCTTCGGCCGGGTCCGCCTCCGACACCAACACATACGCGTCCGTCATCTACGCCGTCAGTGCGCTGGACAATCCGAAGATCGAGGTCTGGTGGAACACCACTCTGCAGCAGGAGGACATGCCGAAGGCGATCGACATCCCGACGCTTCCGCAGGTCTATTCAATCCGCTGGCCGAAGCCGGAAGAGACGGCCGACATCGTGATCGCCTCGCAGCTGGGCAGTTCGAGCGAATCGCTGTTCTCCCACAACATGGCCATGTATTTCTCGGACGACGACTCCCACTTGGATCTCGCCGAGCGCAGGTACTTCGGCAAGGACGACGGCGGCACGGCGATGTTCTGGGTGAAGGCGGAACCGGACGCGGCGGCCGACGCCCGCATCCTTATGCTCGAATCCTCGACCAACCCGGTCTGCCGGCTGGCCGCCACGCTCGCGGACGTTCCGGAAGCGAAGACGAACTGGAACCACGTCGCCTACGTCCTGTCGACCGACGGCAAGGTGGCCCGATATGTGAACGGCGAGCTTGCCGGCGAAGCCGTGGACACGGCGGCTGGACTCGTCTTCGACACCGTGTCGGCCACGCTTGGCGCGAGCGGCGGGGCGTCCGGCAAGGGCTTGAACGTTGGCGAGCTGGCGTTCTGGAACAAGGCGCTTTCGGCGGACGAGGTGAAGAAGGAGATGACAACAGCCCATTCCCGCAACGCCACGCACCTCACCGCGCTCTACAGCTTCGTGGATGGCACGGACCTGAACGTGACGGCCGGAGACCGTCGCACCGTGACTGAGAAAGTGATCGGCACGACGCACGTCGCCTACAAGTGCCTCGCCGAGGAGAATGGCCCGCCCGCCTACGGCACGGGAGTGATCGACGCCGATGCGGGCGCCACGCCAAAGGTCTATGCCCAGAACGTGAAAGACCAGACGGGCTACAACCCGAACGAGGAGCACGCTGTCGTCTTCGCCGGAGACGGCGGGTACGTTGCCTGGGCTCTGCGAACGGACCTCAACCAGCCCACCACCTCGCCGCCGGGCGCCCTCGTGGAATACGTAAAGAACGGACGGAAGGCGATGCAGTGGTTTGACGTGGCGCTGACGAACGCCGTCTACCGGGAGCTGGCGGCGGACTGCATTGCGGGCAAGGCGTTCCCGGGACCGCACCCGATCGACTTCTTCGACAACCCCTGGTGCCCGGAGGACTCCTGGGACGAGCCGTACACGACGGCACCGGCTTTCCGCGACCGCAAGGACCAGCTGTGGGCGCGCAGCGCCGGCACGGCCCACATGCGCATGTACTACCGCATGCAGGACGGTTTCGCCTTCCCGTCGATCAGCCCGTCCTCGTGGCCCAAGGTCGGCGACAGCATCCCCTGGCTCTCGCTGCTCGGCAAGTCGCCGTCGAGCGGGGCCGTGCTGACGGAAATGCCGGCTGTGTGGACATGGCGCGTGTCGTGGCCGGAGGCCGTCCCTGAAATCGAGATCGGACGCACCCTCACCGTCGCCGCGTCCGGGCTGCCGGAGGTCTGGAACGCCGCGTCCATGGGCATCGTGTGGCCCTCGACGGACGCCGAGCGCGACAAGACAGCCGTACTCTTCGACCCGACGATCGCGCAGTCCGCCGGCTTCTCCAGCGGCGACTACGCCGACATGGCGGCATTGATCAAGGACATGGGCATCAAGCAGGGCGCAGGCGGCAACGCGACGCTGCGCAAGGGCAAGTGGACGTTTAACGGACTGCCGCCCTCGATTTCCTCTCGCTTTTACATCGACACCACCGCGCCGCTCGCCTCGTGCATGAAGCTGATTGGCGAGCAGGAGGATAATCCCGGCGGCGTGGAGCTGCTGCACGTGAACGTCCTGAACAGCGAGGAGCGCGCGGCACTCGCAGCCCTCGTGGACGATTCCGCGAGCGCCAACGGCAAGAAGCGCTGGAAGGCGGCGGTGGAGGCGCTCGCCACGGCTTGCGTGAAGCCCAGCCACCACGCCGTGATCTCGCAGGTGGAGGAAAGGATAGACTATTCGCCGCGCGACCATTACGCGCTATTCACCCTGGGCGCGACGAACTACATCACGGTCGTCGAGAACGACACCACGAACAAGCTGATGGGCGTGACGGAGGGAGACCCGATCTCCATGCACGTGATGAAGGTGGTCCCCAAGTACTACACCGGGCGCGTCGTGACGCGCGAGGACCCGCTCAACCTGCTCTCGCAGATGCTTTCCGTGATCTACGCCGAGGCGTTCGCAGGCCAGCCGGAGCAGTACGAGTTCGAGTGGCGCAAGTGCCGTCCGCACGCGAACGGCACGGTGCCGACCGACTTCGAAGGCGAGTACCAGCAGAAGTTCCCCGTGACCGCCGGACTCACGCGCTTCGTGATCGGCCAGCAGGGCGACACGCTCGACAACATGGTGAACACCTACTATGCGATGCGCTACCGCGCCGCGTCCGACAAGTGCCCGGCCTATGCCACGATGGGCAGCCAGTGGTCTGCGTGGACCGATCCGCCGGCACTGGCGGAAGGGTGGGTGCAACGCGTCCTCAACAACGTGACTCCGTTCGCGCAGCGGATGCGCGACCTCGTCGACAACGAGGCGGAGACCGCCGTCTCGATGATCCGCCAGGCCGGGAAGCCCTACGAGGGCGACGTGGCGCTCAACCAGGACAACCTGACCGAAGTGGGGCTCGTCGAGCTCTACGAGACGCTTCTCAGCAAGGCCGAGTCGATGTCCCTGCAGCTCGGCATCAACGACGCGGACGCGAACAAGCAGCTCCAGCTCGCGGTTGCGCGCCTCGCCGACCTCTACAACCTGCTGGGGGACGAGGCGTACACCGACGCGCTCAACCCGACGATCGGCTTCGGCGCGAACTTCAACACGCCCGAGAAGTGCGACCTAAACCTCGACTACGGGGCGCTCTCCTCCACGATGTTCGCGTTCGACAACCAGGTGCCGACGCTGCTCGACGAGGAACTCGCGCTCCTGCGCGGGCGCAGCGGCGACAACGCGCCCTCCACGCGCCTCTCGCCGTTTTACAACCGTCTCGTGTGGAACTTCACGAAGGGCATTACGGCGGGCGAGGTGGCGTACGCCGTCAACTACGACATCAGCGGCGACAACGACGGCGTGATGGACGAAACCGACGCGGCGGAGATGTACCCGCAGGGGCATGGCGACGCCTACGGCCACTACCTTTCCGCGCTTTCCGGCTACTACCGCCTGCTCCGGAACCCGTACTTCAGCTGGGGCCCGCCCGCGATGGGCGAGATGGTCGTCTCGGACGCCGCGCTGAACGTGGACTACTACGACGAGGCGCAGTTCGCCAAGTCGGCCTACAACGTCGCGAAGGTCGCCGCCGAAGTGGTTGACCGCACGGCGCGCAAGGCGTACCGCGACAGTGGCGGCGCCCGGGGCGCCGGATACCTTGACGCGGAAAAGACGCGCAACTTTGGCTATGGCGAATGGGCCTCGCGTGGCGGTTATGGCGCGCTGGCGAACTGGGCGGTGGCGAATGCGTTGCTGGAGGAGGCGCCGACGAGCGCGAACTACTATCGGTACAAGTTTGACGAAAGCGCGTTACTCATGTTCTTCCCGGAGGAAGACGAGCTGGTGACACTCAAGACGAACGGGACGTGGACGGTGGAGTTCCAGATCGTGCCGGAGGGCGGTGGCGTCCGTTCGCCTGAAGGGACGGAGGCGGTGTGGATGGGCGATGCGAAGATGTACCTGTCGTTTGTTTTGGACGAGACGAATCTCCTGTCGCTGGCCCTGCAGGAATTGAAGACTGTGACGAACATCTACACGCTCGCGCACTACGACTTCACGAACGGCATCGATGAAATCACGAAGGACACTCCCTACAAGGCTCTGAGGTTCACGAGCGGCGACGGCATCGTTGAATGCGGATTCTACGGCGCGAATCCGCCAAACGAGTTCTCGGCGGCGGCGACGGCGTTCGCGTCGGACGTGGTTGAAGGCAACGCCGAGACGCCGACCATGGAGCTGTGGGGCGGCTGGGGCTGGGTCGAGTCCTACGCGAAGGAGGGCACCAACTTTGTCGTCGACGCACTGAGTTCCACCACAAACTTCATTGCGGAGATCCAGCCGGCATGGTACAGGGATCCCTACGAATATGAGGGGCAAGAACGTGACGGCGACGCCCGGATGTTCCCGGTCGGCATGGTTGCCTCGAACGCGAACACGCTTGTGGCGATGCGCTGCTCTGGCGGAAGCCCCGAAATCCTGCTCTTCGACGCCGCCGGCGCCAAGATCGCCGCCGCAACGCCTGATTTCGACATTGACTGCACGCCCGACATGTTCTTCCTCGGCAACGGGTTCCGCGGCGAGATCGGCGAACTCCGCTTCTGGGACGGCGTCTGTCGCTCGGACGCCGAACTGCTCGCCAAGCGCGAATACGTCAGCCCCGTTTCGGACGGTCTGCACTGGTACCTGCGCACGATTTCGCGGAAGAGCGGACGCACCACGCTCCCCGACGAACTCGACAGCACATTGCTGTGGGACGTGGACGGCGGCGACTGGATCACAGAGACCGAAAGCGGCATGTCCATCGCCTTCACTGACGACGGGCTGAACCGCATCGACCGCTCCACCGTCGGGGAGCTGGAATCGCTCGTCAACCTGATTCCGGACATCCAGAAGAAGGTGGACAGGATGGACGGCGGACTCAATCCGCTCGGTCTCGCGGAGAACGCAATGGCGTTCGACATGACGCCCATCGGCGTGGACGACGGCACGCGCACGCACTTCGAGCAGATTCGCGAACGCGCCGGCGTCGCGCTTGAAAACGCGCGGAAGTCGCTCGAGAAGGCGCAGCAGCACGGTTCGCGTCTGCGTCTCCTGCAGGAGGCGCAGGTGGCCGAGGAGACGCGCCTCGACACGATGGAGCTGGAGACGAAGAACAAGCTCATCGAGTACTTCGGCTACCCGTATTCCGGCGACATCGGCCCCGGCGGAACCTACCCGCAGGGCTATGACGGGCCGGATCTCCTCAACTACGCCTGGATGGAGCCGGAGGCGTGCGGACTGAGCGCGGATGAGGACGTGAAGTCCATCACCACCAACATCTACAAGTGCGCAGTGAAGGAGTTCGCAAATGGCGGTGCGGTGCTCATGGCCAACTTCAGGAACACGAACGCCTTTTTCGACCTCAAGTTCGAGAAGTCCGCGACCGGCTTCATCCTCAAACCCGCGAACGTCACCGGCAAGCGCCTCGCCCAGGGCAAGATACAGGATGCGATGAGCGATTACCTGGTCGCGTACGGGAAACTGAAGCAGGCTCTCGATGACTGGAACAAGAACATCAAGCTCCTGGACTACGAAATCATCACCGTGGATCAGAAGGTCGGCCTAGACACGATAATCAAAGCCGCGAACGAGGCGCGGCTTATATTCGCGTTCGCAAAGGCCGGTCTGGATGCCGTGAACAAGGGCGTGGTCGAGGGCTTGAACCAGGCGAGAGAGGCGGTTGTTCAAGCCAGGCGTGACGCCGAGGAAGTGATCCCCGATCAACAGATTGCTGGCTTGGCCAACAGTGTTCCTCTCCGGCCTCCGGCCGCGGCTGGGCTGAACGCGGGCGAGGCGGGGGCCAGGGCTCCTCTGGAGGCCGGCATCGTGACCGCCAAGACGGCGCTCATCGCGAACGAGGCGCTCATGAAGAAACTGGACGTTGCGTCGGAAATGGCGAATCTGGCGATTCAATACAAGGACAGTTTCGATTCCTACTACCATACGGTGCTTTCCGCGGCGAACAACGTGAATTCCGCCGCAAACCAGATTCGCTCCTGCTATTGCGAGCTCATGACCGCGCAGGCTGCCGTCGAGACCGTGATCGCCGAGGCGGAGCGCGTCATCGACGAGCGTACGCTTGCGCGCCAGCAGGCAGTGGCCACGCTCACCAAAGCGCGCTACAACGACATGTTCTTCCGCCTCCAGCGCAACAATGCGCTGTCCAGATACTCGGCGCAGTTCGATCTGGCGCAGAAATACGCCTACCTCGCCGCGCGGGCCTACGACTACGAAACGGGCCTCATTTCGTCCGACTCGCAGAGCGGCGACAGGTTCCTCGCCCGCATCGTCGGCGCCCGCACGCTCGGCGAGTTTGCGGACGACGGCACGCCGCTCGTCTGCTCCGACGCCGCGAAGGGCGACGGCGGCCTTGCGGCCATTCTCGCGGAGATGGACGCGAACTGGCTCGTCCTCAAGCCGCGTCTCGGGATCAACAATCCGCAACGCTACGCCACGTGGTTCTCGCTGCGGCACGACCTCTTCCGCATCTTCGCGGGCGAGGACGGCGACAGGGCGTGGCGGACGGAGCTTCGGAAGTACGTCGTGGACGATTTGAACGCGATTCCCGAGTTCCGCCGCTACTGCCAGCCGCTCGCCGGTTCCACCGCCGGAAAGGAGCCGGGACTGGTGATCCCGTTCCCGTCGATGATCGCGCACGGCTACAACTTCTTCGGCGAGGAGCTTGCCGCCGGAGACGCGTCGCTCGACGCCACGTACTTCGCCACTCACATCGCTTCGGCTGGCATCCATTTCGACGGATACAACCCCGCGTTCCTCTCGCAGACGCCGGTCGCCTACCTCGTGCCGGTCGGCGAAGACCGGATGCGCGCCGTGGGCGATACGGAAACCGTCCTCTCGTGGAAGGTCGTGGACCAGACGATCCCCGCACCCTACGCGATCGGCTCCACGGAGCTCGACAATCCCGACTGGACGCCGCTCTACGAGGGCAACACCGGCGGCAACGACTTGGGCGCGCGCATCCGCAAGCACCCGTCCTTCCGCGCCTACTACGGCGCGAATGGCACCGCGCCCTCCGATGCGTCCCTCGACTGCTCGCGGCTCGTCGGGCGTTCCGCCTGGAACACGAAATGGATGCTGGTCATCCCGGCCGGCTCCATGGGGGCGGACCGCGCGGCGGCGCTCAGCGCGTTCATCGACGGCATCGACGCCAACCGCGACGGCCAGCTTGATTTCACTGGCGTTTCGGACATCAAGATCGGCCTCAAGACATATTCCACCTCTGGCAACTAAGGAGACGCAACAATGGAAAACTTCATCAGACATGCCGCGCTTGCGCTTTTGGCCGCGCCTTTCGCCGCGTTCGCCGCGCCGGTCGTCACGCCGATGGCCAGCTTGCCCTACTCCTTCACGGGGCGCGTGATGAACTCGCGCCACGAGGCGTTCGACACGAACATGGTCGCGGTTCTTGAGGCGAAGGACGCGGACGGGAACCTGCTGGCGAAGAGCAAGACGTTCTCCCGGGCAGGCTCGGCGCGGAACTACGCCCTCACGATTCCCGTCTCGAGCGGAAGTGCTGCCGGTTACGCCGTGAAGGACGATTCGCTCGCGATTGAGGTGACCGACAGCGAGGGGTTCGTCTGGACGGGCGTTGTCGACAATGCGAAGGTTGGCGCGCCGGGGGCCGTGAGGGAGGTGGACATCGTCCTTTCGGAAGATCTCGACGGCGACGGGGTGGACGACGAGCTCTATCTGCAGCTGAAGGCGGCATGGGAGTCGAGCGCGTATTGGACGAGGGGCGAGACGTTCGATGTCAACAAGGACTATGACGGCGACGGGGTCTCCACTCTGAACGAGGCGCTTTCCGGCACGGATCCGTTTGATCCGGAGTCGAAGCTCTCTATCGTCACCTACGTGCGCGACGTGGAATACAGGGGCGACGGCATACTTGAGTTCGAGACGCTGGGCGGCCACGCCTACGAGGTGGAGGAAACGGACAGCCTCACGTCCGGAACGTGGACCAGGCGGACATTCTCGCTGGATGGCGGCTCCACCGAGGTGGAGGTCGTCTCCGAGCCTTCCGCGCCACCGTACATATTCCGCCGCACCGTATACCTGAAGCCGAAAGAGACCGACGGTTCCCAGCGCTTCTACCGCGTCAAGGCGCGATAGGGTACGCATCCTGTTCTAGATGAGCTTTGCATGACAGGCATAGTCTAAAAATCCAATTGTTTCCAGGGTGCAATGAGACTGTTGTGTGAGCTTGTAACAACTTCTCCGTTGCATTGACGCAAAAAAGTTGTTACAATACTGTCGGTATGGACAGAAAAGTTGTTACAATCGGTGGTAAGCCGTTTCGCTCTAAGCTTGCGCCATACGAAAGCGAAGTGAAAGAGCTTAAGGCTTCCGGTGCGAGCGTGAGGGCGATTGCGGCCGAGATGTTTGCGCGGCATGGCATCCAAGTGTCGCACAATGCTGTCGCGTCTTTTTTGCGGACGCATGGTGCCAAGCGTCGCAACTTTCTTGACGGAATCGGAGAGGCGAGACGAACGGAACTTCTAAAGGCGATTAGGGCGCTTTGGACGCACGACTCTACGGCGATCGAGGGCAACACACTCTCTCTCGGCGATACGATGGCGGTTCTGGAGTATGGCTTGACGGTGAAGGGGAAGCCGCTCAAGGACCATCAGGATATTGTCGCCCACGCGAACGGCGTTGATTTTGTGCGTTCGCTTCTTGACAAGGGGCGTATTGCCGAAGAGGATGTCTTGGAGTTGCATCGCATCGTCGTGCCGAATGAAACGCGAGACATATACAAGCCCATTGGAGCGTGGAAGCGCGAGGACAATGGCACTTATGGCGCCGAGGGTGGCAGAAGCGTCTACATGCCCTA
>JAEEGL014818321.1_pt1 | contig 13676 bp, 11 predicted proteins | sample 9134231 | NCBI WGS metagenome assembly JAEEGL01 (sample SAMN16246548, study PRJNA631951) | gut metagenome | biome: gut microbiome; feature: rumen; material: fiber-attached | host: Bos | place: Iran: Karaj | collected 2018-10
AATTGGAGGTGAGGAGAATTGAACTCCTGTCCGGGAAAGTAAACCAGGTACATCTACAGGTTTAGTTATGCGAGGTAGTTGTCGGGAGACGGTAGCAGCATAACAAGCGTCGTCTCCGTATTCTGAAAAAAGAGTCCCGCATGCATTTCAGAAGCTGCATGCAGCAAGTCCCGATAGGTAAAAGAACATCAGACAACGCGGAACAGAGCCATCTGAGTTCCTGCACAAGTGCTTACGCAGCGAGTGCTTCTGCAGAAGAAACTTCTTCAGCTTCTTCTTCTTTTCTTGCGAAAATTGCAGTTATTTGTTTGTCGGTTTAAGGAACCTTCAATCCTACCTGCAGTACAAGACTTCTCATTCCCGTCGAAACCGGGACACCCCCAGGCAGAACTAAATATAATATAAAAGATTTACTACGTCAAGAATGAAAATTTTCTATTTTTTCTTAATGATAAGAAGTGTAATATCATCAGTAGTTTTTGCACGGTTTGCAAATGTTCTTGCTTCTTCCACAATATTTTCAATCTGAGCTTTAATAGGCATATCAGAGTTTTTGAGGAAGGTTCTCTTAAGACGTTCAAGGCCAAACTCTTCACGGTTACGATTCATGGTTTCTACAAGCCCATCAGTATAAAGGAGAAGAAGATCGCCTTTTTCTACAGTACGTTTAACACTTTCAAAATTTACAGGGAAATCTGCAATTCCAATTACACCAGTTTCGTTAGTATGTCCTCGTGGAATTAATTCCATTTTGTTATCTTTTGCTGATAAAAGAATTGCATTTGGATGACCAGCATTTACAAATTCAATTTCATTACCTTTAATTCTAGCCAGAATACCGGTCAGATAATTTTCTACGTTTCCCTTTTGAACAATAATTCTATCATTAATAATATAAAGAACTTCATTTAAGGCAAGTTTTTTACCCTTATGGAATTCATCATTTATAATATTCTTTACAAGCATTGTTACAAGTCCTGAAGAAATACCGTGACCTGAAACATCAAATAAACCAAAGCCGTCCAGATTATCCTTTGTAAAATATAAATCATATAAATCTCCCGAAACTCCGGCCATAGGTTTGTTATAATAAGCAACCTCAAAGTTCTTAAATTCCGGAAGAGTTATATTATAAAAGCTTTTTTGTACAAATGATGCAAGTTCAATTTCTTTATCAGCCCGTTCAACTTCATATTTAAGATGAGCGTTTATTTCTTCAAGAGAAGAATTGGCTCTTGTAAGTTCTTCTGTTCTGTTTTGAACAAGCTTTTCGAGGTTAGAGTTAAGATAATCAACATTATTACACTGAGCAATAAAGAAAGTAATAAGCATGCCAAGGAAGGTCAAAACTGTTACCTGCCAGCCAATTACAATAATAAGTGATATTACATGACCTTCTAATAATAAGAGTATACTGGCAAGAAGAATGGAAAGAAGAACCGGAGTAAATCCTATTAAAAGTTCAATGACTCTCTTTTTGTTTTTCTTAATACTAAGGAAAATAACGACACAGGCATAAAGCATCTGAATTGCAACTGCAATATAACCGACTCCAAGATACATAAAGAAATCATGCATAGAGGAAGTAAAGAGAATAAAAAAGCTTGGGCCAATCGTAATTGCTGAACGGAAAATTTTGAATGAAATATTTTCGCGGAACTTAAGGTAATTAACCATAAAGGATATAGCAAAATAACTTGAAAAAATTGCAGCAAGAGCACGGAAAATCTTTTCATACCATAAGTATGAGTATCCAAATACATAGATGATAGGATATTCACCAATACAAAGCGAAACAAGGAAAATACTTGAAAATATATTCATCATGCCAAAGGAGAAGAAATGTTTTTCCTGGCGCCTGAGATAGAAAATTAAAAGATACATTAATCCAATTATCATCATCATCCATGAACAGATAAGATGCAGCTGCGAATTAACAAAATCAAAAAGCTTTTCATGAGCTAAAACTGTATCGGTGGTAGAAATAAAAGGTGTTTTACCTATACCGCCTTCACCTTCAACATAGATATGGATTATTATTTCGTTTTGGGCTTCATTACAAAGTGTGTATGGAATTGAGTAAGAAGTAGAACGTCCTCCAATAGAAAATGGAGAAGGAGGGAAGAAGCCTGTACTTCCAATATAATTTCCATTTAAAATAAACTCACTGGCAATCTTAATATTTCCAAGGAAGCAGCGCAAAGGTTTGTTTTTTAGCTCCAGAGGAATGGAGAAGGTTGTTTTAAGATAAATATGCCCTGTTCTGTCTGGAAGAGCTTTCTTTATCTTATCAAAATCTTTTAATTCAAAAACATTATATTTCCCATGAATACCGTTTACACTGTATGACCAGACATTATTTAAATTAATTATTGGATCCTGCTTACGGGAGCAGGATGATAACATCATTAAAGTTATGAGAATTATAAAACTGTAAAACCAATGTAGCTTTGTCTTCATTAAATTTCCAATAAAACATAAAAAAATGCCTAAAAAGTTCTGTTTAAAACCACGAGATACTATTTAACTTTTTAGACATTTTTTATATGGAAACTATTTTAATTTTTTTTGATGGTGATTACTCACCGTCATGATTAAGATTCTTGTATTTCTGCTGATATTTCTTGAGCATTGCAACAGCATTTCTTTTGCCATTATAAACAAAACCGCCGTTCCAATATTCAAGGGCTGCAAAAAGAGCGTTACCTCCATCCTGACTGTCAGATTCCTTTGTACGGAAAGAAACATAATCAGCAAGCTGCATAAAGTCATTATTATGCAGACATTCGAGACGCTTCTTGTTAAACTCATTCCATTTTTCCAGATCCTGGAAGCCTTCACCTTCGTCCTGAACAATAATGTGTGCATGAGTTGGACTGAATGAATACCATACGGTAACTTTTTTATTTATATCACAGTGATTTCCATGTTTTACTGCGTTTTTGATGACTTCACTAATCTGCTGTTCAAGAAGGTTCAATTCCTTAATTTCTGTTGGAGCAGACTGAACAATCAGCAATGTAAAATATCTGATCTGTCTAAAGTCTGAAGGGAATTCCTTCTTAAGCATATTTGTTTTGTCAAATAACGGATCATTTTCATCCGAGCGCAATTCTTTAAGTTCCTGAGCCACGAGATTCCTCCTTAGAAGTTTGACCTCCCGTAAAAATCAAACTCTTCAAAAAAATAAAAAAAAACTTCTTGTAACTTGTAAATAAATTATTCTTTTACCATGAGAAGACCTTCCTCAACGCTGTTTGCAATTGGGAAGTAACCCATAAGTTTGGTTAATTCAATAACTTTTTTAACCGAACCATGGATGTTGGAAATAGCGAGCTTAAGGTTCATCTTCTTGATAGTAGAACAGATGTAAATCAATGCTCCAATACCAGACGAGTCGATGTAGTCAACCTGCTCCAGATTAATAACAAAATTCTTAACGTTCTTTTCCAACATTTTCATCACAAGCTCTTTTAATTTGTAAGAGTTGTAAAGATCCATTTCTCCAGTAACGTCAATGATATAAACATCTCCATTCTTACGTATTTTAAGTTCCATAAAGAAGCTCCTTCCCTGTGTTATTGAATTTTAATGAGCAGAATACTCTGATCATCGTATTGCTGTGCGTTTCCGCAATACTTTTTCAAATCATCCTTAACACGATTTGAAATATCCTTAGCTGGCGCACTTTTGTTTTTAAGGATCACTCTCTTCAAATTTTCTAAGCTATATTGTACACCATTTTCATTCAGTGATTCAAGTAAACCGTCTGTACAGGTAATCAGGATGTCACCTGGAGCAAGGTTAAGATCAATGTCTGAGTAAACCGTATTTTTTTCCACACCCATCGGTTCACTTGGTGTACTTACCTGTGTAAATTCGTTTGTTGCAGCAGAGAAGTGGAATACAGGATTATTTCCACAGGTAGATATCTGGGCTTTGTTGCTTGTGCTGTCAAAATTAATAAGAGCAACACTAGCAAAGTGGTCAATTTTAGCACTGTCAATACAAATGCCTCTGTTTGCCCATGAAAGAATTGTGGCAGCAGATTGTTCTGTATTAACTGTAAGACGAAGAATGGCACGAATCATAATCATAACAACCAGAGAGTTCATACCCTTACCGGCAACGTCTGACATGATAAATGAGATTCTGTCTTTGCGGGATGCAATTACATCGTAATAGTCACCGCATACACCTTCCATTGCGTTAGAGAAGCAGCCGATAGAAACGTTTGGAATAACCGGAAGCTTGGCTGGAAGAAGATCTTTCTGATATTTAGAAGCGATAGTTCCGTCTTTACTAAGTTCTGTATGTTCAGCATAAGCCAGAAAGCTGTAAAGAGGTGTAATTGCAGTAGAAATTGCATCTGCAATAATAACGGCTGTATCGAATTCGTCTTTTGTAAATTTTTCGTTTTCGGCAGTTCTTGCAAGACCTACAAGACCAAGCATTTTGTCCTGTTGTTTGATAGGTGCAAAAATGTAACTTCCGCAGCGGAGGAATTCTTCTGGTCCGTTCATGTAAACTCTTGGATCCTTTACAGAATCTGTAATAAGAACAGGCTCAGCTTCTGTAAAGATTGCACCAAAAATGTTTCCTGCAAGCGGGAACTGCGCAAATCTAAGGTTTGTTTCTACTCTAAGAGGTTTGTGCGGTAAATCATCAGGCAGCTTGTATGGTGGAGGGAACGAACCCATAAGTGATTTTACAGCAAGTGTATTGTCGTAATCATCACCAATAAGAATAACACAGCCGTCTGCATTTACCTTTTCTGTAATCATCTTATTACAGTAGTCAAGGAAGTTTTCCATTGATTTGTCGCGGCTAAAGAAAGTAGAAACCTGAGAAACAAGTGTTTTGTTTACTTCAAGAAGCTTTTGATTCTTTGTTTCAAGATCAGCAATTACCTTTTTAACAACATCGCTGTTTTCAATAGCAGCGTTCTGTTCGGCAAGACGCTTTTCTTCCTTCTTTTTTTCTCTTTTTTCTGGATTATCGAATGCTTTTATTATTAAATATGGAAGAGCTATGAATTCTGCCAGTATAACTGCAAATACAAAGTAGATAAAATGCAGATCAAAGAATGTAAATACCGAGCAGGCTACTAGAATTCCAGTTACAATAAAAAAAGTAAAACTAACTTTAGTTGTATTTCTTAACTTCATTATGAGAAGAAAAAGAAACAGTAATACACCAAGTCCTGCCGAAATTAGCAACGGTACTCCAATGTAATTGTCTATTGAACCCATTATGACTCCTCTTAATCATTTAATTTTAACATTGAAATTTTCAATCGTCAAGTTTTATATAATTATCGGCAGAATTTGTTGAAATCGCTTTGCGTAAAATGATTCTATTGAAAAAATTTAGTATTTTTTTGTAAAAAGGAATCTGATAAATACGTCCAAAGTTTTGAACTGCGTCATCAATAGACACATTTTCGCCAAAATTATGCTTAAGAGAATCCCAGTAACGTACAATCCATACGTAAAGGTCTGCCAAAGTTCGTTTTGGGAACTTGTGAAGGATGTGGCACTTGCGGATTGAAGTAACAATTGGAAGATAAACTGTGTTAAACCAGGACAAAACTGCATCAGGCATGCTTATTTCTTCATCTTTACCCTGATTCATATAGTATTTGTGGGTAAGAATATGGTTATAAATAACGTCGTAACGGCCGGTTCGCGAAAAATCAAGACACCAGTAGTCTGTAATGTCTCCAAAAGCTGTTTCTGCGTAAAAAACACGTTTTTCATAATTGATAATCTGGCGGACAATATCAGGCATGTTTTCCGGATTATGAAGCTTTATTTCGCTTTGAAGCGATACAACTTCTGCGTCAATAAACTCTGTTCCGCGTGATTTTGCTACCGAAACTCTGTGATTTCCGTCTCGTACAAAGTAAAGGCCCGAAATTTCATAAACTTTTATAGGTGGAAGTATAATATCTTTGATGGCGGCTTCGTCTACATGCTCCCAGCGGCGCTTTAAATGTGAACTTTTTGGAAAAAAGTGATTATCAAAGTCGTTATAACGTCCTTCGCTGCCTACGATTTTTGCTATAGGAACAACCTTCATTCCTACGTAAGTTTCGTTTGTAGGTTTTAGAAGCTGTTTTACATCATTAAGAGAGATAAGAGAAACCTCTTCCGGAGAGAGAAAGTGTTGTATCTCGTTAAAAAGAGCTTTGTTTCTTGCGCGTACAAAGTCATCTTCCGTTGTTTTATCAATTATGTCCATTATTATTCTCCTGTGGAAACTCTAAAAGCCAGTGAGCATAAGCATTTACAATGACTGTATCTCCAACCTTTGTAACGCGTTCTTCCCGTGCATCATATAAATGTATGTGACCGTGAATCATATAAGATGGCTTAAACTTTTGTATAAACCAGTTATAACATTCAAATCCTTTGTGACAAGGATCTTCCTTATCGTGAATATGACGCGGAGAAGCGTGGGTCAAAAATATATCAAGGTATCTGCCGTATTTAATCTTATTTTTTATGAGGGCTGGAACCATTTTGAGAAGCTTAAACTTCATCTGCCGTTCCGTATACTGATTTAAGCCTTTGTTGTACTGAATTGAACCCGAAATTCCTGCAATAAGAAGGGGTGTTTGTTTTCCTGTAGCCGGATCTGTATAGGAAAGGGATTTATCTGTAAGAACCTTAAAACCTGCATAAGTACCGCCATGACCAAAATTTGCCTTACGGTATTTTTCTTCATCACCAGCCGGAAAAACTCCAGAATTTTTATGATAATAGGAAAAATCATTAAGATTGTGGTTTCCGAATATAAAATAAGTAGGTTTGTTGAGCATTGTTACGACAAAATCTACATAATCAAGCGGTAAATCACCGGCGCAGAGTACCAGATCTATATCGGAAAAGACCTGTTTTATATTCTGATTGTAGATAAGAGGATCAACATAATCCGAAAGACACAAAATTTTCATTATGCCTCTGACGAATCTGCTTTAGAAAGAACTGATTCCAGTTTGATTTTATCTATTAATTCGATTGGACGACCTTCTGCAAAATGTTTTGCTGTGTTTGAATAGCCCGATGAAGAAAAAAGATAGCATTTCTGGCAGTTCTGGGCCTTCATAGTGTCCTGAGTTTCTCTAACAACATCATCTTCTACAGGGTCTGGCTCTCTAAAGAAGCGGAACATTGTTACCTGTTTGCGCATGTTTCTCCAGCCTTCTGTAGATTTATCTACACCTGTTATCTGGCAGCCCCATTTTTTCAAATCGCAGGTAACTACCTGATGTTTAAGTGACTTTTCTACTGCATTTTTACAGATAATAACGAATTCGTCGTTGCTGCAGGTAAGGTAATCCTTAAGGTAATCATTTGCCTGCAGGTCTTTGTATTCAGAAAGCTTTGCCGAAACATCGCGGAATGCCTTATTTCTCTTGTAAATCTGTTCCCACTGTTCAATTGCTTTTTCTATCTGACGGCTTTTTTCATAGCAGGTTGCAAGAAAATAGCGGGCATATAAGGTTTCGCCGTTAAGATTTTCTTTATCAAGCTCAATTGCACGCTGAAAGTCCATGGCTGCATTATCAAAGCGGTTTGCAAGCATAAAGCACGAACCGTGTTCAATAATAGCCTTTTGTTTGATTTCCGGGTCTCTCTGGGCCTTTTCAAAAGATTTAATTGCAGCGGCAAGATCCTTTGCGTCCTTTTCTATTTTTCCAAGATAGTAATATGATGAATAGGTTTCGGGGCTAAGCTTGATTGCTATATCAATTTCTTTTTTTGCTTCACCAAAGTTCTTGGTTCTGTAATGCATAAGTCCAATTTCTGCATGAGCCTTGGCATGACGGGTATTAAGCATAACTGTTTTTTGCATAAAACCCATTGCAAGGTCATAGCGGTTTGCCTGTTCGTAAAGATAGCCGGCGTTGTAAAAGTTTTCCGGGTTTTTAGGGTCAAGCTTGGTCAAAAGCAGATAGTTTTTAAGTGCTTCCTGCAGCTGATTATACTTCATCAAAAGCTGTGCATATTCCTGACGGAAAGCAAGTTCATCAAGCTGTGGTCCAAAAAGTGCGTTTTCGTTTACAAGTTTATATTCAATGATGGCAAGTTCTGATTTGTTTTCTTTAAGATAGGCTTTTCCCAGGTAGTAATGAGCAATAAAGTTTTTTGGATCTTTTGCTAGAATCTGTTTTGCAAGCTTTATTGCATTTTGTGTTTTTCCCTGTTTAATAAGCTTTGGAATAGATTCAACTTTTTTTGGAGTCATTGAGGTTTTGATAATGAATACCAGAAGACCTATTATAAAGATAGCCAGAACGCAAACTGCAACAATTGCAAAGGGACTCATGGCTTTTCCTCCTGACACTTATATTTTATAAATAAATATAGTAAAATTACCACCGATAATAAGAATATTAAATTTAAATCCTTATGTCAAAGGGGGGATTGTGTATGAATAGAAAATATAATGTGTTATACGGCCTTTTTTTGTGTATTTGCGGCCTTTTTTTGAATTCAGCACTTTTTGCAGAATCTGAAGGTGAAAAACTATTTAAAAATAACAAACCTGCAGAAGCAATCCTGTTTTTAGAGGATGAAATCAAAAACGGTACAGCCTCATCTGCCGCCTATAATTATCTTGGTCTTTCTTATTACCAGCTTGGAGATTATCAGAGTTCTGTAGACGCTTTTGCAAAGGGACTTACTGTTCCTGCTACAAATAAAAAGGTACTGGCATATAATCAGGGAAACGCATATTATGCTATGAGGGATTATGAAAATTCTGCAAAGAGTTTTTCGCTGGCACTTTCGGCAGATCCTAAATTTACACAGGCTTTATTAAACAGGGCAAATTCAAATCTTATGGCTCAGAACTATGATGGAGCTATTACAGATTACGAACGTTTTATTATAATGGAGCCTTATGATGAGCAGCGTCCAAAGATTGAGCAGCTGGTTTCGCTTTTAAAGCAGGAGGTTGCAAGGCTTGAAGAAGAAGCTCGTATTGCTGCAGAAGAAGCTGCGCGCATAGCCGAAGAAGAAAAACGCATGGCAGAAGAGCTTGCACGTCAGAAAGAGGAGCAGGAGCGCCTTGAAGCAGAACGCAGGGCCGAAGAAGAGCGGCTTGCAGAAATCCGACGTCAGGAAGAAGCAGAAAGACGAAGAAAACTGCTTGAAGATGTTGCAAATTCATTGCAGAATACTGATTCTACAAATATGACTTCTGGAACAGAAGATCTTATAGATTATGATTTTGAATCTGAACTGGATTAAGATATTGGGAGGTTTCTTATGTACATGACAGAGGAAGAAAAGAAAAAACGCAAAAAGAAGCTTATTATAATTATTTCTGCTGCAGCAGCAGTATTAATACTTTTACTCGTTGGAATAATTGGTTGTGTTTCTAAAGGTTCTTCCAGTGCAAAAAAGAATGTATGCAATCTTGCAAAAACCTATGCAGAGCGTGGAGAATATGACCGCGCCTTAAATAAACTTGATGATTATCTGGAAAAGCATGGTGATGATTCTGATGTATGGGAGCTTTGGAACAGCATTCTTGATATGAAGAACGCTGCAGGTGGAGACGGAGCTGGTGCTAACGGAATACCTGATAACCTTAGAATTGATGTTGATACTTCTGGAATTTCGAGTGCTGTAAGTGATTCAATTTCTTCCATGAGAAATGCTCTTGAAGAGTCAAGCAAACAGGCAGAAGAAAACCGTCGTGCCATGGAAAACCTCATGAAGATGCAGGAAAACCAGCAGGCCGAAGAGCAGAGACGTCTTGCAGACCAGAAGGCAGAGGAAGCCCAGCGAAAGGCCGAAGAAGAAGCTGCTGCAGAACTTAAGCGCCAGCAGGAAGCAAAGCGTAAGGCAGAGGAAGAAGCGCTTGCAAAGAAAAATGCAGAGCTTAAAAAGAAAATTGATGCTGTAAATGACGAAATAAAGCTTGGAGAAACAGCTCTTGCAATGGGCAATATTGAAGAAGCTATGCGACATTTTAATATTGCAGACAGCAGTATTCCTTCAGATGCAGGCAGCAGCTTTATGGCTTCCAAGGAATCAGAGATTGCACAGGCTTTGTATGATGCTGCACAAAAAACAGATGATCCTGCTAAAAAACAGCAGCTTATGAATAATGCGGTTGCAATGGCTCAAAAGGCAATTAAAGCCGATCCTAAGGATGCTGCAGCTCATTACATAATTGCACAGAATGCTCTTGATAATAAGGATTATAATACAGCACTTGCCGAAATGAAGGCCGCTGTACAGTATGATCCAAACAACTATCTGTACTGGTACAATCTTGGAAAGATTCAGTATACGCTCAGTAAATTCAGTGAGGCTGCATCCTCCTTTACAAAAGCCTGTGAGCTTAAGCCGGACTATGCACCAAGCCGTTATAATCTTGGACTTACACAGAAAAAACTTAAGAATGATACAGCTGCTCTTGCTGCTTTCCGTAAGACAATAGACATAGATCCTAGACACGAAAAAGCATATCTGGAAGAAGCTCGTATTCTTGCAGACCGCAAGGATTATTCCGGGGCAATTGATGCCTACAAGATGGTTCTCAAAATCAATAATATAAACGTTCAGGCTGCTATGGGGCTTGGAAGCGCTTATTACGAAAAAAAGAATTATGCAGAGGCAGAAGACAGCTACAAGAGAGCTCTTACAATGCTTTCTCCAAGTGAGAACATGACTTTGACAAAGTATAATCTTTCTACAGTTTTGTTTGATGATGGAAAATTTACTGATTCAGAAAAATATGCGCGCGAAGCCTACGAAGAACAGGGCTACCTTAAGAATGATTCATCAAAGGTAAATATTATTTACAACTATGCGCTTGTGCTTGATAAGCAGGGAAAGATTGATGCAGCAATTCCGGTTTATATGGAAGTTCTCAAGCTTAATCCGGATCATGCAAAGACAAAGATTAATCTTGGGGTAATGTATCTTACTCTTGAGCCTCCTGAAACAGATATGGCATTAAATCTTTTCCTTCAGGTTTATAACAAAGACAAAAACAATATTGAAGCTAACAATAACCTTGGTAAAGCTTATCTGCTCAAGGAAGATTATGAAAATGCTGTAAAGTATTACCAGAATGCATTAAGACTTGATGCAAAGAGCGATTCAATTCGTGCAAATCTTGCAAAGGCTTATGCACAGGCCGGTCAGTATGATTACGCCAAATCTACCTATACAGAGCTTCTCAAGACAGATAAAGAAAATTGGGATGCATATATTGAACTTGCTAAAGTCTGCATGCAGCTTGGAGACAATGCCGGTGCAGAAAAATATCTTGTATATGTTCAGGAAAAAAATCCTAATTATAGAAAGTCTGAGGTATCGAACTTGCTTTCAAGTATAAGCCAGTAGTTATCAGGTTCTTTTGACTAATTCAAATAAACGTTCGCGTGACAAAACCGTATATATTGGTCTTCCGTGCGGGCAGTGCGGGTCTTCAAGCTCGAAGGCCTGCTCTACAAGCCTTGTAGCAGTTTCATCATCAAGTACATAGCCGTCTTTTACTGCTGCTTTACAGGCTGTCATTGCGGCAATAGAACGGATTATCTGTTCAGGTTCCACATTCTTTACAAATAAAAGTGAACGGAAGTCGTATTCTGTTCCTGTCCAGCGTTCTGGAATAGATTTTACTTCCCAATAACCGTCTTCAATTTTTTCTGTTTCAAAACCAATCTGATTAAGTCGTTCCTTTAATTTTTCCAGCTGATTATCCTGCGATTTTGATTCTGTTTTAATTTTGTATGGAATTAAAAGGCTTTGTCTTCCACCTTGGTTTGACATTATTTTATCAAACAGAATTCGTTCGTGAACGGCATGCTGGTCAATTATATAAAGACTGTTGTCTTTTTGGGCAATAAGGAAGGTGCCGAGTGCACTGCCAATAAAACGTATCTGTTCAACCTTTTTCTGTTCCGGAATAAAGTCTGGAGCAACCTTTGACAGAGCCTCTTCTGCAAGCTGTGAAACAGATTGCTGCCTTCCAAAATACTTAGCCCTGAAGTCAGAAATTGGATGACTTTCGGAGGTTCTTTGAACATAAGAAATATGTTTTGTATACTGCGGATTGGCTTCCGGTTCATCTGCCGGTTTATTATTTATAAAATTCTGATAGGTGTAGTTATGATAAAATGTCCTTAAAGAAGAACTCAGCCCATGATGAATATCCGAAATATCAGAAAAACGGGCCTCCCTTTTTGCCGGATGAATATTAAAATCAACTAAATGCGGATTAACATTTAGAAAAACACAGGCAACAGGGTAGGTACCGTTTGGAAAAAAGCCCTGTCCTCCGTATTCTACAGCCTGAACAAGTGAGTATTCCTGGATACGTCTTCCATTTGCATATATAAATATATCTTTTTTATTGCTGCGGCTTACAGCAGGTTCTCCGGTAATAACGGTAAAGCTCCAGTCCGGGTTTTCTCCCTGAGCTGCCCCTTTAATTTCATAAAAAAGCTTTTTATCATATTCATAGTGGTTTGCATCAACAAATCTATCTCTTAAGGATTGACCGCCGGGTAAATCAATCTTAGTCTCCCCGTCGCTTATAAATCTAAACGTAATATCAGGGCGTGCACAAGCCTTTTCTATAAAAGTATTACGGCACATAAGGCCTTCTGTCGCAGCCCGCTTTAAAAACTGTCTTCTTGCGGGAAAATTTTCAAAAACACCTTCTACCTGAACAATTGTTCCTTCTGTTTGCGCTACCGGAGTCAGTATATGATCTTGTGTAATGCTTGCGCACATTTTCCAGCCGCCGCTTATAATGCTCAATCTTGCAACTGCCGCAATAGATGCCAGCGCTTCGCCTCTAAAACCAAGTGTAGAAAGATTTAATAAATCTGTTTCTGTAGAAATTTTACTTGTGGCATGCGGTCGCGCACAGTTTGTTAAGTCTTCTTTTGTCATTCCGCAGCCGTTATCATTAATGCGGATTTTTTCTATGCCGCCGCCTGCAATCTCTACAGTAATTTCTGTTGCTCCAGAATCAATTGCGTTATCCATAAGTTCACGCACAATTGCGTTTGGCCGGTCAATTACTTCACCGGCTGCAATCTTGCGGGCAACTTCTGCATTTAAGGTTCGGACTGGATTTTGAGCACTCATTTTCTTGTTCCGTTTACTTCGCCCTGTTCAGAAAAAGTATCAAACTGCGGTTCGTTGCCATCTTCCATAGGATTTGGCTCGTTCATAAGAATCTGAACCTTTCCTTCAATTTCGTTAAGCTGTTTTTCCATTCCGGCAGCAAGCTTAATTCCTTCTTCAAAGTCTTTAAGGGCATCTTCAAGTGAAATGTCGCTGCGTTTTATGTCGTTAGTAAGCTGTTCGAGTTTGCTCAAGTTTTCTTCAAATGTATTCATCTATTTCTCCTTCAGTATTATAAATGTAATCTTATGGTGCAAAAATTACTGCCCGCGGGCAAACGGGGAGAAGATGATGTTTGCCCGCGTTCAGTAATTTTTGCCCCATATCATTCCTTTTTTATAACATTAGCATATATAACTCCATTTGCAGGTGTTATGCGAAGCTTGGCGCCTTCAGAAACCTGTGAGGAATCTCGTATAATAATTCCATTTTCATCCTGAACCATGGAATATCCGCGGTCAAATATGGTTTGCGGACTTGCATTTTCCAGGATAGTTCTGTAGTTAGCAA
>JAEEGL016656566.1_pt1 | contig 13676 bp, 8 predicted proteins | sample 9134231 | NCBI WGS metagenome assembly JAEEGL01 (sample SAMN16246548, study PRJNA631951) | gut metagenome | biome: gut microbiome; feature: rumen; material: fiber-attached | host: Bos | place: Iran: Karaj | collected 2018-10
GATGCTCATGTTCCTCGTCATCATCATCGTCGTCGTCATCGTCGTGATGATGATGGCATTCGCACTCCGGATCGTCGCACTCTCCGTCATCGTCGTCATCGTCATGATGGTGATGATGATGGTGGTGGCGGTGTTCGTGTTCCTCTTTTTCCATCTCGTCAAGGAGTTTTTTCAGCTCCGCCTCGGCGGTTTCGGTGTTTTCCATCGCCGAGAGCATCGCCTGTCCGTCGAGATCGTCCCAGTCGGTCGTGACGACTGTCGCGCCGGGATTGAGTTCCCTCACGACCGATACCGCCTGTTCGATCGACGCGCGATCCATTTTTCCGGTACGCGAAAGGATCACGGCGGTCGCGCTTTCGATCTGGTTTTTATAGAACTCCTCGAAGTTTCTCAGATACATGCGGCACTTTTTCGCGTCGACGACGGCCGTCATGCAGTTGACGGTAAGTCCTTCGACTCCGGCGCCGAGCACCGCGGTCGCGACGTCGGAAAGCTTGCCGACGCCTGACGGTTCAATTATAATCCTGTCCGGCTCAAAATCAGAACAGACTTTTTTGAGCGCCTTGGCAAAATCGCCGACAAGAGAACAGCAGATGCATCCGCTGTTCATTTCGGTGACATTCACGCCGGCGTCTCCGAGAAACGCGCCGTCGATACCTACCTTGCCGAATTCGTTTTCAATGACGACGACCTTTTCACCGCGCTTTGAGAAGACCTCCGCGAGGAGCTTTTTTATCAGCGTCGTCTTTCCGGCTCCGAGAAAGCCGGATATAATGTCAGTTTTGATCGTTTTCATACCGATATTCACGGAAAACCGATTTTATCAGTCTTCGTCTCCTTCGGGGCCTTTAAGCCCCTCAAACACGCTTTCGTCGATCTTTGCGGGCACGTCGATCTCCTCGAAGCCTTCTCCGTAAATGAACTCGACACCTTCGGTGAGCTTTTCAAGCTCTTCTTCAACGTAGTCGCTTATCATCATGGAAGACGCGAAGCTTCCATCTTTCCCGGTGAAATAGACGATCTCATACTCCCCGTCAAGGTTGAGAACGAGAAGGTCGCCCGCTTTTCTTTCCTCCGAGTTCAGCCATTTTGCGATTTCGGGATTTCTCCAGTCCGGAACCCCCGTATATTCCATCCCGGTAAGGGTCGGCTCGTCGTCTTCCTCTTCGCCCGCCTCGGGTTCTTCTCCGACTTCGGGTTCTTCGCCTGCTTTGGGTTCTTCTCCGGACTCGTCCGAAGTCTCCGTCGTGTCGCCGACCTCCGGGATCTCGTCATCTGACGACGACTCGCCGTCCGTTTCGTCGTCATCGCCCCAGTCGATGTCTATATCTGTTTCGCTCGACGCTTTGATAATACCCTTGATATATTCAACGGCTTCATCTGTTGAAAGCGCTTTGATGGTCTCGACGGTCTCAGAGGGATCATAATTCGCGTAAAGAACGTAGTAGTCGAACATCGCGCTGTCCCTTATCTCACGTTCGTCGTTGATACGGACAAAAACGTCGCCGTCCTGCTCTGTTCCGAAAGCAAACGCTCCGGGAATATCGACGTATGCGAGCCGCAGGAGCGCGGGATCGGTGAAGTCGGCGATATGAAGCGTCTCAACGCCCTCGCCGTTCAGCGAAGCGATGAAATCCTTTATAGACTGTTCCTCGTCTTCCAGTTCTTTCGAAAGAAGCTCTCTGAGCTCGGCTACGCGCTCTCCGTGTATGACGGTATATACCGGGGCCTCGAACATGTCGGACTGTTCCTCTCCGTTTATGAACGCCGAGATCTCTTCTTCGGAGAATTTGTGATCCTCTATGACGGACTTATACTGCTCCGCGAGATACGAAAGTTCGAAGAAGTTCTTTACGTCTTCTTCGGAGATCCCGCCGAACATCTTCTGAGTAAGCTCCAGATAGCTCGCGTATCCCTGTTTCTTCGCCGCCTCGTCGGCTTCCGCAAACGCATCGGCAAGTATCTGATCGTCGACCTTCACACCCTCGCGTTTTGCGGATTCCGCGCATACGAGCATCTGCCTGAGGGATTTGTCAAGCTGTCTGCGGATAAAATCGAGCATCGAGTCGCCGGGATCCAGCCCGAGCATCTCGCCGGCGCTGGCAAATTCGTCGCTGAGTTTGATTTCGCCGAGAGTCTTGTCGCCCGTGAGGTCTTCTTCCGTGACAATGCCGAAGAGCGAGAGCATGGCGGCAGCGGTCGACCACGTCATTTTGAGATATCCCTCGTAAAGCGTGCGGGATATGCTTGACGAGCCGAGCGCAATGGCTATGTCGGCGCTCGGGTCGACGATGGGCTCGGCGGATGTTGATTCTTCCGGCTTTTCAGTGCCGCTCACCGGATCGGTGATAACGGCGCCCGTCGTTTCCGCGGGCTTGTTTGCTCCCGTTCCGCAGGAGCTCATGATCATGCACGCCACGATAACGAGCGCGGCGATCCTGAAAATTACGTTGTTTTTCATTTTGTGTTCCTTTCAATGTTGGCTTTTATGGTTCAGTCGTCCGATTCGGCTCTTTTCAGCAGATTTCCGATGTCATCCGGCGTAAACACGTATTCTTTTCCGCAGAAGCGGCATCCGACGCGGGTTTCGGGATCCTTCGCCATGTCGAGGAGCTCCTCGCGTCCCGTTGAGATCAGGGCTCTTTCGACCCTCTCCCGACTGCAGGTACAGCGGTAAACGGGAGAGAACGAATCCAGCACCTCCATCCCGATTCCGCCGAGCACTTTTTCGCAGACGCCGGAGGGAGTCATTCCCGATGAAAGCATCGCGGTCATGGGCGGAGCTTCGTTCACCAGCCGCTCGACCTCGGCGGCCGTGCTTTCGTCAGCCGACGGAAGAAGTCTGATAAAATATCCTCCGGCGGCGGCGACGCGCCCGTCTTTTCCGACAAGCACTCCGAGCGCGCAGGCGGTCGGAGTCTGCTCGCTCTCCGCAAAATAGGACGTGACGTCCTCGGCGATCTCTCCGGAGACCAGCCGGACCTGCCCGGTGTACGGCTCTCCCGAGCCGAAATCGCGCACGACGGACAGATACCCGTCCCGTCCGACGGCGCCTCCTACGTCGAGTTTCCCGTCGCCTCTCAGCGGCAGGTCCGCCGAGGGATTTTCAACGTATCCGCGTACGTTTCCAAGACTGTCGCTGACTGCGATGAGCGTCCCCGCCGGACCGCCTCCGTTCACGCGGAGCGTCGCCGACGCCTCGGGTTCCTTGAGAAGCTGACCGGTGAAGGCGGCCGCCACGAGAAGCCGGCCGAGCGCCGCCGTACAGACGTTGCTCGTCCCGTGTATCCTCTGCGCCTCGGCCACCGCGTCCGTCATATCGGCCGCCATGGCAAAGACCGCCCCGTCATCCGAAAGCGCTCTTATGAGATTTCCCACGGCTTATTTTTTGTTGAATCTGTTGAGCCAGAGCAGCCCTACGTCGATCGCGTCGTAAAGACCGTTCTTTTCAAACTGCTTGACGAGTCTGTCGGCAGGCGATTTGCTCTCGTCGGTGCTGGTCACCTGTACAATAATGAGATCGGGGACCTTGTCCGTTCCCGTCGGGGTGTTCACCTCTTTTTCGGTCAGGACCATGAGATAGAGGACGTAATCGTCGCTCATATCTCCGTAGCAGAACATATTTCCGTGCCTGACGAGGGGTTTGTCCTTATAAACGGTGTAGCCGCCGTTTATGTTTTCGGTTTTGTAATCTGACATTTATTCCTCCGGCGTTCCGGGCGGAACGCTGTTTGTTCTTTAACGATATATTATACATCAGCCGACCGTTTTTGTCAACTGCGCGGGCGCAAAAAAGCTCCCCGCAGGGAGCTCTTTGCAATCTATCTTATGATCCTTATCTCCGATCTTATGACGGAGGAATCGGGCAGAACGGCGCCTTCGCGGACCTTAAAGTCCGCCCTTTCTCCGTCGATCACGACTTCTTTCACGGCCTCCGGGTCGCCCAGACGGACGGCTTTTACCCGAAGCGGCCGGCCGAGGACCGTTATCGTCTCGCGGCTTCCTTTTCTTTCATAGGTCCCCCACGTATCGGACAATCCCCAGATCGTGAAGAGATCCCCACCGACCGCCGGCAGAAACCCTATCGTTTCATGCGGCATGTCAAAAACGAATCCGGATGCGATCGCCATGAGCGCAAAGCATGACATGGGTCGCGCGTAGTTGCTCCCGCACTCGATCTCGTTGTACGGGTTGCGTTTTTCCCCGTCGTATCTGTCACGGACGGCGCTGACGACCGATTCCGCTTCCGATCTCATCCCCTCTGAAAGAAGCAGCCCGGCAAACGCGTATTCGAATCCCGTCATGCACTCCTCTGCGTACGGTATCGGTATGACAGGTTTTTCTGCCCCGGTGTAGTCGCATATTATGCTCCCGCTCTCGTCGTTCAGCGCAAACACCCTGAGAGTGTTTGGAACGTCGCGCAGCCGTTTTTTGAAATTGCGCTCCATCATGGATCGGAGCGCCGTCTTGGTTTTTTCGGGATCGAATATCCTTCCGAGGCCGAGAACGGAGGCGTGCCACTGACCGAGCATCTGGTCTATCTCAGACCCCCCGGCGATCTGATATTTCAGCTCCTCCGCCTCTTCGTTCCAGTAATTCGGACAGTCGAATCTGTCCGGATACTCCCTGCTTTTCAGGTCGATCTTCTGGCAGAAATATTTGCCGTTGAAAAGCTCTCCGTTCAGGTACTTTCTGCCGTTTTCAAAGAGGGAGCGGTACAGCCCCTCGTCGGGGTCGCCGAGCCGCCCGGCAATTTTCACCGCCGCCGCGAGCGCCGCGAGATACATTCCTTCAAGCCACGAGGATGGACCGAACAGTTCCATGTCGAGGGTGTGGTGCTGTCTGCCCTCAAGCACTCCGTCGCGGTCGGCGTCCCACGCGTCGCCGTTTCCTTCGTCCCAGAAGAACGAAAGGACTCGCTTCGCGGTCTTCCACGCCTCCCCGAGCCACTTATCGTCGCCGGATATCATCCATTCGCGGTAGACCTTGAAGACGGTCGCCGCCTGCCCGTCAACGCACGGCCTGAAGCCGCCGGGATCGGCGCCGAGCGGGAGTTTTGTCCTGAACGCCATCGCTCCGTTTTCCCGCACGTCGTACCTGAGCTCGCATTCCCTGAGCGATCTTTCAAGCTCCGGGAAAAGAAAGCACAGCGCGTAAGCGTAGCTCCATACGTGGGTGCACGTCCCTTCGCAGGAGCCCTCCTTTTCGTGAACGCCCTCCCATCCGTAAAAGGTCCCGTCCTCAAGCAGGAGAACCGTCGGGGATTTAAGGACGCAGAGCGCCGAGCTTATCGCACTCGTCACGTCCCCTCCGAGCGACACGCCAAGAAGCGCGTCGCGGAAGATCTCCGACTGCTTTTTCAGCCTTTCGTATTCTCTCAGAACGTAGTCGTTCGTCGCGGACGAATCGCCGAAAAGCACGGCGTATCTGTTTTTCCAGGCGCCGGGCTCTCCGCTCCAGTAATTCGAGCAGTTGGGCGAGTTCCAGGTGAGAACAAAGCGGCAGGACGACGACGATTCGCGCCCGAGCCGGCAGTAAACCGAGCTGACGTCGCGCGAGCCCGGCTCGGCGTATTTTCTCGGATGAAGCCGCCCCTCCGATAGTTCGCGCCAGAAAACGCACATTGCGTCGACCCAGCCGCCCCGATACCAGTTTTCGACGACTTCCGTGCTTTCCGATACGCAGGTCAGGGTCATGTCCCCGTAATCCGTGTCGTCCTTTTCTTTTCCGGCGTTTTTCATGAAAACGCCCTTTGCTCCGCCGATCCCGACGGCCGTGTTTTCGGAAACTCCGTAAGGGTTCTGAAGCGTGAAACAGACGGTGAACCCGACGCCGGGTTCCCTGCTTTTTACCGAGATGTCGAAGACAGCGGCCGGCAGGGCCGAGTCTTTCACGTTCTGCGGAATAAAGGGATTGAAAGCGGTCAGCGTGACCTCCGCCGGAAATCCGGTGTCTGAAAAGGTCAGGCTGGCGAACGGGAACTCACCCTTGAAAACCGTTTTTTCAAAATGCGGAAAACCGGCAAGTGTGCTCGTCTCGGGACCGTAACCGTACCCGTAATACTTCCCGCCGGAGTATTTTCCCATATAATCCTTTATCCAGTCACCCTGGAGCACTCTCGTGTCCGAGCGCCCGTCGGGGAACTCCGCGCGGATCGCTATATGCGTATATCCGTTATAGCTCCCTTTGTCCGGGCGGTTGAATATCTCCCAGTCGACGAGATGACCGACGCCGTTCAGCCCTATGCTTCCGGTGCCTATCCCTCCGAGCGGGAAGACGATCTCTTTCAGTTTGTTTCCTTCGTAAATCACAGCAGACAGACCATTTCCTTTGCTATGTAGTCGGCGAGTTTTTCTTTCAGCGTTCCGTACGGGTGAACGCCTATCTCGTCTCCGAATCTCTTTATTATCTGCCTCGAAACGCCCGAGCGGGCGTAAGTGTCGATAACGGGGCAGGCGCAGAATCCGGCGACCTTCCGTATCGCCTCCGCCTTTTTATCCTGAGTTTCCGGGGAAAACGCCGAGTTGTCGCCCAGCCAGTCGTATCTCAGTCCGTTATCAAGCGACGCGCGCAGCGGGGTAGCAACAAAGATCCTCGCAAACGGGAACACGCACTGAAGCGTTTCGATCCCCCATCTGAGCGCGGAGCACAGTCCGCGCCTGTCAAGATCTCCGTATTTCATTCCGATGACCCGGTCGGCGTCAAACGGAAACGCGGTCTGCCGCGACCTTCCGTCGTTCGTTCCTATCGCGATGTAAATGACGTCGGGTTTTCCGACCGTGCCCCGCCCGGTCAGCCCGTCGAGACGGAAGGGCCCGGGTTCGCCCGCGTATTCCCACACGACGGGACTTCCCTTCTCCGCCGTTTCGGAAAGGACGCGGGTTATCTGGTTAAAAAGCGTGTTGTCCGGTATCCAGCGGTCCGGCGGCAGATCGGGATTCAGTCCGGTGAGCCGTTTTTTTCCGTCGAACCAGTCGGAGGCCGTCGCGTTTCCGTGAGCGAAATTGACTATCGTACCTGCGCCGATCCGCTGCCCCACGAGCGTCCCGATCCCCACGCACTCGTCGCTCGTTATACTGTCTCCAAGGCAAAAATATATCATGGCGCCGGCCTTTCGTAGGTTACGTGAATTTCGGCACCGTCGCCGAGCGAGGCGATGACGCCCCACGGGACGACCTTACCGGATATCGTCATTCCGTTTACGGTGATAACGTTTTCGCTGCCCGCCGTGAATCTGAAATTAAGCTTTTTCCCGCGGCATACGCGACTGACGGAAAACCCGTCCCATTCCCGTGGGACGCAGGGATCAAGGCGGAGCCCGTCGTAGTCGGGTCTCACTCCGAGAATATACTGCGTCGCGGCTAAATACATCCACGAGGCGGTCCCGGTGAGCCAGGAATTTGAACATTTCCCGAAGTCCGGATGCGTGGGACCTATCATCGTCTGAGTATAGACGTACGGCTCGGTCCGGCAGAGATCTGCTTTTTCGTTTCTGCGCGGAGGGAGACAGGCGCGGTAGCATTTCCAGACGTCGCCGTTCCTGCCGAGCATGGCGAGGGCGATTATCGCCCAGGTGTTTGAATGGTAAAAAATTCCGCCGTTTTCTCTCGAGCCGGAAGCAAACGGGAAGAAGCGCTTTTTGTCGAGATCGTACCCGTCGGACGCCGGCGAATGAGTTGCGAGCCCCCATTCGGTGAACAGCCTTTTCATGACCTCGTCAAACGCCGTGTTCAGGTCCTTTTTGTCCGGCAGGCCGCTGAGCACCGCCCACGACTGGGGATTCAGGAATATCTTGTCCTCTTCGTCGGAATCCGTGCCGTACGGCTCGCCTTCCGAGGTGAAGGCGCGTATGAACCACTTTCCGTCCCATATGACGCCGAGCTTTGACCGGCAGTACGAGTAAACTTCGTCGGCGTATCCGTGGCCGCCTTCACGCCCCGATGCCGCCATCACCTGCGACAGTTCTTTCGCCGCGTGGGCGAGCTGAAAGAACACGAACGTGCTTTCGGCGCCGCCGCGCTGATTTATCGGCGTCATGCTGTCGTTCCAGTCGCAAAGTCTGAAATCCGGCAGACCGTGCCGGCCGAGATGATCCATCGTAAAGGAAAGCGCCGCTTCGAGATGCTCGGCGACGGTCCCCTCTCCCCCGTCGGCGAACGGTACGCTGTCGTCAAGGAAGGAAAAATCCCCCGTTTCGCGGATATACTGACAGACCGAAAACACCGACCATAGATGATCGTCGCTCCTGCCGCCGCCTTTCGAGACTCCCGTCGCCGGGTAAAAAACGGTGCGCGCCTCGCCCGAGCGGTACTGGATCGAAAGAAGCTGTCTGATCCTGCTCTTCGCTCCGGCGGGGTCCGCGTGCATTATTCCGAGAACGTCCTGCATGCTGTCCCTGAAACCGAAACCCCGGTCGATCCCTCTTTCGTAAAGCGAAATGAAACGCGACCAGGAATAGGTCAGCCGCGCCTGATACGCGTGCCAGCAGTTGAGCATGACGTTCACGTCTCCGTCCGGCGTTTCGACCTTCTGAGATGACAGATATCCGTCCCATTTTTCAAAAAGCTCTTTTTTCTGCTTTTCGACGACCGTGCCGTCAAGCGCACGCGAGATGATCCCGTCCGCCTCGCCGAAATCGTCGCAGCAGCCGAGCACGTATCTGAACGTCTTTGTCTCGCCCGGCGCGAGCGTGATTTCCGAGCACAGCACGCCGACCGCGTTGTCCGACAAAACGTCCGTTCCGAAGCACGCGCCGCGCTCGAGCGCCGCCGGGTTGCTCTCGCTTCTGTATTTTCCGATGAAACCGGCAAGCGAACAGTCGTGCCCGATCACGTCGAGATGCGTCGCTATGAACGAGCGCATGAGCCCGCTCGGACACTGTTCCGAAACCGGATCGAACTCTATCCTCCGTCCGTTCCGCCTGCAGCGGAATATCATCCTCGGCCAGTCGCAGAGTATATCGCGCTCGGCATCGAACCAGCTCCATTCGACGTAGCTGAAAAGCCGGAGCTTCTTTTCTTTCCCGGAGATGTTCGTCGCCTTTCCGTCCCACAGCTCGTATCGCTGCCCTACGGGAACCGAATAGCGTACCGACGCGCGGACGCCGCGCCGCTCTCCCGTGATAACAGTGTAACCGAGGCCATGGCGGCACTCGTAAAAATCGAGATCCTTCATCACCGGCTGCCACATTGGGTTCCAGTAGTCTCCGGTCTCCGTATCCAGGATATAAACGTATCTCCCGGGCCTGTCGACCGGAAGATTGTTGAACTTGTATCTCGTCACGCGCCTGTACGAAGGATCGCCGTCAAACGAGAGACCGCCGGCGGTATTCGATATGATCCCGCTGAATCCGTTTTCGCCGAGATAGTTTATCCACGGGGTCGGTGTGTCCGGCCTCGTAATAACGTACTCGCGGCTTTCTGCGTCAAAATATCCGTATTTCACCATTGAGCGTTTTTCACTCCCTTATCTCAAATCCGACCGGTCCGAAACATGGCATAGCCCTTCCCGCCGCGTCCGTTACGTTTGCGTACGGATTGAGCCCGTAACCGTAATAAAGTAAAAGCCCTTTTACGTCCCCGATCTCCCTGTGTATCCTCAGTCTCGCGGTATCTCCGTCAAGAGAAACGTCGTAAACGTAGTCGATGGCGGGCGGTTTGCCCGGCTCCGCAAGCGAAAATCCCGACGCTCTGCCCTCCGAGGCGAGCCCTCCGATAACGTTGTCAAACGTCACGTCGACGGTCGCCCATCCCGAAACAGGATGCCTGAACATGACGCATTTTTTAAGTACTGGAGGCATCGCAGAAGGACGGTATCCGCACATTGAGGCCATGACGTCGGCCGCGTATCTGCCGAGCCTGACGTGCGATTTACCGCTGATATGTATAAGGTCGTCAAGTTCGCAGGTTATCGTGCCGAGCGTGACCGTATCCTCCGTTTCGTAAGGAATGAGCCGCTGCGCCTCCCTGATAAGCGTCCAGTTTTCTTCAAGTCCCGGGAGCTTTTCGTGTACTACCCTGCTGAGCTGAAACTGAACGAAAGGGAGCTTTTCCGAGCAGTAATTCATATCGTCGCGACATGATCTTATGAACTTTTCGGTGCGTTCCCCGAAATCGCGTCCTCCGTCCTCGAAGGCGTCTGCGCAGCCCTGAAACCACAGAATGCCCTTTATATGGCTTCCGGTATCGTAAAATCTTCTCAGCATGGCGGCGTAGAGACTTTTCCCCGGACCGTCTTTTTTTCCGGCGGGATTCCAGTTTTCGAGACTCGTGCCGCCGTGAGCGGAGCAGATCAGCCCCTGAGGAACTCCCGTTACGCTTTTCATGCGCTGAGCAAATGAAAGCCCGGGACCGACCCCGTTGAAATCGGTGCTCGGCGGAAGCGCGTGGAGCACCTCGGTATGCACTTTGTCGTATGCCATGAACTCCCTGTGCAGGGGATGCCTGGCCGGCCGCCATTCGTTTTCCATATAAAGCGCTCTTACGTCGTCCTCGCCGCGGAAAGCGAGGTCCTGCCGCGAATACCACCCGACGCCCTGCATATTCGACTGTCCCGCGAGCATCCAGAGATCGCCGACGTAGACATCGCGGTACGTCTTCCCGCCTGCCTTGACCTCGTAAGGCCCGCCCACGGGTATCCCCGTTATCCTGAAAACTCCGTCGGATATTTTTTCAATTCCGGCGTTCCCGCGCGAAGCGCCGGAATAAGATATTTCGTTGATTTCCCCGTCCGCCCTGAAAATGACGTCCGAACCATCCGCGCCGCGCTGAAGAACGCAGCCGTCTGCAATGCCGTGTATTATCATTTCATACTCCTTCGATTACAACGTTTTCCGTCTCGTTTCCCAGCAGTACTCCGGGAAGTTCCGGATCGTCCACCGTTACCCCGGACGAATAATTAATCTCAGCTCCGAGCTCGCATCCCTCGTACCTGTTTCCTCTCAGCTCCACGTCTTCGCAGCATTCTATGAGAAGGGCGCGCCCTTTCCCCGAAAACCTGTTTCCCGAAATGACTAAATCTCCGTGAACTCCGGGTCTCGGCCTCCCGCATTCCGTCCCGGCGACGATCCCCGCGGCGTCGCAGTATTTCGTAGTGCCGTATCCGCAGTTAATGAATTCGTTTTCCGTTATCCTGACTCCGTGCGCGCCGCCGGATTCCGCCCAGCCGACCGCCGTATTTACGTGTATCCCCTCGCCGGTGCAGTTTTCGAAAACGCAGTTTCTGACCTCGGCTCCGTCCGACTGTATGAGTACCGCGCGCCCGCGGATGTTCCTGACTCTGCTGTTTTCAAATTTAAGAGCCGCCGTCCGCGACGCGTTCACTATCATGTCCCCTTCGGAAACCTCAGCCGGGACGTCCCCGTCAAGGGTCAGCTCGAAAATCTGCCCCGGCAGTTCCGCCGAGCTGACGACCGTATGCCTTCTCATCCCTTCGACGGGATAGAGATCGTTTCCGCCGACGAAGAAGATCTCTTCACCGCTCAGGGGATATTCAGTCATGAAATCCTGGGTGGTCACGTCAAGCGAGGCGACGACGACGTTTTTCTTTATCTGCCTTATCCTCAGATAAAAGCCGTGAACGTTCGCCGCGTCGTCTCCCATTCCTTCAAAGAGACAGTTGCGGAAGGATATTTCTCCGGCGCAGGATATGAAATGAGTGGCGTCGCAGTTTACAGACATCGGCCTTCCGCGGGACGGAGTCACGCGGAAGTTTTCAAAGTCGAGCCCGTCGCAGCGATGGGCTATCACTCCCATTCCCGGACCGGCGTGCAGAGTGACGTTTTCAAATCTCACGTTTCTGCAGCCGTACAGTCTCATCACGGCGGCGTAGCTGTAAATATGCCTGAATATGATCCCGCGGCCGGGAATGTACCGCAGAGTCTCGGGACCGGTCAGCAGGACGTTGCCGCCTTCTGTGAGAGCAGCGTTCCCTGTTTTCTCAAAAACGCAGTTCCCGCAGGGAACGCCGTCCTGTATCCCGAAATCCTGATAGGAAACGACCGGCTCCCCGCCCCTCAGATCCGTGCCGGCGTCCGGGGAAACGGTTATCCCCTCCGATCCTGCCGAAATAATTGTTCCCGTCGAAAAAAGAGGGCGCTCCCAGTCGATCGTGAGGTTTTTTACCGTGACCCCGTCGCATCCCGAGAGAAATACCGGCTGTATGAGCCCGGAAAAGACAAAGCGAGCCCCGCCTCCGTCTATCACGACGTCATTTTTCCCCGATATTTCTATCACGGCGTTCGGATTGTCCCGCCAGAAAAAGTAGTCCGTCGGCGGCACCGTGCCGTTCATCAGGAGCGAAAAAAGCTCGTCTCCCTTTTCGTTCCCGATTCTGTATTCCGCGTTTTCAAACCGCAGAGCGTCCCCGTTTCCGAGCCTGCGTGCGGCCCCTGCGATCTGCCCGTATCCGCTGCCCTTCGGTATGTTTACCGTCATGATCCGTTTGCTCCTTTTCCAAATGCAAAACGTTTTATATTACCGCCATTAAGTATATCACGCGGGGACTGAAAAATCAAGTTTTTTTATCTGCAAAAGAAAACCCGGGGCGAAAACCGTTGACTTTTCTGCGGTTTGATGCTATAATTACGTCTGCAAAACGTTTTGCAAATATACAGGCAGGTGAATTGTAATGAGCAGACCAGTGATAAGCCGCGTCTCCCCCGCGTACCCCGGCGAGACCGCCCGGATTTTCGGTGAAAACCTCTCTGAATGCGAGGTATATCTTTATTATCCCGACGAGACCGTCGATCTGTCGGACGCGTTCTCTCCCGTTCCGTTTCCCAAGCGTCCGGAAGGCGCGATAAAGCTTCAGACCCGGCACGCCGGGGATCAGGTAGTTTTTGCCGGCGTCCCGTACACGGTTCCCTTCGGATGCTGTCTCATATGGGTCTCCGGGCGTGACGGCGAGGATTGCGCTACGCTGAACCGCCCCGAAATATGGAGCAGTTCACTCGATACCGCCGTCCCGGGAGACAAAATTTCCCTTTTCGGGCAGAACTATTACGGAGAGGATCAGCGCTATTTCACAAACACGGTATGCGCGATGAAAAATCTCTCGGACGGAAGACTGTACCGCATGACCTGGGGAGTCAGTCAGGATATGCAGCAGTCGATGCCCGGGCAGAACGATCACAGAAGCGATCACCTTCTCCCGGGGGACGTTCCCCCGGGAGAATACGAGATATCTCTGACAAACGGCACGGGCGGCCCGTGGGGATGGTCCGAAAAGCGCCGCCTCACTGTCATTCCCCGGCGTTCCCTTGTCGCCGAATACTCGATGAGATGGAACATGGAATGCCGTCAGGACGTCAGATATGACCTTACCGGGATACCCGTCAGAAAAATATCTCAGGAGCTCGGGGACGGTTTTTCTGACGCGACCCGCGAGATAGAGAACGCTGTAAGCGATATTTCGGCGGCGGGGGGCGGCTTCGTCCTCCTTCCTCCGGGACGGTTCGGGGTGACGAGGACGGTGCATCTCCTCCCGGGGGTCATACTCAAGGGCGCGGGAATGGGCGCGACAACGCTGACGGTACGCGAAGGCAGTATGCTCGAGCCGTCCGGAATGCCCCCCGTCGCATATACAAAACGCGCGTCGGACGGCAAAAACTGGTCACTTGACTGGAAGCCATATATGGACAGGGACAACAACACTCCGCTCCTCTGGATCGAGACGGA
>JAEEGL011163543.1_pt1 | contig 13675 bp, 9 predicted proteins | sample 9134231 | NCBI WGS metagenome assembly JAEEGL01 (sample SAMN16246548, study PRJNA631951) | gut metagenome | biome: gut microbiome; feature: rumen; material: fiber-attached | host: Bos | place: Iran: Karaj | collected 2018-10
CTTTATCTATAGTATTGACAGTTACTAATAATTATATACTTGTTATTTGCTTTAATCAAACCTAAAGAAGTTATCTGACCAGAATTCTTCGTCAGTTGTTGCCTCAAAGCTGTTATACCTTAGAACATAGCCGGTGTTTCTAGACATTGTAAGGCTCAAAATACCGTCATTCTCAGTCTTTGTGGTGGGTGCGGTATCAAATCCTTTGCTGTCTGATACAATAAGCTGCTTAAACTTAGCATCCTTTGGAATTCCCATTGTCCAGACCTCAAATTCCCTTGTGACTTCAAACTCGTTCATATTTATGGCTACAATAACTGCAGAAGTTCTGTTGAATCTTCCAAAAGCTATGATGTTATTTTCTGCATAGATTTCTTTAAGAGAACCTGTTTTAAGCTCCGGGCACTGCTTGTGAATTCGAATCATCTCCTTGTGGAAGCGGATCATCTCCTTGTCTTCATTTCCCCAAGGGTAGGTTCTTCTGTTATCAGGATCGGTAAATCCGCAGACTCCCGCCTCATCCCCGTAGTAGATCGTTGGTGCACCGGGCCATGTCATCTGTACAATGACCGCCTGCCTCATGATGTACTTTTTGATACCAGTATCTGCCATAGAAGGCATAAGCGTATCGCACCTTCCCACCTTCTGGCTCGTTCTTGTTAAGAACCTTGAATGGTCATGGTTACTTAGTTCATTCATGGCTGTGTACATGGATGGCATGGTGAAGTTCTCACCTGCAACATAGAACATGGTATCAAAAAATTCTCTGGCGTTACCTACCTTTATAGGCTTAAACTCATCGCTGTGTTTGTCCATTCCGGTAAGAAACCATGTCAGAGGCTCCATAAAGGCATCGTAGTTCATAACTGTATCCCATTCATTGCCTTGAAGCCACTCGCCGCATGCCCCGTAATGCTCAGCAAGAATAATAGCCTCCGGGTTTGCATCCTTGACTTCTTTTCTGAACCTTTGCCAGAAACTGTGGTTGTACTCCCTCGAATGACCAAGATCTGCGGCCACGTCCAGTCTCCATCCGTCGGCGTTGTACGGCTCAGACACCCATTTTCTTCCAATACTTATTATGTAATCCTCAAGCGCTTTTGAGCCTTCATAATTGAGCTTTGGAAGAGTATCGTATCCCCACCATCCGTCATAGCTGGGATTATAGGGCCATCTGTCCTGTGAAAATGAGAAATAATTTCTATACGGGCTGTCAGCCGAAACATAAGCGCCCTTTTCATAGCCCTTGGCGTCCTCATATATTCTCTCCCTGTCAAGCCACTTGTTAAAGGATCCGCAGTGGTTGAAAACGCCGTCAAGAATGACCTTTATATCTCTTTTATGCGCCTCAGAAACCAGCTTTGCAAAGAGCCTGTCGCTGGCATCGAGATTTCTTTTATTGGTAACACGGGTAATATAGCGCTGCGCCCTCTTGTTACTCTTTTCAAACTGGGGAAGGATATCTCCATCATCCTCAAGAATCTTTCCAAAATGAGGATCTATATGGTCGTAGTCCTGGATATCATACTTGTGACTTGAGGGTGAAACAAACAACGGGTTGAAATAGATAACGTCTATTCCAAGGTCTTTGAGATAATCAAGCTTGTTTATAACTCCCTGTAGATCACCACCGTAGAACTCGCGAAAATCTGTTTTAGGATCAGGATAGCTGTTCCAGTTATCCACCTTTTTGGCGCTAAAGCCGTTATAAGAATACTCCCCGTTCATTACATCGTTGTACGGGTCTCCGTTGCAGAATCTGTCCACAAATATCTGGTACATTACTGCACCCTTGGCCCAGGCAGGGGTTGAAAAGCCCGGAATTACCATGAACTTCATGCTTTCCATTACTTCCCTGCAGGCGCCTCTTTTGTCGTAGCGCCAGACTTCTCCGTCTTTTCCTGTTATTTCAAAATAATATCTGAAGGGATCTTTGCCGATATTGACTGAAATGTCATAGTAGTCGAACCCGTTGTCTGTCTCCTGGAGCTTCATCCTTCTATGCTCTTTCTCCCACAGAAGCAGAACTGAAGAAGCCTCACCGTGAGCGCATCTGAATCGAAAATCCGTGATACGTCCCACATCAGGCTCCGCAGGTCTAAGATAGTCCATTGTCATGTCGTGAAAGAAAGCCGACTGGTTCATTTATAGTTTCCTTTGAAAAAGTTTTATTATAAAGTAAAAAAGACAGCGGGGTAGCTGTCTTTTTTGAGAAGGTATTTCTTTCTTATGGGGTATAGCAAAAAACTATATAATGTATTGGGGGGTTACGCTTATTATACTAGCATCCCTCCAAACCCACGTAAAGACTAATACTTCACAAATTTGTCAAAAACAGCAGTTGTATTTTGTGCAACTTGCACAATCAGAACTCTACTTCAACATCATCAGTAATATCGTGTCCTTCGAACAATGCTTCGAATTCTTCTCTTCCGATCTTCTCCTTCTCAATAAGGAGGGCAGAGCTGGCATGGAGAACATCTTCATACTGAAGAATTATCTCTTTTGCCTTCTTGTAGCATTTATCGATTATACTGCGCACTTCTTTATCAATTTCACCTGCCACAAGCTCAGAGTGCTTCTTGGAATGAGAAATGTCATAACCGATGAACACATCTTCTTCATTTTCATCGTAGTTGACAACACCGATATTTCCTGACATTCCATACTTGGTAACCATGCTTCTGGCTTCCTGAGTTGCCTTTTTTATATCACTGGATGCACCGGTTGTGATATCTCCAAAAACTATCTCCTCAGCAATCCTTCCTCCGAGGGAAACCATGATGTCCTGAAGCATCTTGCGCTTTGTAAGGAACATGTCGTCGTTTTCGTTGATGGGCATCGTGTAGCCTGCTGCCCCAAGTCCTGTAGGAATAATGGAAACAGTATGCACAGGTCCAACATCAGGAAGTACATGGAAGAGGATCGCATGTCCTGTCTCGTGATAAGCTGTGATCTTCTTCTCTTTGTCCGAAATAATCCTGCTGTGCTTCTCTGTTCCGATACCAACCTGAATGAATGCCCTGTTGATATCTTCCTGTTTAATAAACTGTCTGTTGTCTATAGCTGCATTTATTGCTGATTCATTAAGGAGGTTCTCAAGATCTGCTCCGGTAAAACCTGCAGTTGTCTGAGCAACTTGCTTGATATTAACATCCTCTGAAAGAGGCTTGTTTCTTGCGTGAACTTTGAGGATCTCCTCTCTGCCGCCAATATCAGGCCTTGAAACGGTGATCTTTCTGTCAAATCGTCCGGGTCTTAAAATAGCGGGATCAAGGATATCTACTCTGTTGGTGGCTGCCATTACGATTATGCCTTCGTTGACGCCAAAACCATCCATCTCTACAAGGAGCTGATTAAGAGTCTGCTCCCTTTCATCGTGTCCACCGCCCATACCGGTTCCACGCCTTCTGGCAACAGCATCAATCTCATCGATAAACACAATACAGGGACTGTTCTTTTTGGCATCAGCAAAAAGGTCCCTTACTCTGGATGCACCGACACCAACAAACATCTCAACAAAGTCTGAACCGGAAATACTAAAGAAGGGAACCCCTGCTTCTCCGGCAACGGCTCTTGCAAGAAGTGTTTTACCTGTACCCGGTGCGCCTTCAAGAAGAACGCCCTTTGGAATCCTTGCTCCAACCTTTGTAAACTTCTCAGGATCCTTAAGGAACTCGATGATTTCAGCAAGCTGCTCTTTCTCTTCTTTAAGGCCTGCAACATCGTTAAGGGTGATCTTGTTTTCCTCACCGGTGGACATCCTTGCTCTGCTCTTGCCGAAATTCATCATCTTGTTGTTTCCGGCACCTGCATTCTGGAAATTACTAAAGAGCGAGAAGATAAATACCATGACTATAAGTCCCACGATTATGGGAATAAAGCCATTTATCAGAACATTATCAGTAGGAACATCCCTTACATCAACGCCAATATTGTTCTGAGTAAGGAACTTCTCGATGTCGGCAACATCTGTGGAATAGAACTCAGCATCCTGACTTCCGTCCTTAAAGCTTACTCTTACAGAGCCGGTGGGAGTCTCTGCGTTTGGTGTAATGACAACATATAAAACTTTCTGCTGCGCCACATCCGCCTCGAGAGCTGCTCTGTTATAAGTGGAAGTCTGTCTGTTTGCAAATCCTCTTCCATACTCAAGAACAACCACCGCCACAAGCAAAACAAGCACAAAAATAAATAGCGAATTAAAATTCTTTGAACGATTCAAAGTTTTGTCCCCTTCCCCTTAGGCAATACTTTTAAACAGATCAGTTAAACTCCACAACACCGATATATGGGAGATTGCGGTATCTCTGATCATAATCAAGGCCGTATCCCACAACGAACTCATCAGGGATCTCAAAACCTGTGTAATCTACTTTTACATCTGTAACCCTGCGCTCAGGCTTATCAAGAAGTGTGCAGAGCTTTATGCTGGCAGGATCTCTATCCCCAAGCATTTTGATAAGATATGAAAGGGTTCTTCCTGAATCCACAATATCTTCAACAATAAGTACATGTCTGTCCTTAAGAGGCTCATCAAGGTCCTTGACGATCTTAACAACTCCACTGGATTTTGTTGAGCTTCCATAGCTTGATGCAGACATAAAGTCCATAGTAACAGGAACAGTTATGCGCTTCGCAAGCTCACACATAAAGAACACTCCACCCTTTAAGACGCATACCAGATGAACAGTCTCACCGGCATAGTCCCTGCTGATAGCTTGTCCAAGCTCCTCAATCCTCTTATTAACCTCTTCCTCTGAAAGTAACTTGCGTACAGATTCAGCCATTAGAATTTCCTCCTGCAGTTATTTTTATGGATAAAATATTCTTTGTTGTTTCAGTAACCTTATAAGCAGCGCTCATCCGGTATCCCGGAACCCATATGATATGATCCCTGTCAGCTAAAAGATACATGCTGTCCCTTTGGGACTTAGGGATCTTTGAGTCCGTCATAAACTTAGAGATGCTCTTCTGACGTAGCCCGTCCTTTGTATCAAATAAGATGAAATCACCTTTTTTTCGCTGCCTAAATGAAACTTCTTGTATTCTATCATAATCGAACCATTTCGTATATGTTTCACGGGGCACCATCTTGTGTTTATCTCTGGGAAAAACACTGATTTTGGCCACGCCAAGCCCGGGTATATAAACCACGGTTTCCTCATCTGTCAGAGCTGGCAAAGAAATCTCGCCCATCTCCTCAATCCGGTTTCCAAAAAAACCGATTTTGAGATTATCATAAGTTCGTTGCGCCCTTAGTCCATATGGGAGATTAACCGATGCACATCCCGACATGTCCTCGATTAGTCCCAGCACTGCATCCACGTGAGATGCACTTATGTCCTTCCTTGCTGTGACAAGCTTTTCAAAAGCAAGAAGTATAACGCTCTCCCTTATGATTTCCTTTTCCTGCAAAAGAGCTTTTGCATCGATTGATACTTTATCCCCGGTAGCTTCTGCCACCTTCTCAAAAGCTTCACAAGCACAGTCCATTACAAACTCACCTGCCCTGTCAAAAGAAGCCGCAGCCCTTGCCATGTGACTTGCACTTTCACTGTTTATATCACTTTCAAATAGTGGCAAAATCCTGTTTCGTATGATATTTCTCGTGTGATAGTTTTCAAAATTGGTCTGATCCGTGCAAAAAGATATCTCTCTTCCCTTAAGATAATCCTCAATCTCTTTTCTATCCACACACAAAAGAGGTCTTACAACATTATCCCGGACCGGCTTAATTGCCGCTGCGCCAACAAGCCCGCACCCCCTTGATAAATTCATAAGAAGTGTTTCAGCCACATCATTCTTATGATGAGCAACGGCTATCTTTCCTGCCGACAGCTCTTTTGCGAAGTCTTCAAAGGCATCGTATCTTACTCTTCTGCCTGCCTCTTCCTCAGTAAGCTTAAGATCTTTAGCCATCCTTGGAACATCCGCAGTCACAACCTTTAGCGGGATGTCTCTCATATCACAAAAAGTCCTGCAAAACTGCTCATCAAGTCCAGCCTCCTTGCGAATACCATGATTGACGTGAAGTGCCGCAACCCTGATCTTTAGAACGGGGGACAGGTCACTTAGGACATTTAAAAGAGCTGTGGAATCAGCCCCGCCGGAAAATCCAACCACCACAGTATCGCCTTTTGCAAACATTTCATTTTTCTTTATGAAGTTGAGGATTTTCTGAGTGAATCTGTCCATAGAATAATCTTATCTGAAATCAAAAGCGCAGACCCTTACGAACCACGTACAGATGTCTGCGCCTTAAGCTTACGCTGTTAACTATCCGAATTCTTGAAGATGATCTCTCCCGGATATACTAATCCCAGCTTCTCCTTGGCTGTTTCCTCTATATACTTTCGCGTCTGTGTGTATCTCTCAAACTCCGCGATCTCGTCACTTCTTTTGGTTTCGTACTCAATCTGCTGCAAAAGTTCTGTCTCTCTCTCCTGTAAGCTTCTTGCCTTCTGTAATAAGCCAACGCTCTTTACAGAAACCACAGTCACGAGAATGAGTACAACTATGCTGGCCCAGACGATACCTGCTCTGTTTTGGAAACGACGCCTCTTATAGCGAGCTTTCCTAGCCATCATTACCCCCTCACATAAATTCACAATACTTCATTTTCATTGTAATACAGCCGTTTTGGCTGTGTCAATTCAGATATAACGATAAAGATTTGTTACATCCTCCTTGTGGATGGTTTCCTGAATATCCAAAACCTCCACAGAGACATCCTTGTTGCCAAAGCCAATGGTTATCTTATCTCCAACCTTAACTTCAGCCGATGCTTTGGCAGGTTTTCCGTTAATCTGTACCCTGCCTGCATCACAGGCCTCATTTGCTACTGTTCTTCTTTTTATAAGTCTTGTTACTTTAAGATATTTATCCAGTCTCATTATTACTCTCCGGATGCAGTACTTGCTGCATCACTTGCCTCACTATTACTGTTTTCTTCTATGCTCGCAACCTCTGTCGATGCATCAGATGCCGGCTCAGAGGGTGTGCTGGTTTCTGAGGATGCCTCGACTGCAGCCGATGAAGCTGTTGATGCTTCACCTGATGATGTGTCTTTGCCTGCAGCAGAATCCTGGGTACTTGCGGAAGCACCGCTATCCTGGGTACTTGCCGATGTGCTGCCATCCTGGGTACTTGCCGATGTGCTGCTATCTTGCGTGCTTGCGGAAGTACTGCCATCCTCCGAAGACGAAGCACTTGCAGCGCTTGCTGACGATGCCGCTTCACTACTGTCTGCAGAACTTCCCGTACTTGCCGATGAAGATGCTCCCGAATCAGAAGAATCCCCTGTTGATGCACTGCTTGCTGCAGAACTGCCATCACTTGTGGATGCGGAGCTTGATGCACTTGAGGAAGATGAGCCCTCTTCGTCTTCAACCTCTACAAGATCCGGGAAGGTGTAGCTTTTATCATCCTTCTCTTTGTCCACATTTATCCTGTAGCTCTTTGTCTCATAGCCGTCTTTCTTGAGAATGACTTCATGAGTTCCGGAGATCTTGGTCACATTTGTTGGAATAACTCCGATATAATCGCCGTCGAAATAAAGCTCAGCTTCATAAGGGCTGTCAAAGTATATCTTGTAGCCCTCAATAACCTTGTTGGTACCTTCCTTTTCAGTGCTCTCATCTGCTGTTGATGCCGTTGAAGCTGCAGAGGAAATCGCATTGGAATTGACAATATCCGAAACGTCACCTGTAGATACACCAACGCTTATACCCTCTGTCGAAGAATTTGATATGCTGCCAATGTCACCCACACTTGATGTGGACACTGTGTCTGATGTAGAAGCAGACTCTGCCTCAAGCTCAATTGCGATCACAGCGCTTGGGGTTCCAACCTTAAGATACTTATCCTGGGTTACGTAGCCATCAGCCATGACTTTCAGGCTATGATAGCCATATCGGATGCTCTGAGATACCCCGGTAAGGACTCTTTCACCATCAACAAAAACATCTGCATAATCCGGTACGATCTCAAAGGTTACTAGGGACTCCTTTGGCTTTTCTATAACTACATTGCTGGTATCAACAACGGTTTCCTGATTTCTGCTGATATTTACAGGGGTCTGAAAGCTGGCTCCGTTTCCAAGAATCTGAAGGTTATAGTCTCCCTCGGGAGCACTAAGCATCATATTTGGTGATATCTTATGAATGACTTCATTGTCGAGCTCAAGCCATGCACCTACAAGGCTGTGATCCTCAACAGTTTCGGAAGACAGGCTGACATACCCGTGTCCTCCTGTAACAATTACGCTATAAATGTCTTTTCCAACACCGCTTACCGTAATCGTATCAGTGGCAAGAACATCCTCTGCAAGCGCAAGGTCTCCCTCTGCCATAACAAGGGTTCTTGAATCTATCTTATAAATATCTCCCAGTACTCTGGCGGTTCCATCTCCTCTTACAAGCTCGTGGCTTCTTGTGTCCTCCACTGTCCACGCATCCTTTGATATATTAAGGGTGGTGATGTGCTTGGAGCTCTTTAGGAAAGTAACATCCACAATCTGTCCCACCTCAAGAAGAGACGCCGATAAAACTGTTCCCCTGGCATCGTACATCATGCTCGTGTTGTCGTAGCTTAATGTATAAGTCTTTCCTGTATCATGGTTCCTTAAACGGATCTTCTTTTTTGCCGTATCAATAGATCTTATTGCAGCAGTATCAGCGGAATCGTACTTTCCAATAAGCGAGATGCTCACTTTGTCAACATTTTCTGCTGCCCTTACAATCCCCTGAGGGGAAGATACGAGCATTATGGCTGCCAATAAAACTGCCACCACCGCTTTGATTATCTTTCTGGACTCATTCATGGTTTTCCCCGTTTTCCACATGCTCCTTCATGTAATCTCTAAGGCGCTCCGGCTCTAGCAAATACTCCTTACTGTTGTGTTCCGGTGTTTCAAGCACATCTCTAAGCATCGCGCCAAGGATATCCCCCAGTTTTTTTCCGGGTGCTACCCCGACAGCTATAAGGTCTTTTCCATTAACCGCAAGATCCTTGAGGCTTACACAGTCTTTTCGCTCAAGCACCTGCCTGTATACTTCTTTTGTATCTTCAATGAGCTTTAACTTCTCACCCCGAAGATACTCACTCTGAGCCATTGTATCCGCATATCTTATTTCCAAAAGAAGAGGAAAATCCTTCTCCCCAACCCGATTAATGGCTTTTCTCACACTGCTGTCCTTGGCAGGGAATCTGTAGTCATGGTATCTGACCAGATTGCACACCCTGTCCATAGTATCTCTGTCAAACTTAAGACGCCTGAAAATATCGTGGGCAATTCGGCTTCCCACCTCATCATGCCCATAAAAATGGGTAACTCCCTCTTCATCTATCTTTATTGTAGCAGGTTTTCCCATGTCATGCATCAGCATAGTAAGTCTTAAAAGCCGCTGTGGTGCCACATTTTTTAAGGCTTCCACCGTGTGATCTCCCACATTGTACATGTGGTGTATGTTGTTCTGATCGGTTTCCATGCATATGTCAAACTCAGGAAGTATTACTTTGGTAATTCCAAGCTCATAGGCGGTTTTTATCATCTCAGGATGAGGAGAAACAAGGAGTTTGACCAGTTCCGTCTGTATCCTCTCCGCACTAATTCTCGACAGTGTTGGAGCCAGCTCTTTTATTGCATTCCTGGTCTCTTCTTCTATTTCATAGTCAAGCTGGGCAGCAAACCTTACCGCCCTCATTATTCTTAGTGCGTCTTCAGAAAATCTCTCACGGGGATTTCCCACACACCTTATTATATGGGCCTCCAGGTCTTTTACTCCCTCAAATTCATCCCTTAGCCCCTCTTCCTCGTTATAGGCCATTGCGTTAATGGTGAAATCCCTTCGCTTCATGTCCTCAACGAGACTGGCAGTAAAAGTAACCTCCTTGGGATGACGGCTGTCCTCATAGATTCCGTCCACGCGATAGGTTGTTACCTCATAGCCCTCTTTTCCCATCATAACTGTGACTGTTCCATGCTCAATCCCGGTATCTATGGTTCTTCTAAAGAGTCTTTTTACATCGCCGGGAAGTGCATTAGTTGTGATATCCCAATCCTGAGGGATTCTTCCAAGAAGTGCATCCCTGACGCACCCTCCGACGATATATGCCTCAAACCCGGCTTCATGTATGGTGTTAAGTATATATTTTGCATTCTCCGGTATATCTATTCTCATACCTTCATAATAGACTAAAGCCCCGTTTTTGTGAATAATTACTAGGAATTTTGTCCTTTTGGTTATATACTGAATGTATGTAATTATGAGGAAATGTGAATGAAATTATGGAATTTTCACCACTATGAAAAAGTGGCTGCAATTGTGCTACTCATAATAACAGTTTCGGTTATCTTTGGTATTTCCGATATTTTTTTCGCGCCCTCTTGTGAGATCTATACTCTCGATGATGGTTGGAAGATCACATTAAACGGAGTTGATCAGGGCGTTTCTTCTCTCTCTGCTTCAAATCTCGGTGTAATCAACAATGGTGATATTGTTGTTCTGCAAAGAATTCTTGATGATTACAACATTGATAATCCCTGCATTGAAATGTACTCCATCCATGCCATGATGGATGTCTATCTTGATGGCATGAGCATCTATACCTTCGGTCATGATTACTTTGAAAGAGACCGCACCGTTCCCAAGCGCTATAACTACTTTTCCCTTGGTTATGATTATGTAGGAAAAGAGCTGAAAATCGCAATCTCAGGTACAAGATACCACTCATTTTCTGGCACCTCTATAATTACTCTCGGCGAAAGAAGAGACATTCTCACATATCACCTTTCAAAAATGCGCGCCAATATTGTTATTGGCGATTTCCTTATGATGCTGGGCCTTGCCCTTATGGTGCTCTCGCCCTATATGGTCATTAACCACAGCAATGACTTAAGACTCTTTTTCAGCGGACTTATATCACTTCTCCTTGGAATATATATATACTCCTTCTATGGACTGATAGACCTTTTGTGCGATAATCCATTTCTTAACACCATCTGCGAATACTCTTCAATGTTTAATATTCCAACAGCTATCCTTGGATATCTTATGTCTGTTAATACAGGCCGCTTAAAAAAGCTGTTCCGAATAATGTTTGCTTTTAATGTCTGCGTCTTTTTGACAGTCTTTTTCTTCTGTGTCATCGGAACCAGCAGAATATTTGAATTTACCGGCTTTTTGCATGGCCTTGCAATTGTGGAAGCAATATTTGCATCTATCATACTTATAAGAAATTCTATAAGAAGCGCAAAAGAAAGCGGCATGAGTCTGATAAATTCAGACAATATTTTTGTCGGTGGTCTGATAATCCTTATGGGCTTGTCGGTTATTGATATTTTCAATTATAACTATGACAAATATGTCTCAGACCTTGGTGAATCATCAGCTTCTATTAACGGCTTTACCATAGGATCCCTGATATTTGTATCGGGCCTTCTTATAAGTTACCTTTTGTACATTATCTACAATGCCAATATGGAATCCATGCAGAGCAAGATCTCGTCCCTTGCCTTTACGGACCCTCTCACGGGTCTTGCCAACAGGGCAAGATGCGAACAGGTCATGGATATGCTATCTGAGGAAAGAGCCCAATACACTATTATCAGCCTTGACCTTAACAAGCTAAAGCAGGTAAATGATACTCTGGGACACCATGAAGGTGACAGACTCTTATCAGGTTTTGCCACTATACTTTCTGACTGTTTTCTGGATGCCAATCTCGTGGGCCGCATGGGCGGCGATGAGTTTATCGTAATACTCACAGATGACAGAACCCTTTCTACCACAAGAAGAATACATGAACTCTATTCAATGATCAACGACTGGAATCACAAAGAGCAGGTGTTCCAGTACAGTGCTTCCTACGGTTATGCTTACAGCTATGAGGTTCCAAGCGGTTCTGCGCAGGAAGTGTATATGCTTGCGGACAGCCGCATGTATGAAATGAAAAGAGAGCACCACCAGGACAAAAGTAAGGAGGTGATAAGGAATGCGTAAGCGTCTTTACTTCCTTGGGCTTGCTGCCCTGCTTTTGGCAATATTTGTCTTTTTTGCGATCCGGTTCTTCTCCTTTACGCCAAGACATCAGATTTTAAAGCTGGAAAAAGGCTGGACAGTAACCTACCACAACCAGCAGTATCTGAACACAAACCTTGAAAAGCTAAGTCGGCAGACAGGCGCCTCTTTCTCCAGAGGAGATATGGTCTATTTGAATCAGACAAGTCTCCTGGAGGATATACATGCTCCTTTTCCTTACCTTGTATTCAAGACCCGTTACTGCCTCTATGAGGTATATCTTGATAATGAGCTTATTTGCAGTACTATGGAGGAAAATCACTCAAATAAGGAATTTGTCGGCGCAGGCTATAACTTCGTGCTTCTTCCCAAGGACTACGCCGGAAAAAGACTCTCTATAAAGCTCTTTGTTACCGAAAACTCCACAAGAGCCGACATAATCGCCCCTATGATCGGAGACTTCGATGATGTTTACAGGTACATGATACATGAAGCCATGTTTCCGTTCATCATAGGTCTTTTCCTTATCATGTTCGGAGTGGTATTCCTTGTCATTTCACTGTTATTCTACATTAGATCCTCGGGTGGAACGACTCAGATATTGTGTTCTTTCCTGAACATCGTTCTTGGATGCTGGATGCTTGCTGCCTTTGATATTGTTGACTTTGTCCTTCCGCTGTCAACAGCTACAACGATTAAATACTGCTCTATGTACCTTATTACCCCGCTTCTTTATGCAATTGTGTTTGATCTTCACAGAAGAAAGAATAATAAGATACTGATGATCATGGGACTGGCAACTTTTATCTTTTCCCTGTCCTTTATAGCTATGCACCTCTTTAACATAGTTCACATCAACCATTTCCAGTTCCCATACTATCTGATTTCATCAGTTAGCATGGCGATATTGTTTGCCTATGATTACATTGACATTAAGAGCAAAACCAAAAATGTATCCAAGCAGCTACTGATGGGTGGAGTGACTTTCCTTGCCACGTCTCTTTTGACATATGTGATCTGGGTGATTATAAGGCAGATGATTGACTATAAACAAAATCCATCCCTTAATTATGTTCTCCCCACTGGCGCAATGATGTTCGTATTCATGCAGCTTCTTAACTACTTTGTATTCATGGCGCACTCTTTTGCCCAGAAAAAAGAGTATGCTGCACTTACAAAGATTGCCTATGTTGACAATCTCACAGGACTTCCAAACAGGGTAAGCTGCCACGAAAAGCTGGCTGAATTTGATAAATCAGGCGAAAACTTCTGTCTTCTTAGCCTTGACCTTAACGGACTCAAAGAGGTTAATGATAATGCCGGACACCCGGCAGGAGACAAACTTCTTAAAGACTTTGCAGACACCCTTGCTGATGTAATTGGAAAACTTGGCGTCTGTACAAGAATTGGCGGCGATGAATTTCTTGTGCTGATCAAAGAAACCACCTCTGAAGAACTGGACAGACTGTTAAAGGTTCTGGATGAAAGGCTTCTGGAGCTTGATAAAATAGACCAGGACGTAAACCACAGCGTTTCTTACGGATATGCCTTTAGGGAAGAGACCCCGGAAAAAGACACTCACTCCGTATTCATGCTGGCTGACAAGAGAATGTATGATTACAAGAGAGCGCATTATGCAAACATGATGACCA
>JAEEGL016282559.1_pt1 | contig 13675 bp, 13 predicted proteins | sample 9134231 | NCBI WGS metagenome assembly JAEEGL01 (sample SAMN16246548, study PRJNA631951) | gut metagenome | biome: gut microbiome; feature: rumen; material: fiber-attached | host: Bos | place: Iran: Karaj | collected 2018-10
CCGGATTTGATAATTCGCCAGTTTACGGGTGCGGACGAACCGTGGCTCTATTTCGTGACTGACTGTCGTAAATCCCGTCCCCACGAATTCGACTTGGTCCAAGGCCCTGTTGCTAACGACAAAGTGTTCACGACTGTGAATCTCTTTGAGAGTGGTGTACTGAGTGCCGAGGCAGCCATCCTTCAACTCAAGGCATACAAAACCTACGACCAGCTGTCGTTCCATACAGCTAGGGTTATTAAAACCTTGAATTTCTTAGAGTCTATTGAGGTTTGAGATTCAGAAGGATGAATAACAATAAGACAAATATTAAGCCTATGACAATAGTCGCTTTTTATAAGGAGTATTTTAAAACTCTTTAACTGAGATTAGGCCTAAGATTAAGAGAATAGCAGTCAGATATTGTCGTTTGTGGTAATTATTTGATTAACAATGAACAAAGACACAATAAATCTTATCAATCACAGTGCATCTACATTCTTGAATATTGCGCAGATGACGCAATATCGGATGAAGTATTTGCAGAATAGGGAAGCAGGGAACAAGGAGAAGATGTACAAACATGCTTTCTTGGCTGGAGTTGGGATTGTAGGCCTCTTAACGATGGGAATAGTGGGGCTGATGGAAAACCGCGGAAATGACTATCCCCAGTGGCTGTAAAATTGAACATGAACGTGCAACAGAATGTTTTTGAGCAGTTTGAGGAGTTGTATTCCCGATGGAACGTGTTAGACAAGGTTGGGAAGGAGATGCAACTGGAGCGGATGTGGAATCAGTTGAGTGGTACGTATAATTATATTTGTCAGGTGTACCGTAATAAGGGATATTTGACACCTGATGAGGCAACTTATGCGAATCAGATATATCAGATGCTTGTTGGTGTTCAGAATGAAAAGGTGAAGGTTGATCAGGAATTGACTAATGAGATGTTAAAGCATCTTGTAAAGATGAGAGCGAAACAATTATAGATATTTGAATAACAATGAACAAAGACTGAGATGATGGGATTTCAAGCTAATATCTTAGAAAATCATTATGTTTTGATTAACAGTGTGCCATGAATCTGTCAGTCTCATAATTTTTCCAGAAATGTCAACAAATAGAAAGCCAAAAACGATAGTAAAGAAAAGCCCGTCCACCACACGCGTAAAGGATGGTAAAAGAGGTGGGAATTCCTCGCGCGTTCTGCGTAAAAGTGACGGAGGAACGTTGAACCCAGGACCAGGTAAGCATAAAGATAAACGATGAAGCTAAGTGCTATTCTTTCTCAATATACCATAGATACAACAAAAGCCAGTGATATTTGTAGGCAATCTAATTATTCGTTGATTGTTATATGTTGGATACTGGCAAAAGAGAGTATTGATAATCTTGTTAATTATAAGGTAGTTCTCTTTTTTGTCGTGATGTCTCTATATTTTGATTTCATGCAGTATTTATATAGAGGAATCATTGAAGGGAAACATTTCGAAGATGAAGAATCGAAAGCAAAAGATGAACTAGGAAATATAAATGAGAATTATAATGCAAAACCATATCCAAAGAGTTTAAATAGAGTTTCTACAGGAATCTATTATACTAAGATTGCATGTACTTTTATTGCTTTCTTAATTTTACTTTGGATATTATTGTAGTATCGTAGGTCTCTTGACGATAAGAATAGTGAGTTAGACGGAAATCCTTAGGAATGACAATAGTTTTCCCAATTGATAATTACCGATAATTTATCATTTATGCAATACCACATATTCTCCCTGTTCAGAGTTTACTCATGGGCACCATTGTGGACCATCAGCATGGACTGGTAACGAGATTTGTTTCCTAAGTACTCTATACGATTCATTATATGCTATTCCAAATAGAATCTCAACACATAATTCTATAATTATATGATTGTTAAGTCTTTCGAATATGACGACTATCTTTGGAAGTTGAATACCATCTATCTTGATAAACTCAATCTGATAGTTGGTAAGAATGCTGTGGGTAAGTCCAAGACCCTAAAGGCTATGGTTGATGTGGCTAGATTTATCAAGGGTGAGACAGCTGGTGTAAGTGCCCATAGTTGCCGTATTGTTTTCTCCGATGAAATGGGAAAGGAGCTTATATATTCCTACGAAGGCAATATAAAGGAGATTACATCAGAGTCGATGACATATGGTGAAAAGGAATTGATTTCACGAAATGCCACTCGTTCACTGGTAAATGGAAAGAATGTCAATCCCCCTCAGAACAAGTTGGTAATACAAACCCAGCGAGATACTACAAAGTTTCCTGAGTTTGAGATTGTCATGAGTTGGGCAGAGCATACCAGAGGATTTTCCTTTAGTGAATTGTCTTCTTCTCGGTCTTATTTGATTCCGAACATGTTTTCTGAGAAAATTGATTTCACAGAACTGTTTGAGAAGATTGATAATGAGAAAGAGCAGTTCATCATTAACAATATGCGTGCCCTTGGATATAAAATTAATGAAATATCCAAGTTAGATGTTCAACAGTTCAAGATGATTACCTTGTCAGAAGATGAGGTTATCGTTCCTCTGTTCTCTAGCTATATGTCAAACGGTATGCTTAGAGTATTCTATATTCTTACCTATATGGCTTATGTTGCTACCGTTGAAGGTGCTAAGACTTTCTTGGTAGACGACTTAGGTGAAGGTTTAGACTATAGTCGTTCTTCAAAGTTGAGCAAAATTATGTTTGACTATTGTGAGGCGCATGATATTCAACTGATAGTCACTTCTAATGATAATTTCTTAATGAATGCCATTAGTTTGGATAATTGGATTATCTTGCAGCGTAAGGGTAAAAAAGTTAATGGTTACAGCCGTTATACTCATCCTGATATGTTTGTGAAGTTTAGAAAGATGGGGCTCAATAATTTTGATATGTTGAGTACCGACTTTATTGAACGCTTCCTTTCTTCTGCAGAACAATGAAAGTTGCAATATACGTAGAAGGAATTACTGAGGCGGCTTTTGTCTATCAGCTTATTAAAGAATACTACCAGTCAGACTGGACAGCATTCCGCTTAGAGTGTCTCAACCTTGATCCTCAAGAAGCAGCCAAGGACCTTCGTAATTACGGTGATGAGACCGCATCTGATTATTACCTCATCTATGACTCTTGTTCAGACACGTCGGTATCCTCAGATATTAAGAACCGGATTAACTCTCATTTGGAAGCAGGCTTTGACAAAGTTGTTGGACTTCGTGATGTCTATAGTGAAACGTATAAATCACTCTATCCTCAACAATTCAATGAAACGTCTGTTACCACTTTTATTCAGGATATTACAGAGGCATTAGCCATATATGACAAGGGCGGTCTTATTAGACTTCGTTTTGCTATTATGGAGATTGAAGCATGGCTGTTAGCTGTTGATGGCCTTTTCCAACGAATAGACCCACGAGTTGATGTGAAGTGGCTGCAAGATAAGACCAAGATTGATGTAGAGAAAGACCCAGAAAAAGAATACTTCCATCCCTATTCACATTTAGAGAATATCTACAAGTCTATATCAAGAATTTACGGAAAACATTGGGATGCTATCAAGGAACTCATCTTTAAACTCACTCAGACAGATTTCGATACCCTATATCAATCTGGCAAGTGCAATTCTTTCCATGAATTCCATGATGCTATCTTTAAATAATTTATATCACTAAAGTTTATAACAAACCTGTTGTTGATGGCAACAATGGTGGTATCAGCCTAAGGGCTGAAAACAACTGTTGATGAAGACAACAAGGCGGAGGTGCGTAATCCGCTGACTACTGGCTTAACCTCCTTCACGACAATGGCTATCTCAACGATGACCAATTTGATTCACTAAATAAAGACATTGATAGAATCCTAAAGGTGTTGGCCTCTATAGTAAAGACAATGAAGGAAAAAATCGAAGCAGGGAAAAAGAAATAGGACTATGTAAAGGTAAGTTAAGATAAGGAATAAGGAATGCGGTATAGGAAGGTTGATAACCCTTAACCCTTCACCCTTCACCAGACATGACCCATAACCAGTGTTAACCCTTCACCAAATCTAACCCTTCACCCTTAACCCTTCACCCTTAACCAAAGGTCTAGCAAGGGGGTAGGAAGGGACAAGCAAGGGGGTAGGATAGAGCAGGATTTTGAAGTAAAATATAGATGAGTCATATGATGATGCAGTTCGATACTGCCAGTCAGAACAAAATGTGAATAGGAGTCTAGCTGAAGATAGACATGTGTAACGAACAATCTCACAATCTTCCCTTTCCAGAATGCTTGATATAGAAAGATAAGTAGGAAGAGTCGAGGAAAAATAATTAAATGAAATGAGTACCATTTTCACTGAAAAAGGCTATCCAAAATATGAAGTGCATTTTCTTGGCGTTGGAGATGCAGATGCGATCATAGTTTGGTATCAACGAAATTCTTCATCATCACCACAGATAGCTTTGATAGACGCAGGTAATGTTGATGATTCAACAACTATCAAGAGTTTTTTATGGAATAGGTGGAGAACTCATCACATAAACCTTGCTGTTTGTACACATCCTGACAAAGACCATAAAGGTGGATTCTTTAATCTATTCGAGGATAAGTCCATCACTGTAGATGAATTTTGGTATAAAGATCCTTATAACTACATCAGTGATGGGGATTTCGCCAAGATGAAAAAGCAAGAGAATAAAGAGATTGCATGCAGAAAAATATATAATCATCCAACAGATGGAAGTAAGAATCTATTAGATATTGTAGTGTCAAGGGGAACAAAGATGCAGGATGTTTCGCGTGGACTTAATCATCCTTACATCCCATTAACAGTGCTTGGCCCTTGTGATGGATTATATCGTGAAGCTGCAATAGGGATAGTCGGTAATTTTGCAGAGTTGACTACTGATCCGAATCTGAAAGCTTATGATGAGACTGCCCAATGTGATGATTCTTCTGCAAAGAGCAAAATAAATGGCCCCAAAGATCAGTCTTTCACAAATATCGGAAGTATTGTATTGCTATTTGAGCCAAAATCTCAGTTCAAGATTCTATTGGCTGGGGATGCTTCTTGTAACTCATTGCGAGAAATATATGATAGTTACACGAACAAAATTAGAAAGAGTATATTGAAGGTACCGCATCATGGGAGTATAAACAACCTAGATACAGATTTGATTGATGATATAGAACCATACGCTTCTGTTATCAGCTGTGCAGGTAACGAAAAACATCCTAATAATAGTATTGTCTATTATCTCAGCAAGTATGGACATGTTTATTCTACCCACAAGACACCGGGATTGTATTATACTAGTGAGCCACACACGAGTAGTGCATCTCCTTTAAAGAAAAAGATTGGAACGTAAAGTTGCAATTTAGCCAAACTATCATGACTGAAAGGGGAAAAAGAATTGGACTTGCATTCTCAGGTGGTGGTTATCGCGCTGCAGCTTATCATATTGGAGTGTTACGAACTCTAAATAGATTGGGTATTCTTGACAAAGTTGATGTTATATCTTCTGTGTCAGGAGGATCTATCGTTGCAGCCTATTATGCATTACATAAAAGTGATGGCTATGATACTTTTGAGAAGTCATTCATTCAGGAATTACAACATAGTTCTCTAAAGGAAGTTTATAGGACAGGATGGTCATTGTTAATTCTGATGTCTGTTTTGTTTCTTGTAGCACCCTTCTTCTTGAGTGGTTTTGCCAATATAATCATTTTGTTAATAGGTGTAACATTCTTCTTTTGGCAATATAAACTGTTGCCATGGAGTTGTTTCATCGAACGACAATATATCAAGCATTTCTTTGGTGAGGCTACGTTGAAAGACTTACCAGAACAACCTTTAGTCGCCATTAATGCCACAGATGTAGAAACAGGTACTCTCTTTACTTTCTCGCGGAATAAAATAAGCTGCTATAAATACACCTACTGTCAGGAGCCAACCAAGTTTAAAAGTGAACATTTTCCTGTCAGCAAGGCTGTAATGGCATCTTCTTGTGTTCCTCATCTGTTTCCACCAGTGAGAATAGATAAAACCTATCAAGAGGGTAAGATTCTTCCCAATGTCGTTTTGGTCGATGGTGGTTTGTATGATAATCAGGGTGCTCATAAACTGACACAGACGACTAGCTCTTATTATACAGAATATTGTATTGTGAGTGATGCTGGTAACACATATTTGAATAACAAGGGTTCACGGAACTCTTTGCGACTGATCCTTAAAACCGTTGACATTCTAATGAATCGTATTAGAAGTATGCAATCATTTCAGAACATGTTCACTGCTTTGCACCCAGACAGTCGTTTTGCTTATGTAGCATTAAAGTGGGATGATAATACTGAAGTGGACCGATTTGTCTCAAATATAAAGAAAGGACTTGTCAACGATGATGTTCTGTGTGCTCATCGTATTACCGAAGAAATGCTTACTTCATTAAAGTCTGCCGATAAGTCGGAAAGTTCTAAGGCTTTTAAAATGCTTGTTAATCAAATCAAAGAAAATATACACTGGGATGAGCTAAGTTCAAAGATACCATCACGCGAAACCCTTGATATCGCTCAATCCGTTGGAACAAATCTAAAAGCTTTGAAAAAAAAAGAGATAAATGCACTTATATCCCATTCAGAATGGCTGTCAGAGATACAGATTCGTATTTACCTACCATTCTTAATTAGCAAGTAGTATGATATAATTAGTAGGGCCGTACAAGATATAATAGTAAGATTATGAGTCATAATACTAGATTTAGAGCATACCAGCTAGGGACAAAAGGTTCATCGTTCTCTTATACTGTTGGTAATTATATTACCGTGATAGAGGGACGCTATAATGATGTAAACAAGGTTAACATCAAGTCTGAAGTGGAGCGTATAGGTGAAAAACGAATTGATTGTTTGCACATAACAAGTTGGGATGAGGATCATTGTAATTATGATGAACTTTTGAATATGCTTAAAGAGTTGTCACCTCGTAGGATAGAATATCCTTGGTACACTCCGGACTCTCAATGTGGTCTTAAATCAAAGGCATTGATAGAATATTTTATCAAAGAGACGAAGAATAATGGTAATGCTATTTCTCCTTCATATATAAATAGCTTGGAAGAAGGAGAATTGCTGAAGTACAATGACATTCTGTATAATCCTGTTACTGACGCTGACACGCATAATGACAATTCTGTAGTACAGTTGTTTAGACATGGGAAATTTACAGTTTTAAGTCTAGGTGACTGTGAAAGTAAAGAAATAGCAGAGCGTATAATGCATTCCACGATAGCCTCTCAAGAAGTAGATGTGATGATATTGGCTCATCATGGTGCTGATAATGGCTTTACAACTAAGGATTTTATAGAGAAGATTAATCCTCGTGTTGCAATTTGTTCTTCAAACTATGACAATCAGTTTGAACACCCAAGACAGGAAGTGCGAGACATATTGTATGAAGCAGGAGTACCTTTATACACTACAAAAACAGGGGATGTCATAATAGATTGTCCTACTGGTAATGAAGCAAGAGTATATAATTTTATTAGTAATAATGAAGTTTTGAATTCTTCTATAAAGTTCACAACAAAGTTGGACGTACCTGATTGAAGTCTTTATGAGATGTAATATGATAGAGATAAATCCATGATACGAAGTGATATTTGATGTGGAAAACATTGATCAGGACAGTATAAGCAGGGCGTGACGGATTATAGTTATCCTTCCTAAATAAACAGATAAAGATTATTTCACGATGGGACATGTAAAGAATATGATGATGGCAATAGAGGAGGCTGGTGACTGGCCCTGTGGACTGGGGCATAAGTATGTCTGTACTCATCATTTTGATGACCCATATCTGAATAATATTATCTTGCGGTATGGAGAAAAGGGGATATGTTCCTATTGTGGTCGAGAAGGGGATGTTTGTTCTATGCAGACCTTCATGGAGCAAGTCACTTGGAAGATTCACCTGTATTTTGAGAACGTGCATGATGCAAGTCTCTATTATGCGGATGACTTCTACGATGATGACAACGAGATTATTCCTGGTTTCAAGCGTGTGGGTGAATACGTGGTACCCAAAGAAGCTGAGTATTTCTCTACGACGCGTGAGTTACTTGACGATTTAGGAGTAGAAGCTGATAGCAATGAGTTAAACAAGGATATTGAGGATATGTTTACTACAGAGGAATGGATTGAACGTGATATTCTTCATGAAGACCCAAGAAGAGCCCTTTTGAATAAGTGGCAGGCTTTCGAAAGAGCTGTTACCCATTCAAGACGGTTTACCTTTCTTGCAACACCTGAATTCCTTCCTTTGATAAGAGAGGAAGATGAAAAAGAGAAGGATATACTATCGAGTCTTAGAACTCTGATTTTGGAACAAGGTCTTGTTCGGACACTCAATTCTGGAACGACTTTATATCGTGCTCGTCGTGTGAAAGACAAAACGACCACATATGAATTCTCTGATATTACGGCAGCACCATCAACCTTTGCTTCTGCTAATAGAATGAGTCCTGCAGGTATATCAATGTTTTACGCGTCTTTCAACAAGAATACGGCTATTGACGAATGTGTAGGAGATAAAGCGGATGCTGTATTGCTGGGAGATTTTGCAACAAAGGTGGAACTTAACATTCTAGATCTGACACACATTCCTGGTCCTTCTTTTTGGATGAGTGCATGGCAAGAGAATCAGTTCCTTCATAATTTCAATAGGGAGATAACGAAGAGGTTGGATCCTAATGATAAGAATCTGTTGCAGTATATCCCCACTCAGGTATTTACAGAGTTCCTTCGATATATGTTTAAGGATACTAATGGTAACAAGCTTGATGGTATTATCTATGGCAGTTCTAAAACAAGAGAGCAAAATATTGTTCTTTTCTGTGGTAATAAGTCAAGTAAAGATGTCGTAGACTTAAGAGATTATTCAATAATGGCCTAATTGAGAACTAATTTGGCCGATAGGTCGAATTCTTCTAAATAATATATGCAATACCATATATTTTCACCATATAGAGTATCAGGTTGGACGATATATACAAGGTCGTGCCTTGCTAACTCCTGAAGAGAGGACGGTATTCAGATCTCTTCTTGATCTGATTAATGACGTGGATGCCAAAAGGGCGAATGCTCAGCTGGAATACGATAAAGAGATTCTCAAAGAGGTAATAAAACAAAGTAATCAGTAGCTTCACTTAACGTGTCTGGTTACGGAGCAATTTGCATTAGATTTTGAAAGAAGGAGTCTTATAAAATGGCATTGAAGTTTAAGCTTATAAGGAATTGCTATCAGGATGCTCAGTATCTCGATAAAGAAGATGCTGATTTCTTGATAGAGGTGGATAATTGGAATGATTTTGGCTATTGCACACTCTATCATCTCCATGCCAGCCGACGTTTGACCGGAACTACAACAAGATATTTGGGCTTCATGAATGTCATTATGCCTGGTCAGAAGACAACAGATGGTCTCATTCTAGCAAGTGCTTTTAATATTAATGAGGAAATATTTATTGAGTTCCCCAATAATGTGATAAGCATATCATTCTCTCAAGACCTTTATAGAGGGTTGTCGAAGGTATTGCCTTCTAAGGAAAAAAGAATAGAATTTGTGAATGCCACTCATATGCTGTTTGGTTCAGATGACCCTCGTTTTAAGGAACTTGAGAATGACGAGTGCTTTAATACATCAGTACTTAGGAATGCGACGATGGATTCCTTTACCTTGCGCAAAGGAAAACAATACATGTTTGACGAGGCTGTGTTCTATGATTTTGAGAGAAAGAAAATTGCTGTTCATTATGCCAAGGCAGACCATGAGATAGAACTTGATTTTAATACTCCAGCAGGCGAATGGAGTATAGAAGAGATTCCTTATGGAATGATTGCTTTTATCGGTCATAATGGTTGTGGTAAGAGCACATTGCTCTACCTCTTGGCGAAGCTTCTCTATATGCCCCCAACAGAAAGGAAAGATATTCAAGATGAAATAAAGATTGAACCTAACGATGTTGGTATCTCGAAATTGCTGTTGTTCTCATATAGTGCTTTTGATAATTTCTTATTCCCAGGAAGAACTATTGCTGACTATCGCTTAATGGCCGATGGAGTAGAATCACGTGAGGGACGATTCGTTTATTGTGGCGTAAGAGATGTCAAACAAGAGCTAGAGGGCATTATTAGTAAACACCTGCCTAAACGAGGTGAAGTATCGACGGCTGAGGATCAAAGAATAATTATCAAAGATGAGAGACTTGATGAAATAAAACTGAAGCCAGTTAATACTTTGGCAAATGAATTTGGCACGGCCCTTGTGGAAATATTTAGGGACAGTACCAAAAAGAGATTATGGGAAGAAATGCTTAGTCGTTGCGAAGAGAAATTACCGTCTCTATATGCAGACATTGCAGCATTGGATTCTGATTTATTCCTTTTAGGAACCAGTGCAGAATCATATTATCTGAGGTTCTCTACAGGTGTTAAATTTTTCCTTCATATTATGAGCCACATTATTGCTTATAATGAAGATAACAGCCTATTACTCTTTGATGAGCCTGAGAATCATCTGCACCCACCTATGCTGTCTTTTATGATGAATGAAATTAGAATAGCCATTCGCGAGACTCATAGCGTCATGCTGATATCGACACATTCTCCAGTTATCCTTCAAGAAATGTTTAGTAGCAATATTTATGTTGTAGACAGACGCGGAGATCAACTGTCATTTAGCAAACCAGACACAGAGACCTATGGTGAGAATTTCGGATATATTAATAATCTTGTGTTTCGCCTTAACAGCGACATCAGCAATTTCCATGATTTGTTCGATGACTTGTACATACACTGGCATTGTGAAAACATTGAAAGTGTAGGCGATTTGATTGAACTTTATCAGCACCGTTTAGGTTGCGAAGAATTAAGTAGTCAGATGATAGCTTATTTGACAAATAAGCACTTAAATGAGAGGGTATCTTGATTATGTGGACGCTAGATAAACCGTTACTAAAGGACGCTATAGCAGATATCGCAAAAGTGATAGCTGCAAGTAAAGGTAAACTGTCCAAAAGTGATGGTGTAATCATGAATTATCTCTATCGAGAATATGATAAGAATAATGGAGTAATTACCACTGCAGATGATGATAAACTATGTGATGCACAAAAGAAAGCCCTTTACTACTTATATGAGTCTCAAACATATGAAGGCCAAGATTTGTATTACATACGTGAGGAACTTTTCAAATTAGCAAAAGTCTGCCCGATGTGTGGTTTTGGCGAGATAAGCCAGCTAGACCATCAGATGCCACGTGCTGATTACAAGTCATTATCGGTTTGCCGATTAAATCTAGTTCCAACTTGCGGTGTATGTAATAATAAAAAGCGTAAGAATGACTCTACTACATTCATTCACCCCTATTACGACCATGCAATTAAGGATGTTCCATTCTTCATAATTGAGGTTAATTCAACCCCAGATACACATAAAGTATACTGGAATTTTGGAATAAATGAGGCTTTAATAGGAAATCAGCTTCTGATAGACAAAATTAATAATCAGATAGGTATTATCAAACTCTATAAAAGACTGATGAATGAAACCAATGAGATGCTCTCAGATATGCTTTCAGGGATGGATGAATGGTCACAGGAGAGTTTGGATGAAACTTTGGAAGGAGAGTATAGAAAACACTATCGTCGCAGAGGAATAAATGATTGGCATACAGTATTTGTGAAAGGACTCATTGAGTCTCCGAATTTTACTATTGTGGAGGCAAAAGAATATGCTCGCAATAATAATTTGACCTAAATTGATTTAGAGACTGGATATATAAAAAATCGATTTCCTATGAGAGAGGTTTCGACTGATAATATGATGAACGCAGATATGGTCGTAGAACTTCTTCGTCCGCAGTTGGAAGTCACAACGAAAGACATAGAGTCAGTAATTATCATGGGATTGTACCATCATCGCGATCTTATTGGTTCACCAAGTACATTTATAAAAAGGATATTTGAATGATTTTTTCAGTTAATCCGCGCGGGATTAACCGAAGGTATCAATAAAGAGAAATAAAATAGAAGAGAATATAAGTCATACTGCCGCGAGGCAGTTATAAAAAAATCGTTATTTGGAGTGGAGGGAGCACATCTCTCATAAACAATAAAGGTTCAATAATGTGCCCCTTCCTCCTTTTTATAATCAATAAGAATTATGAAAACAGCATTAATTACTGGTATCACAGGTCAAGACGGATCATACTTGGCCGAGTTCCTATTAGAAAAAGGATATGACGTACACGGAACAATAAGACGTAGTAGCGTTGATTTCCGTGAGCGTATAGCACATTTGGAGGGAACACCCCATTTCCATCTGCACTATGCAGATCTTGGTGACTCCATGTCAGTGCTGGGCGTGATAGGTAAAGTGCGCCCAGATGAAATATATAACTTGGCGGCACAGAGCCATGTGCAGGTGTCGTTTGACAGCCCTGAGTTTACGGCCGATGTAGATGCTGTGGGTGTGCTCCGTATTTTGGAGGCAGTGCGCCAGTTGGGTATGACGGAGACTTGTCGTATTTATCAGGCTTCGACCTCTGAGCTCTATGGCAAAGTAGAGGAAGTGCCTCAGAATGAGAATACTCCATTCCATCCATATTCTCCCTATGCTGTTGCTAAACAGTATGGATTCTGGATTGTGAAAGAATACAGAGAGGCATATAATATGTATTGCTGCTCGGGAATTTTGTTTAATCACGAGAGTGAGCGTCGCGGTGAAACCTTTGTAACTCGTAAAATTACTTTGGCAGCTGCACGTATTTCGCAGGGCTTGCAGGATTGCCTGTATCTGGGTAATATGGATTCGTTGCGCGACTGGGGATATGCTAAGGATTACGTAGAGTGTATGTGGCTGATACTTCAGCAGGAGGAGCCTGAAGACTTCGTGATAGCAACAGGCGTACAGCACTCAGTTCGTGAGTTTACTCAGTTGGCTTTCAAACATGCTGGCATAGAACTCGAATTTCAAGGTGGAGGAATCGATGAGGTAGGTATTGTCAAGAGCATTAGCGGAAACTTGAAACCTGAAACCTGCAACTTGAAACCCGGCGATGTTGTCGTTCGCGTGAGCGAAGACTTCTACCGTCCGACCGATGTTGTGAACTTGTGGGGTGATCCCACGAAAGCGAAAGCCAAGTTGGGTTGGAACCCCAACAAGACAACCTTCGAACAACTCGTTCAACTGATGGTCGAACACGATATTGCGAAGGTTGCGTCCGAGGGAGCAGCAGCAAAGGTTAGGACTAACCTTGCCGAATACCTTGAGAAAGGAATAGTCAAGTAGAACAATCCTCATTGCGGGCTTGACCCGCAATCTCCAAAGGGCTTCGTTTAACTTTTAACATTTAACAAATTAACGTTAACAGTTAACATTACGGTTCCTGAGCTTGCCGAAGTTCATCCCCGCTTCAGGCACATCTGGGACAAGCCCAGAAGAGCCTTCCGCTCCCCACAGCAAGACAGTGGCCGGCAAGCCGTCCACAGACTTGCTTGAAGCAGCCGCACAAAAGGAATTATTTGAGAAAAATATCAACAAAATATACAGGAATGAAGAAAGTAATGTTAGTGTTCGGAACACGCCCGGAGGCCATCAAGATGTGCCCGCTGGTGAAGGAGTTCCAGAAGCATCCCAGTGAG
>JAEEGL011556536.1_pt1 | contig 13674 bp, 8 predicted proteins | sample 9134231 | NCBI WGS metagenome assembly JAEEGL01 (sample SAMN16246548, study PRJNA631951) | gut metagenome | biome: gut microbiome; feature: rumen; material: fiber-attached | host: Bos | place: Iran: Karaj | collected 2018-10
ATTAGGGGATGTGCCCATCTCAACTGTCATATTCATAGAATGAGCATATTCGGCAATAATAGAACAGCCGCCCGCAAGCGGGAGTTTGAGCAACTGTACGACACGTATAGCCGCCATATCTATGGCTTTGCCCTGCGCCTGACCGGCGGAGATTCGTACCTCGCGGAGGAGATTGTGCAGGAGACCTTTGTACGCCTGTGGGAACACTGGGACAGTCTCTGTGATCAGCAGGCGGCTCTTGGCTATCTCTTCTCTACTGCCAAGCATATCTTCCTCAACTACTGTGAGCACGACATGGTCAAGTATGTCTATGAGGAGTACGTCCTGCAGCACGGCTCCGAGGCGACTACCGAACCGGAGAGCAGGCAGAACGCCCGTTCCCTCGAAGACTACCTCAAGCAAGTTGTCTCGAACATGCCTCCTATGCGGCAACGTGTCTTTACCATGAGTCGCTTCGAGCATAAGACCAACAAAGAGATCGCAGCCGTCCTCCATATCAGTGAGAAAACGGTCGAGGTCCACATCACCCTCGCCCTCAAAGAACTACGAGCAAGATTAAATGATTAAAAATCCTCCTCCCGATTAGGGGATGCGACGCACTCGGCTGTCCTATAGGTAGAAAGGCAAAATTCAATGAAACAATTATTCGAGAAATATCTGGCAGGTGATGCTACCGCTGAGGAGCGGGAGACCTTGCTGCGTCAGCTCCATGCGGACGAACAGCTCGGTGGCTGGCTTCGGGCGGACATCGAGTTTGCCGAGGGCGGCATGCCCGAACCCATACGCGAGCGTATTCTAAATAATGTTTACGCTCGTACACAGCGTCCTCTAATCAGCCGTCGTTGCTGGTTGATAGCTGCCGTCATGCTCATCCTCATCATCTCCGGTGCCTTCGGTTGGGCCCTCTTTGGCATCCAAAATCAAAAATCACCAATCACCGATCACCAATCACCAATCACGGTCGCTACCGGTATGGGCGAGCACAGCCGTGTCGCTCTTCCAGACGGCACAGCCCTTACGCTCAATGCGCAGACTACTATCCGCTATAACTTGTCTGGCGGCAAACGCCAAGTCTCCATTGACGGAGAAGCGTTCTTCGAGGTGGCGCATGATCCCGAGCATCCGTTTGTGGTCACAGCCAATGATATGACCATTACCTGTCTCGGTACATCCTTCGATGTGCGTAACTACGGCGATGAGTCTAATGCCTCCGTTGTTCTCCGTGACGGCAAGGTGCGGGTCAACGCCCGCGATGCCGACCTCACGATGGAACCCGGCAGCCGTGTGCTCATGGATCGTCAGACCCTCGCCCTCTCCAAGCACACCGTTACACCTTCCGATTACACCGCATGGCTCAACGGCGAAATCAAGTATAACGACCAGACCCTCGAAGAGATAGCTGCCGAGTTGTCCCGTAACTATAACATCAGTCTTGTCATCACGTCGGATGAGCTCAAACAGGAGCGCTTTACCGGCTATCTCGGACGCTCGTCCCTGCGTAACATCCTCGATGTGCTCTGTCTTGCCTCAGACATGAGTTACCATGTGGATAACGAAACAATGGTCTATATTTACCCGAGGAAAAAAGCAAAATAGGTAACATACAAACAAAAATAACATTAACTAATTAAAAACATTTAGCATCATGAAAAAAACTGTATTCTTTTGGGCATTAGGATTACTTGGTGCAACCGGAATCCATGCCGCAACGCTAACCCATTCGTATGACAGCGGCAAGACCGCTGCAGAGAACGGAACCGCTTTGCAAGCGGCTGTCAATGCTGCATCCGCAGGCGATGAACTCAAAGTGCAAGCCGGTACGTACATCGGTAATTTCTCTATGAAAGAAGGCGTCAATGTGTCCGGTGGATGGAACGAAGGTTTTACCTCCCAGACGGACTATGCCACTGTCCTGGACGCCAATGCCGATGGACGTGTCGTTAACCAAGCCGCTGCTTTCACCACGCTGACCGTCTGGGAAAATCTGACCATTCAGAATGGTAGGTTTACAAGCCAGCAGACGGATAAGGCCGGTGCCGGTGTATTCTTGTGCGACAAAGGACAAGTGAAGCACTGCCTTATTCAGAACAACTTATTTAATGCCGCATCAGGAGAAGCAAGTGGTGGCGGCGTGTACGAAAATGGATATACTACTTCCGTTCTGGTAGAGGACTGCATCATCCGTGGTAACACGGCTTCGCATGGCGGCGGTATACGTATATGCGGTGTTATTCGGAATTCCGTAATCGAGAACAACACCACCACTCTTAATGCTTGCGGCGGTGTGCAGTTGCACTACGGTGGTGCAATGTATAATTGTATCGTCAGAAACAATACCGGTAAAGATACCGGAGGTGTACGCTGTACGGGAACAAAAGCGTGTGTTGTGGCGAACTGCCTTATCGCAGGAAACGAGGCGGCGGGCACTATCGGTGGTATGTCTCTGGAGAATGGCATACATTATATTTATAATAACACCATTGTCGGCAACAAGCAGGCATCTTCAAGCAATGCAAGCCGTTGCGGTGTGCGCCTGAATGTGAATTCAGACCTTGTATTTGCCAACAATATCGTCTGGGGCAATAAAGTTGGCGACGACGTACAGGCTGACCAGATGGAGATTCACGCAACCTATGCTTCCGACCGTGCTGCTGCATATTTCCGCAACAATGCGATTGTTCACCCGACGGTAGGCTCCAACACGATTGTCTTGGATGCCGCAGACCCGGGCTTCGTGGATGCATCGGCGTCGAATTTCAGGCTTGTATATGCTTCCGGGTTAATAAATGCAGGAGAAGACGATACCGACCGGACAGGTGCATTAGACTTGGATGGCAATGCACGAATGGCAGGTGGAACTGTAGATCTTGGTGCCTATGAGTTGCCGTACTATACCTTGACTATCGCTGCATTTGACCATGCAACGCTCACCGTCGGCGGAGAAACGAAAACAGCAGGTGATTATTCGCTGCCAAAGGGCTATACAACTACCGCTACTATAGAGCCTGATGAAAACTATAGCATCACGAGCGTAACCTGCGGTGACGCTATTCTGACACCGGAGGCAGGTATCTATACCTTGCCGGCTATGCTGACTGACATGACCCTGACCATTACGGTACAGTCGACTCCTACTGGTATTGACGATGCCAATACTGCTGTCAAGGCCGTTAAGGTTATCCGCAACGGACAACTGCTAATCATACGTGATGGCAAGGAGTTCAATGTCCTTGGCGCACAGCTGTAATTTGTATCATTGGTCAAAATCATTACACTATGAAAAAGACCTGTCTATTCGCTCTCTTTTCCTTGGTGCTCGCGTTTGTCGCGTGCACCGGGGAGAAGGCGCGCGAGCTACCTACATTCAGCACCATCACCATCACGCCCGCCAAAGAGGTCTATGCGCTCGGTGACTCTGTGCAGTGCTCTATCACGATGCTCACACCGGGTGATGCTTCGCTCAAGGAGGCCAAGTATTGGTTCTATACCTCTTGGTGGGGCAGCGACCCGAATATGACGGCGGACTTCTGTACGCCCGACACGGTGGATGGCATTGTCTCTTTCACCTCAAGTAAGATTGCCCTTACCAAAGCCGGCGAAGTGCGTATCTATTTCTGGGGAAGACTGGAGTATCCCAATTGGGATTTTCAACCGGTTCAGATTCCTGTCACAATACACGTTCAATAATTAACACCTGATTCCATGAGACGCAAATTTGTATTAGCATTATCCTTAATGCTCCTGTCGTTGTTGACCGTCCAAGCGCAGGTGGTGACGCTGAAAGTAACCAACCAGCCTATACGGGAGGTGTTGCCGATGGTTGAGCAGCAGTGCGATTACCATTTCTTCTACAACAATAATCTCACAGGGTTGGATAACCTCGTCACCCTCACGCTTAATCAAACCCCCTTGGAGCAGGCGCTCAAGCAATTGTTCAAAGGAACCGGCATTTCCTACAAAATGGCGGAGAATAATGTCATCGTGCTCTCCGTTGAAGAGAAAAAGTCGGCGGTCCGACATATAACCGGTGTCGTGCTGGACAAGAAATCCAATGAACCCATTATCGGTGCCTCTGTCGCTGTCAAAGGTACAACTTCCGGTACGATTACTGATTTGGATGGAAATTTTACCCTCGAAGCATCTACCGGTCAGTACCTCCAAGTATCCTATCTCGGTTATGAGACCTATGAGTTGCGGGTGGCTGCCGGTAGCGATATCTATCGCGTAATGCTGGCGGAGTCCACGGCTCAGCTCGATGAAGTGGTTGTTGTCGGCTATGGCGCGCAGAAGAAAGTGAACCTTACTGGAGCCGTCAGCGTAGTCGAGTCAAAGGACATCGTCGGGCGTCCGACACCGAATATGGTCACAGCCCTGCAGGGCGCCGACCCTGCGCTCAACATCACCATGTCCGCCGGCGGACCGGGTGCCTCCTACAACTTTAATATTCGTGGTCTGGCTTCTATCAACAATTCTTCTACCACCAAGCCGCTGGTGCTGGTGGATGGTGTAGAGATGGAACTCTCCCGTGTCAATACCAATGATATCGAGTCCGTGTCCATCCTTAAGGATGCCTCCGCTTCCGCTATCTATGGTTCCAAAGCCGCTGCCGGTGTTATTCTGGTCACTACCAAATCCGGTAAGGAAGGACTCGCTCCGCAAGTCACTATTGATGCTAAAGCAGGATGGAAATCGCCGACTACTGAACATGATTTTATTACGCAGGGATTCTGGTCCGCATACATCAGCGATATCTTCATGCTCCAGCATACCAAGACCGCGATGACTACCTATACCGAAGCGGATTATGCCGAGTTATGGATGCGCCTCAATGATGAGACCGAAAACCCAGAACGGCCATGGGTGGTTACGCAGAATGACGGTACCTATAAATATTATGCCAACTTCAATTGGTACGACCATTATTATAAAACTATCCGCCCCATGCAGGACTATAACGTCAGCCTCAAAGGCGGTAATGACCGCATCAACTATTTCGTCAGCGGACGGTATTACACCGAGGATGGTATGATTCGTATCGATAACGACAAGTGGCATCAGTTCTCAACCCGCGCCAAGGTGAATATCAATATCAAACCCTGGCTGCACTATGGTGTCAACTTCTCCTTCTTCTCGTCGAGATACACCTATCCGGGTACGGAATCGTCTCGTGAGATTTTCCGTGTAGGCTCACTCCATGCGATGGCATACATTCCCGCCACCAATCCCGACGGCTCGTTTGTGTATCTCAACCCCTGGATATACTCCGGGCAGGGAACGGTAGGTGACGGTATGAGTGCGCTGCTGCTCAATGGCAAGCATAAGAACCTCAATCTCAACCGCGAGATGGTCATTCAGAATTCGCTTACCTTTGACCTTTACAAGAATCTTACGCTCAATGCGGATTATTCGTTCACATGGCGTATGAAGGAGATTAGCAACCGCTCCGTCAAAGTGCCCTATTCAGCCAAAGAGGGGACAACGGACTTGATTGAGAACTTCCGCTCTGTCGATTCGTACCACCAGCAATTGGCGCGGTACCAGACGCATAACTACAATGTCTATCTGCGTTGGACACCCACATGGGATAAGCATCACCTTACCCTCACGGCGGGATATAACGGCGAGATGTATCGCTATCATTCGCTCGAGGCAGAGCGGATGGACCTCATGACCGAAGATCTCTCATCGTTTAATTTCGCCAAAGGTGAAGTAACCGAATTGAGCGAGAGCATCAAGACCGTGGCTACAAACGGCTTCTTCGCCCGTGTTAACTACGACTGGGCGGGACGATACCTGTTCGAGGTCAGCGTGCGTGCCGATGCCTCTTCGCGCTTTGCACCGGGTTATCGTTGGGCAGTTACGCCGGGCGGAAGTCTGGGATGGCGTATGTCGGAAGAACCGTTCTGGGAGTCTATTCATGATTGGTGGGATAATGCCAAGATACGTTTCTCTGCCGGACAGCTCGCTAACCAGATGACCGGATACTACGATTATATCCAGTCGGTCGATGCTGACGGTATGTTCACCCAGGCCATCACGCTTGACGGTGCTACCGTCCTCTCCTATGCTACGGAAAACGACCCCAATGCAGGAACGCTTACTTGGGAGAAGATGACTACCTATGATGTGGGTCTTGACCTCGGATTCTTGGGTAACCGCCTCTCCCTGACAGGTGATTTCTATATCCGTAATACCGAAGGTATGCTCAATACCGGTACGGCTCTCCCGTCTGTATATGGCGCCACTGACCCCAAGCAGAACTCCGCCAATATGTCCACCAGAGGATGGGAACTTGCCGTCACATGGCGAGACAAGCATAATGTCCTCGGAAAGGATTTCAAGTACGAAATCGGCGGCGGTGTAGGTAACTACCGCACGTTCATCACCAAATACAATAATCCTGAAAAGCTACTATCTACCTATTATGAAGGACAGGAACTTGGCGAACTGTGGGGATACGAGATTGACGGCTTGTTCCAGACCCAAGAGGAGGTTGATGACTATCTGACCAAAGTGGACCCTGTCAACTCAATGGTCTATACCGATATAGTCGGTGTGCTTGATTCCAAGGCTCCGGGTCTTCATCCGGGCGATGTGCGCTATGTGGACCTCAATGGTGATGGTGTCATCACATCAGGAAACAATACCGTGGATAACCCGGGTGACCGCCGTATCATCGGTAATACGCTGCCTAAGTATAACTATAATTTCCATATCAGCGCTGAATGGTACGGAGTGGACCTGAGTATCCATTTCCAAGGGGTGGGACGCCGTGACTGGTATCCGATGACGGAGGCTACTACCTTCTGGGGACCCTATTCGCGACCCTATCAGGGATTTATGGCAAAGGATTTTATGACCAATGTGTGGAGTGAGGATAATCCCGATGCCTATTTCCCGCGCTATCGTGCGTACGAAGCGCTGGGCTCAGCGAACTCCCTTGGTCCTGCCAACACACGGTATATGCTCAATGTGGGATATCTTCGTATGAAAAATATCACCGTCGGTTATACCTTGCCGTGCTGGAAAAACGTATTCTCTGATTTCCGTATCTATTTCTCTGCGGAGAATCCATGGTGCTGGAGTCCGTTGCAGAAGTATTGCCGCAGTATCGACCCGGAGCAGGCAGTGGTCAGCTCGCAGGCGATTACATATGGCTTCGCACGCACATTCACCTTTGGTTTAACCGCAACATTCTAACGCCTTATGAATATGACTATTTCAAAAATAACAGCCTTAGCGGTCATGACGCTCTGCTTCACCTCCTGCAACATGGATCTTGCGCCGGAGGACCAGCTCTCTACCGTTACCTATTTTACATCGGGAACAGCACTCAAAGAGTATAGCAATTATTTCTATCGCATGATGCCTGACCCGGAAACAATGTATGCAGAGGAAGGCGAGCATTTCGTGGCACCCGTCCCCAATGACGAGATGCGCGGCATACGCGATATCCATAGCGGTGAAGCCTATTGGAGTAAGGATGTATGGAAAACGCTTCGCAAGATTAATTATCTGCTGGCGAACGCCGACCAATGTTCGGATGCAGATGCCCGTACGCACTACGTAGGCGTGGCGCATTTCTTCCGCGCGTACTTCTATTTCAATATGCTGCAGCGTTTTGGCGCGGTGCCATGGTACGACCATGTAATCAATGCGGACGATAAAGAGTCCCTGAATCGTCCGCGTGACTCCAGAGACTTGGTAGTAAGAAATATCATTGCCGATTTGGATATGGCTGTTGATGAGCTGCCCGCCATGCGTTCTGCCTATGAAGTCAATAAGTGGACAGCCCTTGCGCTTAAGTCCCGTGTGTGCTTGTTTGAGGGTACGTTCCGCAAGTACCATGCCGGAACTACATTCAACGGTGGCAGTTCGGTTTATAGCGAAGTGCTTCCTTGGGATGACCTGCTACAGCAATGTGCCGATGCTTCGCTCACACTCATGCAAGAGGGAGGATACAGTCTCTATACGACCGGAGCGGAACCCTATCGGATGCTGTTTGCTACGCTCACTCCGCAAACGGAGGAAATTATTTGGGCACGGGCGTATAGCAAGGATTTGGATATCAAGCATAACGCACAGGCATGGTCCGTGGCGCGTGCCACCGGCTTCACCAAGCGTTTCGCTGACCTCTATCTCATGACCGACGGTACACCCTTCACCTCGCAGGCAGGGTACGAAACCGTTCAGTATCTCGATATATTCGCCAATAGAGACCCGCGTATGGCACAAACTATCCATGCACCGGGCTACATCCAGATGGGAGCGGATAAAACCTATGCCGTCAACCTCCGGATGTCGCTCACCGGATACAAGTATATCAAGTACATCATGGAGTCAACCTATAATACTTGGGGTGGCAGCGTATGCACCATGCCGATTTTCCGGGTAGCAGAGGTATATCTCAATTATGCGGAGGCGAAAGCCGAACTTGGAACGCTTACGCAGTCTGATCTTGACAAATCCGTCAATCTGCTGCGTGATAGAGCCGGTGTGGCGCATTTGAGTATGAGCGATGCGAATGCCAATCCGGATGCCGGCATGATCTCGGAGAACGGATACGGGTTCTCTTCGCCCGTGCTCCTCGCGCACCCCAACAAAGGCGTGCTGCTGGAGATTCGACGTGAAAGACTCATAGAGACACCGCTGGAAGGACTCCACTATTGGGATATCATGCGATGGAGAGAGGGACACTTGTTCACTCTGCCGAGGCTCGGTTTGTATTTCCCGGGCGAAGGCAAATATGACCTTACCGGCGACGGGAAAGCCAATATCCTGCTCTCTGCCACCAAGAAAAGCGGAGGACTCGGCGTGACCTGTCTGGTATTCGACCAGGATGTTTTCCTCTCCAACGGCACTTCCGGCAATATGGTCGCCTATAAAGACATGATTATGCAGTGGAATGAAGACAAAGACTACCTGTATCCTATCCCTATCACCGACCGCACCATGACATCCGGAGCGCTCAGCCAGAACCCGGGATGGATAGATGGTCTGCAATACTAATATTATTATAATTAACCCCTAAAATTATTTATTATGAAAAAAACTTTCTTTCTTGTGTTAAGTGTAATGCTCAGCACATGCCTTTTCGCTCAAGAAGAGGTAACACGTTATTTCTTCGCTCCGGTAGGTCTGGGTGATGAAGACGGTACATCATGGGAAAACGCTGCCGGTGCCGACTTGCTCGGCTCTACCTTGGCAGATGCTGAACCGGGTACCGAGTTCTATCTGATGGAAGGCTCCTATGCGCCGGACATCAACACCAATAAGTGGGTCATCCCGCAAGGTGTGGTTCTTAAGGGCGGTTATCCCGCTACAATGACCGGTACAAAAATCGCCTACAACTACTTGCTGGGCGGACAGTCTGTATTCTCTGCCGACTTGGATGGAGACGGCAAGGGAGATAATACCGACTATGCATTCGTTTACATCGGCGATGGTACCGCTGATGATAAAAGCGAAGCGTATTATTCCGACTGGCAGAAAACAGAAATCTGGGGTATTACCTTCCGAGATGGTCTGCGCTTGAATAGCAAGTATTGGGGCAATATGGTATTCGTACAGGCTGCGCAGGTGGACTTCCATTTCTGCCGTTTCCTCAATAATGACTCGCAGACAGACGATGACGCCAACGGTTCGAATGGAGCTATAGAGATTTGGGGTAGTGCCGTACGCTGCTTCGATTGTATCTTCCGCGATAATATTACTGCCAAGGGCTCTGGTGCTGCCTTCCAGGTTCGTCCGCGTCAGTCCAACTCTTCTTCTACTGACCCGCTGGATGCTTCGATTGCTTACTTCGAGCGTTGCGAGTTCCGCAATAACATAGCTTATGGTACCGTGCTAAGTGTTCCGGGGGCAGAGAAATGGGGTACCTATGGCGGCAACTGCTCCGTTTCGGATAATGGCGGGTCCGTGTATCTCGTAAACTGCCTCGTTGCCGATAGTAAATGCTGGTATCGTGGCGTAGGTATCCGCGTAGGCAGTAATGCATCTGCATACTTTATCAACAATACCTTCTACAATAACCCTTGCCGTCAGCGCAGCAGCCGTGGCTCAAATAACGGTTCTGCCGTTTCTGCAGGCACAAATTCGAAAAACTACTTTGCCGGTAATATCATGGTGGAGTATGCGGCAAATGATGACTTTACCTCTTCTGATGCAGTGGTTTTCATTCAGGCTGCCAGCACTGCTGCATATAGTGCAGGTTACAATGTAATCGGTACGGTGATGAATAATAGTACTGTCGAGAACAGCGGTTTCATTGCCTCCGATAATATCCCGACCTCGCTGGAAACGGTGAATACGATTGAGAGCATCTTTGGCACCAATGCTATTGCCAACCAAGGTGGCGTATGTGATGTTGTCGCTCCGCTGGCTGATGTAGCCCCGATTGATATGGCGGCTCTCAAAACCGCTATCGCGGCATGGCCTGTTGACGACATGGCGAAAGTGATGGATCTGGATAAAGACCAACGTGGTTATACCCGTGCTGCCACCACCGTCGCCGGTTCCTATGATCCGAATGGCGTGGAGCCTGTCTGGGTTGACCCGACGGAAGGCGTGGAGTATATAGGTAGTGCTGTAAAATGCACAAAAACCATCCGCGATGGTCAGGTGGTTATTCTTCGTGGCAGCAAGACCTATAATACGCTTGGTCAGGAATTGTAATCATGACGTTCGTATTTGATATGGGCGGAGTGCTCGTGGATATAGACGTGAAAGGATTTCTTAAGCGTTTCTCGGCACTCCTGCTCCCTGACAGCAAGTTGGGCGTTTCGCCCGACGAGCTGTTGGGGGGAGGAGGCGACTCCTTCCTCCATGATTATGAAATGGGGACGATCGGCACAGAAGAAGTCTTGCGCCATTTGCATGCCCTTTGCCGTCCCGAGGTTTCAGATGAGCAGATACGGCAGGTTTGGTTCTCCGAATTGGCACCCGTCTCAGAAAAAGTAAAATCGTTACTCAGAAACTTGCGGAATGAAGGGAACACCGTTTTCATGCTCTCCAATACCAACCCCATGCACTGGGAGGAGTACATCATGCCTATGTTTTGCTCCGATGGTTATACGCTTAATGACTATTTCAACCGAGTCTTCCTCTCGTACAAGCTGCATCTTTTCAAGCCCGAGCCGGCAATGTATGCCGAAATAGAGAAATATATTCCGGCTGGGGATGAAGTAATCTATATTGACGATGTGGAGAAGAACCGGCTGGCTGCTCCGGAATCATGGTGGACAATGAATTCTATCAATGCTATAATATAAATCAGACATGCGCAATCTCAAATCTATTATCTTATTATCCGTTCTTATCGTTTGTCCTGCTTTACAAACAATGGCGGAGGAGGTGGGGATACACCGTTTTGCAAATTATAATATCCGCTATGTGAATGCTTCCAATGGCGACACTGGTGAGAAACTGTGGGCGAATCGCCGGCAATACGTGGTGCAAATAATCACGGACTATGATTTCGATGTCGTAGGCATGGAGGAGGTGACGGGCAACAATAAGGATGCTACTACCAGCAAATCTCAGTTGCAGGACCTTCGCGATATGCTGGCCGGCTATGCCGACTATTCCGTTGAGCGGACGAATAGCAATTATTCGTACAACTCCATCTTTTATAAGACATCCAAATACACGCTTATTGACAAGGGACGGTTCTATATCAATGAGCATCCCGAAACACCGGGAATCGGATGGGAAGGGTCACATGCCCGTACGTGCATCTGGGTTCATCTGCGGGATAATGCCTCGCAGCAGGATTTCTATTTCGCCTGCACGCACCAAAACTATGGGGAAACGATGTCCGGTATTGAAGGCGCCAAGCTGGTAGGTAACCGCATCCGTCAACTCGCAGGGCAGACACCGGTGATACTCGTGGGGGATTTCAATATGGTTCGTTCTACCCACGAAGAAGCCTATCGAGGCTATGCCTCCCATCTGTATGACTTGGCTCTTACGGCTCCGGTCAACCAGTGTCTGCCGGCAGACGGACCGCAGATAACGGCTACCACTACCGAATGGACTCCGGCTACGAGTTCGTCTTCCGGTAATGAGTTTGACTATATCTTTTATGACCATATGGAGCCGCTCTCGCGGCATATAATCACCCAGTATTACCCCGAGGCAGGGCGAACAGTCAATCCGTCTGACCACTATCCTGTGTTAGGTCGTTTCCGTCTCGGTTCAACGGCGCATGCCACCCGATTCTATGCTACGGATGTGGCTTCTTTGCAGACGGCTCTCGCCGATGTTACGATGGAGGATACCATCATGCTTGCAGCCGGCAACTATAATCTGACTTCTCCCATCGCTCCTGCATGTTCCATGGTATTGATGGGGGGATGGAATGCGGATTTCTCATCGCAAACAGGCGTCAGTACGCTTGTCGCCAGCGCGCTGACAGAACCGGTGATAAACATCCCTCATTACTATAATCTGGAGTTGAATCATATTTGCATACAGGGAGGCAATGTCTCCACGGTGGGGGGAGGCGCTGCCGTGTATTCATATGGTCCGAATCTCCGGCTCATAGACTGCCGGTTCTTTTCCAATACCGCTTCTTCCGGAGGTGCAGTAGTACACAAAGGCGATAGCCTTTATATCGAAGACTGTCTGTTCTCCGGCAATACGGCTACTAACGGAGGTGCCCTCTGGTTTCAGGTGCGCGATAAAGCACTCATCCACAACTCGCGTTTTCTGTCTAATACAGCATCAGCCGCAGGTGCAGCGATTGAAGCGCGGGCATTCAACGTGCTGGATGTGCAGCGCTGTTCCTTTGTCTCCAACACCTCCGCTACGCATGGTGCGCTGGATATAGCCCCTGCGAAAGCCCCTACAGGAGCACATCTGCTCAACTGTTCTTTTCTGGACAATACCATCAGTGCAAAAAAAGGAATTGCATCCGCTACCAAGAAATACGGAGGTGCTGCTCTATGGGCGGATATGACGGCTTCTACCGTTCCTCTCAATATAGGATTATGCACTTTTATGGGCAATCATATCGCCTTTACAGGAACGGAAGAGAACTTTGGCGGAGCAGCGGTCGCGGTTTTCAAGGCTAAGATGTGCCTGATGGACAACCTCCTGCTTGCCAACGAGCAGACTGTAGCTGAAAATGCCCCCATCTGGGCTGACCTCTATACAGATGCTACAGATGTTAATCTCTGGAGAGACACGTATAACCTTTATTCCTCTTCCGCTGACATTGCCGGATGGGAACAGGATATAGTCAATATCTTTGGTGGTACGCTTAATGGGAATAAGTACATACCGCAAACTAAAGCCAATGGAGCATATCCTATCTACCAAAAGACGCTTGCTTCATATAACATCATGTGCCTCCCTACGACGCAACGCCTTTGCGAGTCTGCTTTTACATATGATCTTGACGGAGATGGCACTGTTGGAGGCTATATCAAATATGATCAGGTCAACCATTCCCGCGGTATCAAATCCTGCATAGGCGCTGTTGAATATACCGGCAACGACCAACCCGAAGGGGTGGAAGACGTGCAGATGGACTTATCTGCTCCCAACGGTGCAGTCTATTCCGTTACAGGGCAATATATGGGCACCGACATCAATGTTCTTCCGTCAGGAATATATATCGTCAATGGCCATAAAATAATCAGACAATGAAAAAAATCTTATTCGCTCTATTGC
>JAEEGL012889528.1_pt1 | contig 13674 bp, 10 predicted proteins | sample 9134231 | NCBI WGS metagenome assembly JAEEGL01 (sample SAMN16246548, study PRJNA631951) | gut metagenome | biome: gut microbiome; feature: rumen; material: fiber-attached | host: Bos | place: Iran: Karaj | collected 2018-10
CCGTGCCGGACGAGCGGCTTATCAAACTCGGAGAGATATGTCACCCCGAACGCGGAGTCATTCCTACCACCGTGGAGATCGTCGATATAGCCGGTCTGGTCAAGGGAGCGAGCAAGGGCGAAGGACTGGGAAACAAGTTCCTGGCTAACATCCGCGAGACGGACGCCATCATCCATGTGCTGCGCTGCTTCGACGACGAGAACGTGGTGCATGTGGACGGAAGCGTGGATCCCGTGCGGGACAAAGAGATCATTGACGCCGAGTTGCAACTCAAAGACCTGGAGACCGTGGAGAGCCGCATCCAGAAATGCGAGAAAGCCGCCAAAGCCGGCGGAGACAAGTTCGCCAAGCTGCAACTGGAAGTGCTCGTCAAATACCGCGAGGCGCTCTCTCAGGGCAAGAACGCCCGCACCGTGGAGCTGGAGAACAAAGAGCAGGAGGCGGCAGCCAAAGACCTTTTTCTCCTCACCAACAAACCCGTCATGTATGTCTGCAACGTGGATGAGGGGTCGGCAGTGACCGGCAACGAGTATGTAGAGCAGGTGCGCGAAGCGGTCAAAGACGAAGACGCGCAGGTGCTTGTCCTGGCTGCGAAGATAGAAAGCGAGATAGCCGAACTGGAGAGTTACGAGGAGCGGCAGATGTTCCTCGAAGAGATCGGACTGCAGGAGTCCGGCGTGAACCGGCTTATCAAAGCCGCTTACGCGCTGCTGAAGCTCCGTACGTTCCTCACTGCCGGATCGGACGAAGTGCGCGCATGGACGTTCCGCGAGGGTATGAAAGCGCCGCAGTGCGCAGGCGTCATCCATACGGACTTCGAACGCGGATTCATTCGCGCTGAGGTTATCAAATACGATGATTTTGTCGCTCTCGGAGGAGAAGCCCAATGCCGCGCTGCCGGCAAACTGGGCATCGAAGGAAAAGACTACCTCGTCCAGGACGGAGACATCATGCATTTTTTGTTTAATGTGTAAATAGACCGCTGCGCTGACAGAATACAGACCGCTTCGCTGACAGAATACGGACCGAATTACCATCGTTAATCGGTCTGTCAGTGAGCAAAGCGAACGATCTGTACTCTGTCAGAGAGCAAAGCGAACGGTCTGTACTCTGTCAGTGAGCAAAGCGAACGGTCTAAAATCTTTAAAAATATGATAGAATCATTATTATCTTACGGAATATGGGTGGCGATAATCTTTATTATCGTCGGTTTCATCGTTTTGGTGAAAGGTGCTGACTGGCTGGTGGACGGTGCTTCGGCTATCGCCAAACGGTTCGGTATCAGCGATCTGGTGATCGGTCTGACCGTAGTGGCGTTCGGCACTTCGATGCCGGAGTTCGTGGTGAACATGGTGTCCGTAGGACACGGCACCACCGAACTGGCGATCACCAATATATTAGGATCGAATATCATCAACACCTTTGTGATCCTGGGTCTGACCGCATTGGTCTATCCGATCGCGACGCACCGCAGCACGCGCAATTTTGACATACCGCTTTCTGCCGCAGCAGGAGCGATCGTACTGCTCATGATCCTGCCGTTTCTGCCGCAGGAGACAGCACCCGGTATCGGCAGGATAGAAGGAGGACTGCTCCTGCTCCTTTTCTGTCTGTTCCTCTTTATCACGTTCCGCAACGCCCGTGCGCAGGAGCACCCGAAAGAAGTACAAAGCGACAAGGTACAGAGTACCAAAGAGATGTCTGCTGTCAAAGCGGTTCTGCTCATTCTGTGCGGTCTGGCAGGATTGGTGCTTGGCGGCGAACTGATTGTGGACAGCGCAGTAGATATCGCCACACGGATGGGCGTAAGCGAAGCTATCATCGGTCTGACGATCGTGGCGCTCGGTACGTCCCTGCCGGAACTGGCTACATCCGTCATGGCGGCATTCAAGAAGAACAGCGACATAGCCATGGGTAACGTCATCGGCAGCAACATCTTCAATGTCTTCTTCGTGCTCGGCACCAGTGCTGTGATCCGTCCGCTCCCTGCATATAAAGGTATCGAACTGGATGCCCTGATGGCGGCTTTGGGAAGTTTCATCGTGTGGCTGGCACTCAAGATTGACAAAGACAACAAACTCCCGCGATGGGCGGGAGCTCTACTGCTGATCGTCTATGCAGGGTACTTAGCCTATAGGCTAATGGGGATTTGAGACCGCTGCGCTCAAAGATAATTGAGAATTGAGAATTGATTAAATTGTCTGCGCTCGGAGACGCAGAGCCAGCCCCATTTGTTGAAATACAGACACATGTTCCGGATATGAACGCGGAGCATGTGTTTGTTTTTATAGGAAGAGCGCGCGTGCGCATGGATGATCGTCCACGCGGGGTAATAAAGCGTCAGATAATTGCGGTGGATGGTGCGCGTGAGGTCCATGTCCTCCGGGTACATGAAATACCGTTCGTCAAAGAGCCCTGCTTCTACCGCCGCCTTGGTGCGCAGCAGCATGAAACAGCCGCTCAGGTACGGCGCATTAACCGGTTTTTCTAAATCCAGATCCCGCAGTTCATACCGTCTGTTGCGCTTCGCTATCATCCATGCCGGCAGAAAACGGCGGCCGAACACATCTATCGGAGCAGGAAGCCTTTTCGCCAGATACTGCTGTGTGCCGTCGGGATTGAGCACCTTCGGCATCAGTTGCCCGACCTCCGGGTGCATCAGCATCCAGTCGTGCATAGCGTCAATATCCTCCGCCTTGACACGGATGTCGCTGTTCATCACCAGATGCAAGTCCGTCCGATAGTACGCACTCTCGCGCAGCGCGATATTATGCGCTCTGCCATATCCCATGTTCTCGCCCGTAGGCATATACCGCAATTTATCGGTCCCGAACTGCGCAGCCAGAGTCGCTTTCTGCTGCGCAATCTCCGTCTTGCGGTAGTCCGGTTCGGTATTATCCAGCAGATAGATCTTCCGCAGGTTCTTCACCCGCAGCAGTTCCTCCACAAGAGGCAGCACCTCCTGTTCCCATGCCGGACGATATAAGACGATCGAGATATTGAGCATAGTTGATAGTTGAGAGTTGAGAGTTGAGAGTTGAGAATTGAGAATTATGATTTCCTCAGGAACTGGCGGATTTTGCGCAGCTGCTTGCAAGCGACGGAGAGGAGACCGGCTCCTACATGATTCTTCTTCAGTACGAAATAGTCCTCCTGGGTCTTGCTCAGGCGTGCTTTGGCATCGCGGTTGCTGGCACCGCCTGTCTCCATGGCTACCAGGACTTGCGGGATATAACGGGTCTTGTACCCTGCGGTAAAGATCCGCAGGATCATGTCGTAGTCCGCGGATATACGGAACCATTCGTCATACGGACCTACCTGCCGGTACACCTCGCGGCGCACATACACGGTGGGGTGCGGAGGCATCCAGCCGTACTTCAGATCGCCACGGCGGAAGGCATTGCTCCGCCACCGGCGCACAACTTTATCGCCGTGGCGGTATTCTAAATCGCCATAGACCACATCGACTCCGGAAGACTCGAAAGCCGCGGCTATCTGACCGATGGAATCGGGCGAATACAGCACATCGTCGGAGTGCAGAAATCCTATTACATCCCCCGTCGCCATCGCAATACCCTTGTTGAGCGCATTGTATATCCCATTATCCGGCTCTGAGATCCATCGCACCTTTGGTGATTGAGAATTGATAATTGATAATTGATAATTGATAATTAACTCTTTCGTGCCGTCGGTAGAAGCGCCATCAACGATGATATGCTCGATGTCTCCGTACGTCTGGCTCCGCACGCTCTCCAACGCGCGGGGCAGTGTCGCCGCGGAGTTATATGTGATGGTTATAATAGAGATTTTCATATTGAGTCTGCTAACTGGTTGTACAGATATAAATATTCCTTTATTTTGTCTTCTTTTTGAAAATGTGCCAATACGTGACTGCGGCACTCGCCACCCCGCTGTTCCTTGAACTCCTTGCCGGCTTTCTCTATCTCGCTCAGCACGGCATCGACATCTCTGTCCGGCAGGATAACAGCGGTCTCTGAAGTGGTCGTTTCCGGTATGGCAGTAGTGTTGTAGGATATACAGGGTGTACCGCACGCCATAGCCTCCAACAGAGTCAGTCCGAAAGCCTCCTGGTGCGCCAGATTAACATATATATCCGCAGCGGAATAGACTTGGGCTAATTGGGTTCTATTGTCCGTTTTGGAGATCATAACGCAGTGATCCGGCAGTTCCTGTTGCTGCCTGCGGCTGACGCCCACCATAACGACCGTGTAGCGGTTTTTATCGAGCCGCTGCGCCAACCGGATCCAGTCCTTCCAGCCTTTCGTCTCCGTCCATTGGGAAGCAACCCCTAAAATGACCACTTTGCCCTCTGCATTCCATTGCTTGCGCAATTCGGATACAGTGGGTTGGAAGGTCTCTGTGTCTATTCCGTTGTAAATAGTACGGCAAGGATAGTCCCGCAAAAACGATTGCTGCACAAGCTCGTTCAACCAGTTCGAGACAGTGGTTATACTCAAATGCTCCAGCCCTGTAAATGCCTGCTCTTTTAATATAAAGTTCCTTTGGGTGTTTCCTCGGTACAAACTGCGCGGATAGTCCGAATAAGCGGGGCAGTCCCTGCATTGGGTTTGCCACTGATGGCAACCGCTGAGGGTAAAATAGGCACACCGCCCTGTTATCGCCCAACAGTCGTGCAATGTCCATACAACCGGGATGTTTGCCTTTTTCAGGTATTCAAACAAAAGCGGATAGTTCAGGTAATAGCCGTGGATATTATGCAGGTGAATCAAGGACGGTTGCCAGTCCTGAATAAAGCGGATGAGCCGCTTTGTGGCAGATTCGGAACCCAGACCATGGGCATTGCAGAACAAGGAATAAACGCCGTGGGTATATTCTTCTATCTTGGACGAAAAAGCATAATGCGGGATTTGCGAAGCATGCACATACCGCGCTCCGTGCGCCACCATACACTCATAGCCATTCTTCATCGCAGAAGAAGCTGTTTCCTCCACTATGTGACCTGTTGAGCCGGTATTGAGCGATTCGTTGATATATAGTATCCGTTTATTCATGTTGCTCTATTATACGAATCCACCGAGGCATAATAGCAGCTTCGCTGTAAGTCGCTTGCGCGAAAGCCTGTGCTTTCTGCGCACGAGCGGCGGCTTCTTCCGGGTGCGATATAGCATAAACTATCTGCTGTGTCAATTTTTCCACATTGCCGTTCTCTACCAGCCATCCTCTGCCGTCTGCCAAGAGTTCCGCCGGTCCCTGCGGACAGTCGAAAGCCACACAGGGCACACCGCACCACATCGCCTCTATCAATGCCAGCGGCAGGCCTTCATACCGCGAAGAGAGCACGAACAATGACGCACTGCTATATTCATCAGCCACATTCTCTGTACGACCGGCAATAATTGCATGTCTCAAGGTTAGTTCGCGAACTTGCGTCTCTAATTCAGCGCGTTTAGGACCTTCTCCCACAATGCGCAACTGCCATTCGGGATAGTGTTTCTCTATGGGTTGCCATGCCTGCAAAAGAAGGTCAAACCCTTTCTGCTCATGCAGCCGTCCAACCGCCAGCACCATTTTAGGGAATTGAGAATTGAGAATGGAGAATGGAGAATTATTTAGTATGCATGGATTCGGAATAACCGTCACGTTCGTGCAACCGGCTTTCTCCCAGGCTGCTTTGTCGGCTTCGGTCAGTACCACCAGCCGCTCCAAGGGTTTGACGGCATGCACCAGTTGCTTTGTGCGCACCTCTCCGACGAGCGACCAGAAGAGACTTTTATGGTTCGCCTCTATCAACTGCCGCCGCTGATTCATAGCGAAGTGCATCTCGGCGATCGTGCGGCATGGCAGGTGACGCAAGAAAGCGATCTCTTTGCCTCCCAGCGAGATACAGAGGTCTATCCCGTGCTGCACTATATATTCGGTTAGCGCACGCTTGTACATGCGCATGCGGCGCATGTGGGCGTAGTATTTGGACAGTAGCGGCTTGGTGTAGTCTGCGTTGAAATCTATATCCAGTTCCACCACCTGCACCTTTTCGGAGAGGGGGAAATAGCATTTCGGAGAGCCTGCCGGCGCCGGCTCCGTCGTGAGAATAGTGATCTCATGCTGCGTATGCGCAGCCAGCCAGTTCACTTTCTGGGTCAGTACACGCTCCATTCCGCCGGAGTTATACAGATGCGGGATACAATACAGGATTCTCATGGCTGCATCTCCTTCTTTTTGCCCAGGCGGTTAAGGGCGTTCCCTATCTCGTTCTGGTGGGTAGTGATGGTCATGACAATCGCCAGCAGCAACAGACTCCATGTCACCAACCGCGGATCGAAGAGCAGCGGAGCACGCGGATAGATGAGTGCATGCCCGACCAGCAGGAAAGACATCAGATACCAATAGACGCTGTCCTTCGCGCGGTAGAAACTCTCCTTCACCCACAGTCCGATCAGAAACATAGCGATCGCGGTACCTACCGCCCCGAACGAGCGGTATGCTTCGCCTACCATATTGGTTCCCGTTCCCCATTCTGCGTCCGGTCCGAGGAATAGATACGAAGGCAGATCACCGCCGTGCAGCATCTGAGGCGGCACATCCGAATGGGCAATGATATAGCCTCCTAATCCCGGTATGGGCGAAGCGATGTCAAGCGTCATGCCCTGGAACCAGGTAAGGTCATTCTCCTGCGCCCAACCGAAAAGGCGGAAGAGATTGACATCATTGACGATCAGGTCCTCGTATATATCCCAGAACTCCTCTAACTTGAGATGGGCTAACTTAGCCTGCCATGCCCCGGGGTCCAGTCCCTCCGTGCGAAGGGTCATGACGAGGAAGAGAACTATAGAACCACCCGCTACCAGCGTCAGCACCTGCCACCAACGGAAACGGTAGACGTACATGCTGAATCCCACAATAAGGATCAACGCCAGACTGACTGCCAGCTGGCGGCTGCCGGTAGAAAGCAGAATGAGCATGAACGTAGCTATCACACCCAGATAGAACCACCATTTCTGCTTCGGCAGGCGGAAAAGGAATATCGCCATCAGATAACAACCGATGGTGAAGATATTGTTGAAATAGCTGTAGATACCTACGTCGCGGAGGTTGGCTCCGTCGGCATAGACGCTCTGTAGCGCAGCCAGTCCGCCGGTAACGACAAAGAGCGCCCAAGCGGCCATGGTAATCCCGAAGAACCAAAGATACTGGCGCATAGAGATGGTGAAAGTAGGCTTGTCCGGTTCTTCGCGGTTCAGTTGCAACAGCCGTGTTGCACCCAGCATGTACCATGCGTAGCCGAAATAAGCCAAAGCGGTAGCCCGCGTGACGTAATTATCATTAAACGAGAAGGAAAAGAAGGACCAATAAATGCGCTCAGTCGGCGCATAGAAGACCGGATAGACGAAATTAACCAAGAAGAACGAGAGGGCGAAGAAGAACTCGAAGCCCAGCCAGTTCTTGCGTTTGTTGGTGGCAAAGAAAAGCACGTTCTGCGCAATAAAACACGCCATCAGCGTCACGCAATAGTCGTAACTATACGTCCACGGCGCTTGGATATAGAGCACCGTAGCCACGATGGCAAAAGCAATATTGAGCAGGTAGGTCAGCATTTCTCTTTGGCTCTATGGAGCAGGTAAAACAAGAATGCCATCCGTCCGAATTCGGGTTCTTCATGCCATGCCGCGAGAGCGCTCAACTGCCCTTCGGGAGACACGGTAGGCCGGTGCATAGCTTTCCAATGATAGCCGCAGATCACATTCCGCTCATGAGCAGAGAGACCAAGCCCCGGCGAGACGAGACGGTATATCTCGTGGTCCTGCACAATGTTGAGTCCTTGGTATTCGGCACCTCCGGAAACCTTATGGGTATGCTGGCGGAAGTTATTGAGCGTCTGCGGGAGGTATGCCACGCGTCCCTGCGAAGCCATGCGAATCCAGAAGAGGCGGTCGCCGGAGGCGGTGAACTGCGCTACTTGCGACATATCCACGTTTAAAGCCGCCGAACGGCGGAAGACGACCGCAGAGGCATTGCATATATGGCTGTAACCCAAGAGATACCGCCGTATAAAAGTCTCTCCGTCCATTGCCCAAGTACGTTTCCATATCGGGTCACGCTTGCGGGAAATAGGTCTGCCTTCGCTGTCTATCCACCGGCTGTGGCAAAAAGCCAGCACGGCGTTCTCTTTCTCTATGGCGGCTATCAGACGGCTTAACAGAGTCGGTTCTGCCACGTCGTCGCTCTCCGCGATCCAGACATACTCGCCCGTAGCCAGACTGAGACCGCGCTGCCATTGGAGAAACGTGTTGCCGGAGTTGCTCCCGTTGACGATAAGCGTTTTGACACGCGGATCGCTCTCGTAGGTCCGCAATACCGCTACGCTCTCGTCTGTCGATGCATCGTCCAGCAGGATCACCTCAAAATCTCCGTAGTCCTGCGCGAGAATACTCTCCATACGCTCCTTCAGATACCGCGCATGGTTGTAATTAGGCATTATGACACTTACTTTCGGCATAGTCGGGCTCCTTTCATAAGAACATTTAAGTGTGCAAAGATACTGCTTTTTTTGCATATACACAATTTTTTTTGTGTAATTCAATTATTTTGTGTAATTTTGCAGCGAATTTGATATGTTTATGGTTATCAGGATCCTGAATAATACGCACTTGGGAGCATGGTTCCGTTTCTTGCTGGTAGTCGGTCTGCTTGGTGCCAAATGCTTTTTGTTTGACGCAATAGTGGATACCGGCTTGTACGTCTCTCCTGCCCATACTTATTTCAAATGGGCTGCGGCGGTCATTCTTGCGCTTACGGTGATGTGGACTCCCAAACGATGGCCGGTGTTCACTCTTCTGGGGATTACCGACCTCTGGATCATAGCCCAAATCATCTACTACCGCGTCAACCATCTCTTCATCACATGGCACCTCCTCTCCCTCACAGGCAACATGGAGGGGTTCTGGTCCAGCATCATCCCTTATTGCGACGCTTCATTGCTTTTGTTTCCGCTCATCACTTGCGTCGCAGCTCTCTGTTTCCTCTGGGAAGCCGCTCCTTTCCGGTGGTGGGAAACGCTCATTGCCCTCATTGCCGGCGTTATGTTAAGCTTCACCGGCTCGTTCCTCCGGTGGCACTATCACAAGCCTTATATCAATGGTGCTCCTTTCACATGGGAGTGGGTCAACCCGTGCAGTGTGCCGCAGGCGTTCTTCGTGGACGTGAGTGAGAACGAGCGCAAAGCAACGCATTACATCCACCATCGTTCGATTCTCGCTTACCCGCTCTACATGGCGGCGGACTGTATCCGGTACTATGCTGAAAGAAGCAAACCGGCAGAACTGACAGCCGATGAACAAGCCGAGTTGGCAAAGCTTGTCACGCCGCAGTTACCTCCGGCAGAGCCGCAAGGACATCTGGTGATTCTGCTGTTGGAGAGTTTCGAATCGTGGGTGTTGGATGCGGTGGATGCTTCCGGCAATCCGGTATGTCCCGCTATGAAGGCATACGTAGACTCCCGTCCTGTCCTTTACGCCCGCGACGCCGCCACACAGATAGGCTACGGCATGTCCGGAGACGGGCAACTGATCGTCAATACCGGTCTTTACCCCACTCAGGAAGGGGTTGCCTGTATCGACTATGACTACTGCACGTACCCCAACCTCGCGCATTTCTACCCCCGCAGCGCAATCATCAACCCCTGCCGCAATGTGTGGAACCAGCGGCGGATGACTCCTGTCTATGGCTATCAGGAGCTCATCGAACCCGACACGGACTACCGGTTCGCTTGGAATGACAGTATCGTGATAGACAAACTGATACAGACCCTCGACACTGCCTCTGCGCCCTGTTGCGCAATGGGAATCACGATCAACGGACACCTGCCTTTCGACAGCGCGCCCGACAAACGGCTCGAACTGCCGGACTCTGTTCCCCCTATCATACGCAGTTACATGCAGACGGCGCATTTCACCGACCGTCAGGTTGGGCGTTTCTTGGCTTGGGCAGACACCGCCAAAGCGATGCAAAACAGCACAATCGCTATCACCGGCGACCACCGTATTTTCAGAAGTAGCATGAGCGATGAGGTGCGGGACTACGGTTTGCGCGCGAACCTGCCTTTCGGTACAGGCGAAGCAGGATGTCCCTTCGTAATGACCGCTCCGTGCATAGACAGCACAATCTATATCCCACAAGCCAAACAGGGAGACATCTTCCCTACTATCCTTCACGCCATCGGTCAGCAACATTATTTCTGGAAGGGCATGGGGCATGACCTGATAGACGAACCTTGTTACGCGGACGATCACTACGCGCTCCGGCGTTCACTCTCCGACAAACTGATTCGGACGAATTGGTTTGCGAATCCCGATCTGCCGCGTTATATCGCGCATGCCGGCGGGAGCATCTATCGGTATATGTATTCGAACAGTCTCGAAGCCGTCCGCAACACGCTGGCGCACGGGTTCGATTTTATGGAACTGGATCTGTCTGTCACCTCGGACGGCGAGTTGGTGGCTTGGCACGACTGGAATTTCGAATGGACTTACGCACCCTCGCACGATGAGTTCATGGCGCGCAAGATCTACGGACTGTTCACGCCGATAGATTTTTCGCGGATGGATTCGATTTGGACGAATAACCCGCAACTGACTTTGGTTACCGACAAAATATCCGATCCGGCGGTCATAGACCGATGGCTCGGCAAATACAAGGACCGGGTGTGGGTGGAGTGTTTCTCCGACGAGGACTATTGGGCTTTGCTCAAAAAGGGCTATCATGTGCTGGCTAGCCGGGTACCTCCCGTTAAAGCCGACCAGCCGGTAGCTATTCGTAACTATGCTTTTGACTACCGCCAATGTCCTGACTTCTCGAAATGCGACGGTGACTGTTTCGCCCTCTTCGGTGGTGAGATCAGTCGTCGGAAAGCAGACAGTCTCTTCGCCACCGACCCGCGTATCCGATTCGTTTACGTTGATTTCTATGAATAAAAAAGCCCGAAACGAATGTTCCGGGTTTCTTTTCTGGCATAACGATATATCGGTACTCCGTATATCGGTATTCCGATGCTTTAAGCCTCAGCCTCTTCTGCAGGAGCTTCGCCGTTAGCCTCTGCCTCAGCGGCAGCAGCCTCCTGTGCAGCCTCTTGAGCGGCAGCAGCGAGCGCAGCGTCAGCAGCAGCACGCTTCTCAGCGATAGCAGCAGCTTTAGCCTTGTTGGTCTCAATCTCCTGGTTGTGAAGAGCCTTTGCTGCAGCTGCTTTCTTGTCTGCCTCAGCCTGGCTGATCTTGCCATTCTTAGCATCTTTCTGCGCTTTCCAAGCCTCGAAGCGGCGTTGAGCCTCTTCCTCGCTGAAAGCACCTTTGGCAACACCGCCTTGCAAGTGTTTGCAGAGGAGTACGCCCTCGTTAGAAAGGATCGTACGTACGGTGTCTGTCGGTTGTGCACCTACGCCTACCCAGTACAGTGCGCGCTCGAAGTTGAGCACTACGGTTGCAGGGTTGGTGTTCGGGTTGAACGAACCGAGACGTTCGATAAATTTGCCGTCACGCGGCGAGCGGCTGTCTGCTACTACGATGTGGTAGAAAGCATAGTCTTTGTGACCATAACGAGCCAAACGAATCTTTGTTGCCATTTGTTTTTGTTTGTTTTGTGGGCGGTGAATTACACGAATTCTTGCCCGGGTTAATAATTAATGACGTGCTTTTTACTCGAAAAAGCCTGCAAAAGTACTGCTTTTTTTTGACATACGCAAATAAAAAGTGAAAAAAACGTCTTTTCGGCGCGTTTTTTCCAAAAAAAATAAAAGTTTGTCAACTTGCTCATTTACAACAAATAGTAAAATATAAAATAGATATAAGGGGCAATACCTATGCATCTCGGAGGCATTACCTATGCAATAGCAGTGTAATGACCGTTCTTGAGATACATTGTTTAAGTTTGGGAACTCGTAATTGAGTCGTAATTGAGTCGTAAACGAGTCGTGAGTGAGTCGTAAAAGTTGAAGAAAAAGCAAGAAATAATGACAAATCAAGTAAAGTATCTATTATTTTTTTGTATATCTCAAAAAAAAGTTGTAAATTTGCACGCTAATTTGTGCAAATGAAGATCACAGACCCCAAAATAGAGCAACCTATCCTGCATCTGATCGGCGAAGAAGCCGACCGGTTGGGGTTGGAATGTTATGTCATCGGCGGCTGGGTAAGGGACCTGTTTCTGCATAGACCGAGCGACGACATAGATGTGGTAGTGGTTGATAACCCCCTCCAACTCCCCCTCAAGGGGAGAGAAAAGGAAGATGGACGATCGGGAATAGGTATCCTGCTGGCAGAGGCGGTGGCAAAGCGGCTGGGAAAAGGTGCGCATCTCGCTGTCTTCAAGACCTACGGTACTGCACAAGTAAAACATAAAGGTCAGGAACTGGAGTTCGTCGGTGCGCGCAGAGAGAGTTACCGGCATGACAGCCGCAACCCGATAGTAGAAGACGGGACTCTGGAGGAAGACCAGAACAGGCGCGATTTCACCATCAACGCCATGGCGATTTGTCTTAATTCAGACCGCTTCGCTGAAAGAACAAAGACCGCTTCGCTAAAAGACAAAAGACTTCAATACGGCGAGTTGCTGGATCCGTTTGACGGAATCGGCGATTTGGAGCGGTGTATCATCCGGACGCCGCTGGACCCGGACATCACCTTCAGCGACGACCCGCTGCGTATGATGCGCGCCATCCGTTTTGCCACGCAATTAGGATTCAACCTCGACGGCGAGACCTTCGACGCCATCGCGCGCAACAAAGAGCGCATCGGTATCATCACCAAAGAGCGGATTGCGGAGGAACTGAACAAGATCATGCTGAGCCGCCGTCCTTCGGAGGGCTGGATTTTGCTGGACAAGACAGGTCTGTTACCGCTCATCTTCCCCGAACTGGCAGCACTCAAAGGCGTGGAGGTCAAAGAGGGCCGCGGACACAAGGACGTGTTCTACCACACCCTGAAGGTATTGGACAATGTAGCGGAGCTACAGAGTAAAGACCGCTTCGCTGACAGAATACAGACCGCTTCGCTGACAGACCGAGATAGTATTTTATGGCTGCGGTGGGCGGCGCTGCTGCACGACATAGGCAAGCCGCGGAGCAAGCAATGGGACCCGCAAGCCGGATGGACATTCCGCAACCACAACTATATTGGCGCCAAGATGGTACCTAAAATCTTTGCGCGCATGAAACTGCCGCTGAACGAGAAGATGGAGTACGTGAAGAAGATGGTGGACCTGCATATGCGGCCGATCAACCTGATAGAGGACACCGTGACCGACTCCGCCGTAAGACGGCTGCTCTTCGAAGCCGGAGATGACATAGACGACCTGATGATGCTATGCGACGCAGACATCACCAGCCGCAACGAACAGAAAGTGGAGCGGTACCACCGCAACTACCGGCTGGTAAGGCAGAAGATGGTGGAACTGGAGGAACGCGACCGAATCCGCAATTTCCAGCCGCCCGTCAACGGCGACGAGATCATGCAGATGTTTCATCTTGAACCCTGTTCCCTCGTAGGAGAGATGAAAGCCGCTGTCAAGGACGCTATCCTTGACGGTATCATCCCTAACGAATACGAGGCAGCGAAACAATATATCATTGAATTATGGCAGAAGAAAAACATATAGACGAAAGTCGAAAGAGAGGTGACGGGTTACAGATTACCGGTGACGGGATAG
>JAEEGL013387350.1_pt1 | contig 13674 bp, 13 predicted proteins | sample 9134231 | NCBI WGS metagenome assembly JAEEGL01 (sample SAMN16246548, study PRJNA631951) | gut metagenome | biome: gut microbiome; feature: rumen; material: fiber-attached | host: Bos | place: Iran: Karaj | collected 2018-10
CATGTCAACTTGTTTGCCTCTTTTCTTTTGGCACAAGTCCATTAACCCGCCGAGATATTCTGCAGGCGAAACTATCGTTGCCAAAACGTAAGGTTCCCAAATTTCCTGAATTTCGGCATTATTAGGGAACTTTGCAGGATTATCTATCGTAAGCATTTGATTTTTTGTTTTTATTCTGTATATAACGTTAGGGGCGGTAACCAAAAGATTAAGTCCGAATTCCCTTTCAAGCCTTTCTCTGACGATTTCCAAATGTAAATGACCTAAAAAACCGCACCTGTACCCAAACCCTAAAGCTACGGACGTTTCCGGAATATATGTTAAAGAAGCATCCGACAACTGCAACTTTTCAAGTGCAATTTTTAAACTATCGTAATCGGATGTGCTATACGGGTAAAGCCCTGCAAATACGAAAGGATTTACCTCTTTGTATCCTGCATGCGGATGTGTTGTAGGTCTAGCACTTTCTGTAATGGTATCACCGATTTTTACATCTTGTATTGTTTTTATACCTGCAACAACAAACCCTACTTCACCGGCGGAAAGGCTGTCTGATTCTACCATTTTTATTTTCATGTAACCGACTTCCAAAACTTCGTAATCTGCACCTGAAGCCATAAAGGTTACTTTCATACCTTTTTTTATTGTTCCGTCGAACACTCTTATAATAATTATTACACCTTTATAAGAATCGTAAAAAGAATCGAATATCAAAGCCGATAACGGTTCTTCTTTTTTACCTTTCGGTGCGGGAATATTTGCTATAACGGAATCTACAATTTCGTTTATTCCTATACCTTCTTTTGCACTTGCAAGTATGGGCTGGTCCAACACTTCCAAAGCGTCCGTCATTTGTTCGTAAGCGGAATCTATATCGGCAGTAGGCAAATCTATTTTGTTTATTACGGGAATTATTTTAAGGTTAGCATTTTTTGCAAGCATTGTATTTGCAAGAGTTTGTGCTTCTACGCCTTGGGAAGCGTCTATAACAAGTAAAGCACCTTCGCAAGCTTCAAGTGCACGAGATACTTCATAAGTAAAATCCACATGTCCGGGAGTATCTACAAGATTTAAAATGTATTCTTGACCGTCTTTATCTTTATATTGCATTCTAACGGCTTTGGCTTTTATTGTAATACCCCTTTCTCGTTCAAGTTCCATACCGTCGAGAATTTGGTCTTTCATTTCTCTTTTGGAAATAGTTCCGGTATATTCAAGAAGCCTGTCGGCAAGTGTGCTTTTACCGTGATCTATATGTGCAATGATGCAAAAATTTCTAATGTTGTTCAAAAAAATTACTCCGTAATTTTAGATTATTAGTTTATGGGGGTATTGGGTTATAGGTTATTTTGTTGTTGTTTATTGTCGTTAAACTTATAAACTGATAACCCCATAACCTTATAAACTAATAGATTATACAAGAATTTGATGTTTTTTAAAAGAGAATTTACCGTTTTAGGCAGGGTTTGAACTGTTTTTTTGCAGACTTTTTCTAAAATTACGAACCATATAAATTATTATACAAATAAGAATAACAGGAAATACATATTTTATTATAGGGTCGTCCAATACAATTCTTGTATATTGTTTTCCGCACAAATATACGCCAAGCCCCAACAATGCCCAAGAAAAAGCGTAAACTAAAAATGCAACCCAGTAGTATATCTTTTTCCCGGTTTTTTTGGCATAGCAAATAAAATACGTAAGCCCTAACCAGCCTACCGGAACATTTATAAGTAATAATATTATTCCTATTGCAATTCTTACTGTCATTTGCTTTTTTTAACGTGCAACAATATTTTTTCCAGTGAGTTTATATCCGAATTAATTCTTTCTAACAATTTTTTATATTCTATCATGTGCGGATTATAAGATATAAGTTTTTCTAAACCGTTTATAACATTTTGTTTAACGGTACTTGCATTTTTATGTTTAGGCAAAACGTGAGGAATACATAAATTTCTTGCAATTGAAGGTTTTATTGTAATTAAATCCAAATCTATTTCTTTTGCTATGAACTTTAAAACATCTATTTCGTCTTTCAAATAATCTTCGTTATTAATTGCAACTATTAAATCTTCTATGCCGAAAAACAGTATCGGTTCGAAATTTATGTCTATTTCCTGTTTCATTGTTTCGGAAACTTCTTTAAATTCGTTTAACATCTTTTGTCTGTAATAAGCCGCATCTTTTTCAAAAGATTTAGGATAAACATAAGCAACAAACTCGTTTGCGATATCCTGATAAACAAAAAAGTGTTCCCAATAAAACATTTTGTGACATTTGGGACATTCAACGACATTAAATTGCCCCGATAATACCACATTTTTCAAGTCGGGATCGTCCGAAATACTTACGGCTTTCCATAACTCGCTTTCAAACACTTCATCGCAACTGCATTTGATTTCACATGTTGATAATATAGACATAGAAAAATGTTATCACATTACTATTTTTTTTTCAATATAAACAGTAATTTTTTATGAAACAAATTATTATTCAATGTCTTCTTTTGCTAAAAAATCATCTTCTGTTTTACTATCGCTTTTATATGTAGATAATTCTGCAGATATTGAACCTACAGGTATTTTGGATTTCATTTTTACCGGCATTTTTCTTTCGTCGTTGGTAACCCAAACTTTTAATTTTCCGTTAGCTTTAAATAATCCGGCATCTTCTCTTAAAGAAGGTTCCAATATTAAACAGTCGAAAGTTCCTGCCTTAACTTTAACGGTTTCTTTACCGATAACTTTTGTTTTTAAAGGCCAGGTATCATCACCCGAATGAGCATCAAAAACATATTCGTCCCCTACCTTTAAATCCATAGTTCTTATATAGTAGAAGGAAGATATTACATCCTGAACCCAACGAACAGTATCTCCGTATTTCATTGTTCCGTCATCGTTTCTTGCAAATTGTTTATTTTCATGGTTAAAATCGAGTTGTTCGTATTTTGTCCAACCGCCTTCATAAATGTTCGTAAAATATCTTAAAGAACACAAGCTTTGAGTATCTATCCAAGATTCGTTTGTATCTCTTACTTTAAAGAAATTATCAAAAAACGGTGCTGATTTTGCCTGCGAATATATATGATATGCTTTTCTTCCGTTCACATCTTCCAAGCCCTTAATTTCCAAAGTTCCTTTACCTACTTTAACGAATTTCCAATATACATCAAAAACCAAATTTTCCTGTTCAGGTAAAATTCCGTCAAGTTGTCTCCACTGAAAATCCGGTGAATAATTATAAAATTCTTCTGTTGCACAATCATCCTGAACTGTTTGACAATAAATAGGCGCTGCTAACAACATAACCATTATTAAAGTTTTAATTTTTTTTATAATCATTTTTAATAACCTCCACACTTTGACTTAGACTTCTTACTACCGCTAACGGTTTTTGTTTTTCGTTTTTCACTTTTTCAAATTGCTTTTTCCCGTGCCCCGTAAGAACAAGTATTCCTTTGCCGCCGAAATTGTAGCCGAACAAGTAATCTCTTACACTGTCACCTATCATATAAGACCTTTTTAAATCTATATTTAAGTCTTTTGCTGCCTTTAATGCCATACCTACTTTGGGCTTTCTGCATTCGCAATTATCGTTCGGACCGTGAGGGCAATAATACATTCCGTCAACTTTCACATTTAACTTTTTTAGCATCTCTATTAATTTAGAATTGATTTTGTTCAATTTTGTTACACTAAAATAATTTCTTGCAATGCCTGACTGGTTTGTTACGATAACTATTTTAAAGCCCATTTCTTTAAATTTAAGCAGAGGTTTTTCTATATTTTTATATAATTTTAACTGTTTTTCATCACTCAAATAGTTTTTATCGTGATTTATTGTTCCATCCCTATCTAAAAATATTGCAGGACTTTTTTTGTTGTTCGTCATTATGAATATCCTTGTTTTTGATTAATTACGAATTTTTTAGTTCCATGGTAATTCGGTATCTTCATTATTTAATAACGAGTTGATTTTGTTTGTGATTTTTCCTTTATCTTCTTTGAAAATTACCGATATATTAAGAACATATATTTTATCTTCAAAAGGTGTACCGATTACAATATCTTTGATTTTTACCGCGTCTTTTGCTGTGGTTATAATGTTTTCATCATCACCGAAGTTTTGTGCTATGTTGCTTATATCTTCCAATGTGTATATATGGTGATCTTGAAAAATTACTTCATCTTTAATGGTTAACCCCAAATTTGTTGCCGTATTTATAAAATTATCGGGTGAGCCTATAGCGGAAACGATAGTAAAAGACTTTGAAGTTTTCAGTTCATTAATATCTGCTTCCATATTATCTTTAATTTTAGTTATTTTACTGGGTTGGCAATAACTGCATATGGGAGTATCATTTGTAATGTCCGTAATTTGTTGTTTTAATTCTTCCAAAGTTGTATCGTCTACCAAGTTAGAGTTTGTTAATATTATTAAGTCTGCCCTTTTTAAAGAAGAAAGATTTTCTCTCAAGATTCCTGCCGGAATTATTTTGCCGTTACCGAAAGGATTTAAACAATTTATACAAACTATATCCAAATCTCTTTTTATTTTCCAATGTTGAAAGCCGTCGTCTAAAATAAATATGTCCGGTTTAAACTGGTTTGCTATTTTTGCGCTTTCAACCCTATTGCTGCCCACAATTATAGGACAGTTTACGGTTTGTGCCATCATGTAAGGTTCATCACCGCATACGGATAAATTGGCCAAAATTTCTTTTTTGTTTCTAACTATAACATTTTTTTGTTTAGTATCTTTCCTTGCGTATCCTCTTGATAAAATAGCCGGCATTTTGTTTAAAGACAATATATACTTTGCAAGTTCCATAACAACAGGGGTTTTGCCGCTACCGCCCCAAGTTATATTCCCTATACTTATTACGGGACAACTCAATTTAACAGGTTTTGTAATTTTCCTGTTTAATTTGGAAAGTAAATCATAAATTATTGATAAAGGATATAATATAGCTTTAAGCATTGTTTAATATGTTCCTATATGTATTAACTAAATTGTTTACCATTACGTTAACGGAAAATGTTTGTTCGACAAATTTTTTACCCTCAATACCAAGATTTAATGCATAATCTTTGTTTTCTATTAATTTACTTATTGCATTTGCCAACTCTTCAGCATTTCTCGGTGATACTATTATTGCGGTTTTATCTTTTATAACCGTTTCGGGAACACCCCCGATATTCGTTGTAACCACAGGTTTTGCCAAATATTGAGCTTCGATATTAACATTCCCGAAACCTTCGGTATCACAAGAAGGTAAACAAAAAATGTCCATAGCATTTATATATTTTGCCACATTTTCCTTATATCCGGTAAATACTGTAATATCATCTATTTTAAGTTCTTTGGCATACAACTCTTGTTCTTTTCTGCCTATACCGTCTCCAACCAACAGACAAACTATATTGTTGTAATGTTCTTTTAATTGTGCTATTGCTTCAAGAAGATATTTTTGCCCTTTACCTTCAAGAGATACCATTGCTCCTACTGTTCCTATAACGATTTTATTTTTTAAATCGTATTGCTCTATTAAGTCTTTACAATCTGTGTCTTTGGCAAAATTTTCAAAGTCAAGACCGTTATACAAAACAGAAATTTTGTTTTTTGGAGCATTTTCGCATTTTATTAAATTTTCTTTTACTGCATTAGATACCGCCAACGTAATATCCGCTAACTTATAGTGCCACTTTGCATACCATTTATGTCGCGTATCTTGATGCCTGTGCAAAACTACTTTTAATTTTTTAAAAAAGAATTTCATTAAAACGGCAGACCAGTAAAGTTTTCCCTGGTGAACATGAACTATATCTATTTTCTCTTTTCTTATTATATTAAAAAGTCGAAATATTCCCGTTGGAGTAAACGTTCCTCTGCAAGAAAAGCTATAAACTTTTAAATTTTCTTTTAAAGATTGTGTGTATATATAACTGTCTTTCGGAGCTGCCACAATAGATTCGAATTCTTCGCTAAGATTATTTAAATTTTTTGCTATGGAAACTGTCATTTTTTCTGCTCCGCCAATTGAGGTGGACGAAAAAATATGCAAAACTTTAAATTTTTTCATTTTTAAAAGATATCTCTTACAAAATCAACGTAATTTTTAGCACTCATTTTTAAAAAAGCTTCACAATATTTTGTATTGTTTCCTTTTACAACAGACCAGTATTGTGCCACAGAAGAAGCCATTTTTATATAATCTCTGCTTGCTAACTGACTTTTATAACATTCTATGGCTTTTTGTTTTTCAGGCCAAACTTCCGAAATATCATGTATCACATTTGGAATTAATGTGGTCCATATGGAATATGCATATATTAAAGATTTAACTGTTTTTTGTTTATATGCTTTTACAAAAGCTTTTGAAATTGCAATATGTGCAGGGTGACTATCTATTGCAAAAGGCATAAATATAATATCCGGTTCTATTCTCAGAAACAATTTCGTAAAATATTTTGAAAGTAAATCGGTTTGCTTATACAAAGTTTTGCTTTCAAATTGCAGGAAATGGTTCATTTTAGAACCTAATATTTTTGCAGCCTGTTTAGATTCTTCCATTCTTGATTGTGTGTAATGTGTACAGAAAATTATTTCAAGCCTTCCGCCGTTTTTTACATGTTTTAATATTGTTCCGCCGCAACCTATGGATTCATCATCTTGGTGCGGAGCAATAACAACAACTTTATTTCCAGGAAGTTTTTCTTCTATAGGTGTTGAATATTTTAAAAAAGGCTGAATATATTCATAAACTCTAAAAATATTTCTATATTTTGCATATTTCATTAAAATTTCTCCGAAATATTAAAATTATTACTATGATATTTTATAAAAACTATATTAATATTACAATTTTTACCGCAATTCATTGAATTATACATTTAAAAATAATAGAATAAATTTATTATGAAAATAGATTTGGTTATTCCATGGGTATGTGAAGATGAACAGTTTCAACAAGAAAGAAATAAATACCTAAACAATACCACAAATGAACAGGCCACAATAAAAGCAAGGTTTAAAGATAACGGCGAACTTAAATATTTGTTAAGATCCGTTGAAGAAAATGCAAGTTTTATAAACAATATTTTCCTTGTTACAAACGGGCAAATTCCAAACTGGCTAAATTTAAAACATCCGAAAATTCATATAATAAATCATAAAGAAATTTTTCCTGCGGATGCATTACCAACATTTAACACTCTTGCGATAGAGGCTTGTATAGTAAATATTCCAAATTTATCGGATCATTTTTTATATTCAAATGACGATATGTTTTTTGCAAATAAAGTAACAGAAAATTTCTTTTTTGATAAAAACGGATACCCCATAATAAGATTTAGAAAAAATTATCACCCTGAGAACAAACTTGTAGGTCTTTACGACATGTTCATTAAAAATTCTTTAGATAAATTTTCAGAAAAATTCAAAATTGACTTACCATACCATGAAAATCACAATATAGATCCATATTATAAACCCGATGTAATTGAATGCATAAAAGAATTTCAAGAAGATTTTCAAAAAACAATTTATAGCAGATTTAGAAATAAAGATAATATGAGAAGAATAGTGTGGTCTTGTTATTCTTTTTATGTAGGACATTCAAAAATAAGGTTCTACTATTTGTATAAAATATCAAACAAATTTAGAGGGATAATAAAGTTCTTCTACAATATATTCAGAGATTCAAGAGTTATGTCCATAACAAGAAAAAAATACAATGTAAAACACAATTCACATATAAAACTGTTCTGTCTAAATGATAACGAGAATGCAACCGATAACGACAGAAAAAGAGCGATACAATTCTTAGAAAATTATTTCCCAAAAAAATCATCGTTTGAATTGTAATTTCCGATTATACTTGCCAATTACAATTTATATTACTTATTTTAATGAAATTTATTGAAAATAGAGAACAATTTATAATATAATAATTTAGTATGTCGCAAGGAGACATTATGAAAAACAAACAAGTTTGTACAAGATGTATTCAGGATGAAATAGTTCCCGGAATATCTTTTGATAGCGATGGGGTTTGCAACTATTGTCATTTGCATGACGAAATGTGCAATATATTCCCCAATGATGAACGAGGAACACAAAAATTAAATCAAATAATTAAAAATATAAAAGAGCAGTCAAAAAATAAAGAGTTTGATTGTGTTGTAGGTATAAGTGGTGGAAGGGATAGTATATATTTACTCTATAATGCAGTTAAGACTTGGAATTTAAGAGTTCTGGCTGTTCATTCCGATGATTGGTTTGATAACCCTATTGCTACAGAAAATATGAAAAAAGCAGTAGAAAAATTGAATGTAAAATTTGTTAATGTTAAATATCCGTTGGAACTTGCTTGCGAGTTAAAGAGAGACTTTCTAAAAGCTTCCGTACCCGATTTAAACATGGGAACGGATATCGCAATAGCGACGGCATTGTATTCTGCGGCATATAAATATAAGATAAAAAATATTTTTATAGGACAATCTTTCAGAACCGAAGGGATAAAACCTTTACAGTGGTCTTTTTTTGATGGTAAATATTTAAAAACGGTTCATGATATGTTTGGGACAATTCCATTGCCAAAATGGACTCCGGAAAATCCAACATACAACTTAGATTTAAGAGAAATATTTTTCTATACAATTTTAAAAGGAATAAAAACATTTACACCTAACTATTACATTAATTATATAAGAAAAGAGGCAGAAGAAATAATTAAGACAGAGTTGGATTGGATATATCCCGGAGCACATTATTTTGATGATTTATATCATAGTTTTATAGCTTATGTTCATAGGACAAAATTTCATATTAACTTAAATATTAACAGCGATTCGGCACTTATAAGATCCGGACAAATGACAAGACAAGAAGGGTTGGAAAGATTAAATAAACCTTATCATATTGAAAACGATAAGGTTATAGAAGATTGTTTGAAAAAGATAAATATTTCACAGGAACAATTTGATGATATTATGAAATTGCCGTTAAAGACTTTTAAAGATTATAAAACGAGCTACAATAACATTAAATTATTTAAATATCCTATAAAAATAGCATCACAATTAAATTTTGTTCCTAAAGTGGTATATAAAAAATATTTTGAGTTTGGAGTAAAATGAAAATAAACGTTGCTGTTCTCGGATATGGTTATTGGGGCCCAAATTTAGTTAGAAATTTTAATAAATTTTCTAATTGTAATATTTCTTATATTGTTGATAAAGATACTAAGAAATTAAATGAAGCAAAAAAAGTATATCCGTATTCAAAATGTATTTTAAATCCTATAATTGCAATAAAAGATAAAACTGTTAATGCTATAGTCATTGCTTTGCCTGTTATTCAGCATTATAAATATGCAAAACTTGCTTTAGAAAACAACAAACATTTATTGATAGAAAAACCTGCAACAGATTCCTATAAGAAATTACTGGAGTTAGTAAAAATTGCTAAAAAAAGAGATTTATCTTTAATGGTGGATTATACATTTTTATATACATCTGCCGTGCAAAAGATAAAAGAACTTACTGACGAAAATATAATAGGTGATATTTTATTTTTTGAAGCCCAAAGATTAAATTTGGGTATATTTAGGAATGATGTAAATGTTATGTGGGATTTGGCAGTTCACGATATTTCTATAATGCAATATATTTTAAATAAAATGCCAAAATCGGTATCCGTAAAAGGTATGTCTTATATTAATTCAAAAATTATAGATTTATCATATATAACTTTAAAATATAATAAAAAACAAATTGGACATATAAGCTCATCTTGGCTATTTCCGTTTAAAAACAAAAGAATTGTTATAGGCGGGAGCAAAAAGACAATAGTGTACGATGATATTGAACCCACTGAAAAAATTAAAATATATGATAAGGGATATGATGTTCATTTTTCTGCCAACAGAGAAAAAATATTGGTAGATTATAGAATAGGTGATATACATGTACCTAAATTATCACAAGAAGAAGCTTTGTATAGAGTATGTAATGAATTTTTAAAATCGATTAATAACAAAAAATCTTTAACCGATGGTAAATTTGCCACAAAAATAAGTAGAGTTTTGGAAGCATGTAACAAATCAATTAAGTCCGATGGAAAAGAAATAGTTATATAATGGAAAATTTAAAAGTCTCTTTATCTGTTGTAATACCGGCTCATAATGAACAAGATAATATAGTTTTTGCCGTAGAAAAAACAATCTCCGAATTTAAAAATTTCAAAACTGCAGAGTTGATTATTGTAAACGACGGAAGTAATGACAATACTCAAAAAGAACTTGTTAATTTACTAAAAAAACATGAAAATTTAGTTGTATTAGAACACAACAAAAACGAAGGTTTGGCAAAATCCCTAAAGGACGGATTTTCTAAAGCTTCAAATGATTATATACTATTCAATTCTGCAGATTTGCCTATGGAACCTGCAAATATTAGCAAAATATTAGAACAAAAAAATTCTTTTGATTTATTGGTAATTGAAAGAAAAATGTATACAGGTGCTTCTTTGTGGAGAAAATTTGTGTCCATATGTAACAGAATTATATTACATATTTGCTTCCCATTGGCATTAATAGATATTGCAGATTGCAATTTTACTTTTATTATAAAAAAAGAATTATTAAAAAAAGTGTTCCCAAAATCAATAAGTCCCGGCTTTATCGAAACAGAAATAATATTAAGAGCAAAATACCTAAACTTTAATGTTCAAACCATAGATTGTGATTATAATAAAAGAAAAGCCGGTAAAGCTCATTTCGGCAAAATAACAGATATTTTATTGACAATTTTTGATATTTTCAAATTTAGAATTTATAGTTTTTTTATAATGTTTAGAGGGAAAAATGAAAATAATATTAGGAATTAATGGTGGGACTAGACCCGGAAATCAAGATTCTTCGGCTTCAATTATAAAAGATGGTAAAATAATTGCTTGCGTAGAAGAGGAAAGATTTACAAGAATAAAACATGCCCCCGGAGTTTTACCTGAAAATTCAATAAAATTTTGCCTTAATGAAGCAAAAATATCCATAAAAAATGTTGATTATGTTGTGTTTGCAGGAGCAACTTACGATAATATGAAACAGATATTATCAAATTTCTTTAATTTAAAATTCAGATATTGTCCTAAAATATATTTGATAGATCATCATTTGGCACATGCCGCATCGGTATTTTACACAAGCGGATTTGAAGATAGTTTTATTATAACGGCAGATTTGTCCGGCGACAGCAAAAGTACTGTGTTATTTTATGCAAACAATACAGGCATTAAAGAGATAAATTCATATTCAAAACCTAATTCATTAGGATTGTTTTATGCAACAATAACACAATATCTTGGTTTTAGATATGATAATGATGAATGTAAAACAATGGCACTCGCAGGTTTTAATTCAAAACAAAATCATATTATAAATGATTTTTTGCAAGTTAAAAATAACGAGTATCATATAAATACCAATTATTTGGTAAAAGGTATAATGCCGGGGAAAACAAATCCTTCAAGGCAAGAACCGTTGTTCAGCGAATATTTGGTAAACAAATTGAAGGCAAAACCGAGATTTAAAAATGAAAAAATCAATGAATTTCATTTATCGGTAGCAAAAACGGCACAAGATAAGTTAGAACAAGCTTTTTTTGCATTAATTAAACAATTAAAAAACAATAAATTTAAATCAAATAATTTATGTTTGGCAGGAGGAGTGGCCCTTAATGCACAGTTAAATTCGAAAATAGCATATTCTAATGAGTTTGAGAATATTTTTATTCCACCATGTGCCGGAGATAACGGATTATCTTTAGGCGGAGCGTTATATGTTGCAAACAAATATAAAAGTCTATTGCCAAAAAGGTTAAAAGCTACATATTTAGGGCAAGAATTTTCAAACAAAGAAATAAAAATTGAACTGGATAGGTTAAAATTAAAATATAAATATATAGATAATATAGAAAAAGTTGTTGCAGAAAAATTAGCCAACGGAAAAATAGGTGCAATATTTCATGGAAGAATGGAATTTGGCCCACGAGCATTAGGAGCAAGATCTATTCTTGCAAATCCTAAAAATAAAAAAATAAAAGAAATATTAAATAAAAATTTTAAACAAAGAGAAAATTTTCAACCGTTTGCACCGGCTGTATTAAAAGGTAAAGAGAACGAATATTTTGATTTTCCAAAAACAAAATCGGATTATGATTTTATGATAATAAATGCTAAGGTAAAACAAGAAAAAAGAAAAGATATTATATCTGCCATACATGTAGATAATACGGCAAGAGTACAAGTTGTAAACAAAAAAACAAATCCGTATTTTTACAAAATAATAGAACAATTTGGAAATATCACTAATGTTAATGTTCTATTAAATACAAGTTTAAACAAAAGAGGAATGCCGATAGCAAGAACCCCCAACGATGCTTTAAATGTGTTTTTTACAACACCGATGGATTTCATAGCATTAGAAAATTATTTAATAGAAAAATAAGATGAAAATAATAAATGGATATCTATACAACATAATATTTTGGCTTTCAAGAGTTTTTAGTATATCAGTTTTTGGAATATGTTTGTGCTTTATATTGCATACAAAATATATATTTCATGAACTATGTGCTAAGCTTTTTGCACTTATCCTTGAAATCTTAGATAAATTCGCAGATTCTATTTTTTTATGGATAATGAAAACATTAATAGGACATATGACAAATTTAAACTTGAAAAGCACTTTTTATATATTTGTTAATTTAATCATAAACTCAAAATCTATAGATATATTATTAATAGCAGCAACATTAATATTAATATTAGGAATAATAATTACAAAATTTATTGAAAGAGAGCATAAATATAAGAAAACAATCGATATTAGAAAATTAATAGAAGAAAACACAAAATGAACAAAAAAAACAAATATCTTTATAATACAACTTTTTGGATATCAAGAATATGCAGTGTATCATTTTTCACTATTGCTTTAATCATAGTATTAAATATAAAATATATGGTTTTTGAAAAATGTTCCGATGTAATTAGTTTTCTTTTAATAAATTTGGAAAACAAAATAAATCAGATTATTAATTACTTTTATATAATAAATAACGATACTTATACTTTTACACTACCGGAATTTGTTTTTAAATTGTTTAATATTTTTTGTAATAATTCCCAAGTAATAGATTTATTATTAATATCCCCGGCAGTAATATTGATAATAAACATATTAACAATAAAATTTATAAATAATAAGTATAGATATTTATTAACAACAAGTGTAATAAGCAGTGTTGTATATATAGTTATGTATTTAATATTTAATCAGCCAATAATGATAGCGTTGGCTATAGCCACTCCAATAATATATATATTAATTCATTTGTTAAATAAAATATGTCCTATCCGAAAAGTTATAATGTTAATACCTGTAATAGGTGAGATTTTCTGTACAAAAGGAATAGTTAGACATATTTTCAAAAAGAGTTCCAATAAAGTTATAGATATCAGTATATTAATAATAGCACTGATAGTATCTAATATGATATGTTTTTTGTTTCCTTATAATCTGGATAAAGATTTTGAAAACATGATAATGGATAATTGGACTTATTGCATTAGACCTTATCAAGATAAATTGATAATTTCCGGAGA
>JAEEGL014652116.1_pt1 | contig 13674 bp, 13 predicted proteins | sample 9134231 | NCBI WGS metagenome assembly JAEEGL01 (sample SAMN16246548, study PRJNA631951) | gut metagenome | biome: gut microbiome; feature: rumen; material: fiber-attached | host: Bos | place: Iran: Karaj | collected 2018-10
TGTACAAGGTATGCATCCCTACCACTCCAACTATTGATATGGAAAATACCATCCATTCCAACTAAAATGTCTCCACTCTTCACAATATAATCAGCAGAAGCTTCTTCTGTCGTATAATCAGAAGTGTAGCCATCAGGAATGTTTCGTATTCTTACAATTGGAGTTCCTTCTTTATTACTATTGAATAGTTTACCATCGAATGCATAACCATATTGCACATCAACTAAATCAACCAACCTTTTCTTCTCCCAAGCCTCAGGCACACCATCTACAATTTTGGCGTTTTCGTGTCCGGGGAAGTGGAAGTCAACGAACCATTCCTTATAGAGTCGCTGCGCAGCTTCCTCCAACAACTTTATCTGCTTCTGATAGTTCTCTATCAAAGAGTCGTAGCGAGAGAGTATTTTACCGATTTTCTTTTGAATTGCTTTATCTTGTTCTGCAACTATCTCGATCTTCTCGAAATTGGATTTCGAAACATATTCTCTACCTGATGCTGTTCCCAAATTATAAGATTTAAGACCAGGCAGAAAGTTCTTGATTAGATAATATACATATTCATTATCATAGTTCTCATTGCAAACAATAGAGTTAATGGATTGGTTCGTATAGCAATCACAAGGGGCCATTGTCATCTTTGTTCCTATTGTTCCAATGCAAGGAACGCAGATTGCACCCTTCGGAATTTGGCTACTTTCATACTTTTCTGCAGCAAGTTTAGAATACATCTCTTCCGTCTCATAAGTATATTTGCTTTGCTCAGAAATATCCGTGGGTTTAATGAACACCGCATAATCACCATAATAATTCTTATTGGTGGTAGGCGGAGTCTTTCCTGTTATGATAGTGCCCAAATCACCTATAGTAATTGTCGTTCTCATACCTCGTTCTCCTTTTGTTTCTTCTTCAATTCCAGTTCAGCCACCGTGCGGTCAACCACTTCTTGCAGTTGATAGGTAGCTACACCCAAAGGTTTCTGAATGTCCTGTAATGACCATTCAACAATTGTTTTCTTGGCAGTCTTGCAAATCAATAATCCAACAGAGGGGTTATCATCTTTACCACGAAGCAACTTATCAGCAGCCGTGACATAGAAATTCAGTTTGCCGGCAAACTCGGGCATGAACTTCACCGCTTTCAACTCAACAATGATGTATCGACGTTGTGGAATATGGTAGAATAACAAGTCGGGGAAGAAAACAGTCTCTTCATCTATTCGCAATTCTTTTTGACGGCCAAGATAAGCAAAGCCCTGACCCAGTTCCAACAGGAATTCTGTCACATTCTTTGCCAAAGCATTCTCCAAATCTTTTTCTTCCTTAACGGCTTCTACTGTTATGAAACTCAGGTCATATTCCTTCTTCAATAATTGCTTTGCCTCCTCTATTTGAGAAACTGGCAGTGTCGCTTCGAAGTTGGTAATTGCCGAGCCTTGTGATTGGAAGAGGTGAGCAGCGATATGATGTTCCAAAAGAGCACGGCTCCAGCCCTCTGTTGCGACTTTATTGATATAGAAGAGGGCTTCGTCAAGTGACTCACTTTTAGTAAAAATATACACATGATGTTTCCAAGGGATAATGCCAAAGATAGTAGGCATTCCAAATTCTTCACCAGCTTGGTGAACAATTACGTCACCAACTTGGTGAAGAATTTCGTCAGCAGGTTGTCGACGATTTACCATTTCTATTTCTTCAATAGGCTGTTGAACAATTTCTTCACCAGTTTGGTGAATATTTACAATCCCTTGGTAATAAAACTCATACCAACGCTTCATATAGCGAAGATTGGCTGAGGAAAATCCCTTCTCACCAGGAAACATCGCCCTCATGTCAAGGCTTAGCTGATTAAAGAATCCACTTCCCCACTTGCTTTCTGCTTTCTTGGCAACAATATCACGTCCAAGGCTCCAATAATACTCCAGGACCTCACTATTCGCTCTAACAGCAGCCCTCAGCTGACTCTGTCTGTAGCGTCGTTTCAAGTCCGCCAGCCATTCTACGTATTCCTTGTCCGCCAGCATCCCGTCTCGATTTACGAATGTGGGGCGGTTCAAATCTTCGCTTTTCTTCATTTCAGTTCCTCCCATGCTTTTTGTATCTTGTTCATCAGTTTGTTGGCTTCCTTGTTCAGTTGTGCTAACTTCACTTTCTTCCACTCATTCATACCTCGTCCTCCTTATTGTTTTGACCTTGGGTGCTTATCAGTTTTATATCTATAGGACAGTCGTTTAGCAATACGACATTTGCAAATGTCGATTCTAATTCGTCCGTTGCCATGGACGAATTGGTGTCCAGCATCATCCAGTTCTCGTAGAACTTACGCATATTCTTCATACTCGATGCTGAATAGCCTCGTAATCCCGGCAATTCTCTTCGTAGTTGTTTGCTGATAGTCTCCAACGCACTGGTACCCCACACGTCATTTCGTGAATGCAACGAGATGTACTTCCCTATACCAAAATATACCGCCAACTGTATGCGGTTCACCCCTTTGGCAGCCTCGTACTGACCTTGTAGGATAGCCTCTTTGATATCAGCTACAGCCTGTAGCAGTTTATCATTATGTGTTTGAATTGTTGAACTCATTTCAGTTCCTCCCATGCTTTTTGTATCTCGTCCATCAACACGTTGGCTTCCTTGTTCAGTTGTGCTAACTCTGCATGTATCTCGTTCATGCGCTCATGGAAATCGACGCCATCGTCTTCCTGCTCTGCAACACCTACGTATGCACCTGGGGTGAGGGAGTAGTTCTTTTCCTCGATTTCCTGAATGGTGGCTATCTTGCAAAGTCCAAGTACATCCTTGTATTCACCATCGCCAAACTTCTCGGTAAGCCATTCGTGCTGACGAGCTGTTTCGAGTGTCTCTTCCAGCTCAGCTATCAGAGCATTTTGTTCGGCTTCAATGCGTTTCTTGTCTTTGCGAGTGGCATTAGCAATAGCTTCCTTCGCATCAGCCTTTTGGCGGTCGAGGGCTTCTTGGGCTGATGCTACAGTGGTGTCACCCAACACAGCTCGATAATCAGCCAACAGTTTCTTGTATTTGTCCTTCTCGCCACGATACAGATGAACGATGGCTTGAAGGTTGCGAAGTTGCCATTCCGTCCATTCGTTCAGTGTGCGGTCAACCACGGTGTAGTAATTGCGGGCATCGATAAACAGCACCTTGTCGCGGATGTCGGCATGCTTGTTGCGGTCGAAGAACCACAGCGAGCAAGGAAGTGAGAGCGTATAGAAGAAATTGTTGCCCACACTCACCATCACATCCACATCGCCCGTACGCACCAACTTCTCACGGATGTCGCGGTCTTTGTTGGCACTATCCGTTGCAGAACTCGCCATCACGAAACCAGCACGTCCGTGGTCGTTCAGATAGGCATAGAAATAACTTATCCAAAGATAGTTAGCATTGCCCACCTCCTTGGTTTTCTGATTCACGCCTGGCAAGCCAAAAGGCAGACGACCTGCAGCGGAAGCCGATTCTGCTTTCACCTTATCCACATTGAACGGAGGATTAGCCATCACATAGTCGCACTTACCTGCCAAGTTGTGGGCATCGTGATAGAAGGAATTGGCTTCGTCACCCGAAATGATGCGACCATTGAGTCCATGCACCGCCATGTTCATCAAGCAGAGCTGCGCATTGTACTCCACCTTCTCCTGTCCGTAGAAGGTCATCTGTGTATTGGCATTCAGTCCTGCCTGATTCACAAAGTCGCCCGTCTGCACAAACATTCCACCCGAACCACAGGCTGGGTCGAGCATCACGCCCTGCTGAGGTTCCAACACATTGACCAGCATCTTCACCAACGACTTCGGCGTGAAGAACACACCATCGTCCGATGCCACAGCCTTGGCAAACTTCGAGAGGAAATATTCATAGATGCGCCCAATGATGTCGCCACCCACCTCATCAATGGTCTTATTGTTGAAGATGCGAAGCAGTTCACGCAGCAAATCGTCGGCAAACATCGTGTAGGTCTTAGGCAGCACACCCGTCAACTGTTCACTCTGGTCCTCCACCAGTTGCATGGCATTGTTTACAGCCTCGCCCATCGAGTTGATGTCCTGTCCATCCTTGGTCTTCAACCCCGCAGCGATGATGTTGTCTGGCAGATTCACCAGATAGTCGAACTGTGCCTCACGGGGAAGATACAAAGCACTCTTGGCAGCGAAGTCGCTCGGCTCCACAGGCATCACACGTCCTCCACGGCTTGGACGGTTCTCCAATATCTCTGCCTCCACCATCTTATATCGGCTATAGGCATAGCGAAGGAACAGCAGTGCCAGCACAGGCATACAATACTGACTGCTCGTCAACTTACTGCCTTGGCGCAACAAGTCTGCCGACTCCCACAGCTCAGATTCAAGTTTACGTATGTTTATCATATTTCTTCTATTTCTCCATTCCAAAGACTTCAGCTCTGCTATCATTAGGTAAATCTTAATATCTGGTTAGGTGATAAAGCTATGAACTCTTCAGAATGACGTTTTTCTTGGCTACAAATTTACATATTTTCTTTTTAATAACCTTCTTTATCATGGTTATTTGCGCTTATGTGATACGTTTTTTTCCATTGATTCGCGACGTGAATTGTAAGATAGTTTATAGAACATGTCCACATACTTCATCGAGGAGGATAGCATTCTATTGACTCTCTATGTGAAAATGACACACAATATTGCTATCTCTCGGTATCAAAAAACACGCTGAAAACTAGATTCAAAATGCGTCCATCTGTTAATCATTACAAAAAACCATACGGAAAAAACTAGCTTTTCTAAAAATAGCTAAAAATCAGGTTTTTCTCGTATTCTACGCACAACAACAAGTTGCTGGTTGATGGCGGTTACATCACATTTGGAATCGGAGGCACACTTGTGTACCACTTCTACCAGAAGTAAACATGTAGGGCTTACAAACCATTAATAGGTGCACTTAATGATTATCACATTGTTATACTATGGTTTTATGATTTACAAATAATGATAGTTTATTTTATTCAATTATTTGTATTGTTCAATTAAAAATACTATTTTTGTCAAATAAAAGATTTGAATAAAGACATAGTAGGTTAAAGGTTGTTATTGTTGAAATAACCAACAATTGGTTTATCAATCAACTTAATCGGCCAACCAATAGCTCACAAATGTCGTGCAAAAGCATTTATTTGGACGAATAGTCAAATCGAAATTGATAAAATGGCGTCATCTGTGCGTATTACAAATAAGAAGATAGCTTGTTTTATAATAAAGATACCATAGAACTACTTGATGAAGGCTAGAAAAAAACATGGCAAATATAGTTCTTATATTTTCTAATTGTTAAAGAAAAAAGTTAGTAAACATGACAGAAATAGATATTAACAATCTCTCAGCAAGTTTACATATTGTAAATGAACTCATAACAAAGTATGTGAAGGAGAGGAAGTTGAGTTTTGACGAAAAACTAAAAATTATGTATTTTTTTAGGGACTACGGCGAGATGGAATCCTTTTTTATTCAGGAAGAAATAAGACTGTCTGATGTTTCTAATGCACCTATTAAAGTGGCTGTCGCTCAGGAGATTTTTAAAGAATCTCAATCTTTTTTAACTCTATACAAAGAGAATAAGAGCATTCTTGATAGATTTGAAGTCAAAACAGATTGTGAAAACTATCTGGCTCCTTATGTCCATAATTGGGAAAGCAGTAATGAATACTCTCAAAAAGTACATCAGGAGTACATTGACCTTGATAATAGGGTGAGCTACATGGATGAAAGAGATCCTGAATATACTATACTCCAAAAAAGGTGTTATGAATTATTCGACCAACAAAAGGAAGCAAGCCGTATTGCACAGAATTATAATATAGAACTTAGAAATGCTCGTCTTAAGCTGTATGGACTTGAAAATTTCAATTTCAAATGGCTGTTTCTTCTTGTTTCACAGTTATCAGATATCATAAAAGAATTATTTCCTGACATTAAGACAGTAAATTAAGGAGGAATTATGATGGTCGCATATTCTGGGAATATACAAAAAGTATATGTTAATACTTTGTGGTGTTATTATTTATATCAATTTGCTCAATATCTTTTTGAAGATATTGATGAAATAAAATTTGCTAATCTGCTAAATCTAAGATGTGAAAAAAACTCAATTAAAATACGAACAAAAGAAGGGTACAGGTTCTGTTATTTTTTATCTGTGTTGGAATCCGAGTTGAGGTTTAATTCTACTACCAAAGAATTATGGTTATCACAAATACTAGAAGCTACCAATATAAATCGATCTTCTTACGATTCTCACTACTTAGATCCTGTGAATAAATTTAAGGATTATAAATCAAATAAAAAACTCGTAAAAGATTTTAAAAAAGCATTAGAAGATATAGATAGAGTTCAGAAATAATCGTAAAATTACGGCAAAAACACTTCTTTTCCACAAATATACAAGGTTTATCATTAGAACTAAAACGTAAATGGCTGTAAATAAGCTATTTACGTTTTAATTTTATTTAACAAAATTACTTTTTCCCCACAATTGCACAACTTTTAAATGTCGTATCTTTGCAGCGCTTGAAGTTCGAACATAAGCGCTGTGAGTTTTTTATGAAGTTTAATTTTATTATTTTTATGAATACATTGTCCCGTTAAAATTGGACGGGACAGTAGTGAAAAAAATATAAATAATAACGAACAAACAGTTTTATTATGATAAAGAAAGTTATGACAGTCGAGCAGCTATTGGCGAGACCACTTTGGATGCTGACAGGCGAAGAATTCATATTTCTTCTAATTAACAAAGAAAATGTGACCTCAAAGGCGTCTGCCGAAGTGACGCCAGAGAAACACTATGAGTATGGAATCAAAGGTCTTGCGAAAGTATTCGGTTGCAGCATACCGACTGCCAATCGTATTAAAAAGAGCGGTATTATTGATGAAGCTATTTCGCAAATAGGACGAAAAATAGTTGTCGATGCAGAGCTTGCTCTAACACTTGCCAAAGAGGCTGGAACCATTAAAATTAAGAAGAGAAGATGAGTAGAAGAACAAACAGTTCAACAGTAGAACTTCACGGTGTGATGTTATACTTCGACAACTGTGAGGTAGTTCACCACCTATCAGATGAAGACGCTGGCAAAATCTTCAAAGCTATTGCAGAATATGTTTGCGAGCAACAGTTGCCTAAACTGGAAGGCGCACTGATGTCACTCTTTTTCGTATTTAAAAACCAAATAGACCGAAATAGAAAAAACTATGAGGAACTATGTGAAAGAAACAGAGAGAAGGCACAAAATCATTGGAAAACAGTGAAAAAACAAGCTGTTGCGACGAAAATAGACCAAGACGAGCCAGAGCATACAACGGTATGCTCTGGTATGCCGCAGCATACCGATGTATGCCTAAATAACTTAAACCCAAATGATAACACAAATATTATTAATAATAGTATTGATGTGTTATCTGAATTTGAGGATATGGACGATCTTTCTTTTGAGCACCTATGGGATATCTACGGTAAGAAAGAAGGGAATATAGAATCTCTTCGTACCATCTGGCTCAATCTGCCAGTAGAGGAAAGAAGGAAGGCTATGGCATTTGTCCCTCTGTATGTTGCTTCCACACCAGATGTTCAATTCAGGAAATATCTTATCAATTATTTGAAGCAAAGAACCTGGGAAACAAATCCCATAACTATTTATGAAAATGAAACAAAAACAGATTCTCACAATAGGCCAAATTCTCAGCAAAGAAGAGATGAAGGAAGAATGGAAGCACTCTCCATTATGCAAGAATTCTTTGAAGAGCAGTGAGCTTTGTCTTGGAACCAACGACTACAATTCTGTTATTGCCAAAGAACAGGATATCAAACTATTCCTCCAAAAATATTCACCTGATCAACAGTATATTATTTGCCAGAATGCAGACAGTTGTTTTTTCGGGCAATCGCCTACTCTAAGTGAATTATCCAAAGAATATGGTAGCGGCTTACCCAAAGCATGGCTCATTCCACAGTTGGTAAATCTTAGCGAGTTCTGTGGGCTAAAAGAGAGAGCATCAGCTGAGCAACTCAAGGAATTGGCTCTTATAATCTTCCAACAATATTATTATCTAAAAATAGAGGAGTTGATGCTCTTTTTCTATCGCTTCAAGTGCAAATATTATCTGCGATTTTACAGCTACTTCGACCCAATGACAGTACTGGAAAGCCTCGTATTGTTCACTAAGGAAAGAGCGGAGGAATATTTGAGAAAGGAAAACGAGGAACGTGAAAAGAAAGAAAAGAAACATTGGGCGGAAGTCCAAGAGTTCAGGAAGTCTTTACAAGAAACAAAGGTACAGATAAACAATGGATAAACTGTTGTTTTTTCATAACGGAACTACATCTTTGGTCAAAAAAATGCCTTATAGAATATAGACTTTCTTTCGGAAGCAAGTTTGTGTTTTCGTTCTACGAAAACGGTTACAATCTGTAATACAGATTGTGCTGATTCCCCATCCTTCGCCTTGCTTGGGATTTAGGCAATCACCTATTGAGAAACTTGCTATCTGAAAGGCTAAAATTTCAAACGACAAAAAATAAACACAATGGCTAAACATATTATCAACAACCCTGGTGGACGAAAACCTCTTCCTGAGGAGGAAAAGTATGGGTCGCCCATACCTGTTCGATACACGACCAAGCAACGCAAACGGCTTGGGCGCAAGGCTGGCGGAATGCCAATAAGCGTGTATATTCGTGAAGCGTCCCTCCACGCAATTGTCCGACAACCCATATCGAAGGAGCTGATGAAGGAAATACGAGACTTGAACAATTTGGGAACAAATGTCAACTACCTCGCCAAGACAGCAAGGACATTTGGATTCCAGTCCATAGCCGTGAAGATGGAGGGGGTAGCCGACGCAATCTGCAAAATCCTACACGAGGCAAGGCTAAAAATCAAACCTAAGGATGATGAGGATTCTTCACTTTCTAAAACAGAAAAATAATCACATATATGATAGGGAAAATACTACATGGTTCAGAGTTTGCAGGACTTGTAGATTATGTTAACGACCCTCGCAAGGGAGCAAAGTTGGTGGCAGCGAGTGAAGGCATCAACCTGACGAGCAACCAGTCAATCATAGACAGTTTTGTCATGAATGCAGGATTGAGTGCCCGAGCAAAGAAACCTGTTGCTCACTTCATGTTGTCTCTCTCACCGCACGATACTGCTCAACTCACGGAGAAGAAACTTGAACGGATTGTTCAAGAATATCTCCGTCGCATGGGTTATAGCAACAACCAGTTTGTTGCATTCCGCCATTACGACAAGGAGCACCCCCATGTTCACATCATCGCCAACAGAGTCAACAACCAAGGTCGATGTACGAAGGATTCACATGAGAAGGATAGAAATGTTAAGGTTTGTCATGACCTTACATGCGAGTTTGGTCTCTATATGGCTCAGGGAAAGGAAAAAGTAAAAGAGAAAAGACTACGTTCCATGGATGCCATCCGACATGAAATGATGCATTGTGTACGTGAATCGCTTCAAGTCACTGACAACTGGAAAGACTTTCAGGAAGATCTGGCGAAAGTTGGTATCCACTTTCAATTTCGTTTCAATCACAACACATCAGCAATTGAGGGTATCTCATTCACTATCGCCAAAGATATGGTGAAGGGGCAAAACTTTAACAGCAGGATGCGGCATGACATATCATTCAGCGGCAAGCAGTTGGATCCGTCTTTGACACTTGCCAGACTCTGTGAGAAACTCGGAAATCCTGTTGCCATCGTTCATACCCAGGCAAAAGACATGTACGAGGACGCACGTGAGGACTGGTATAAATCACACACCCCTCGCGAGTGTCAGAACATTGACGACATCTTCCCTGATTTCGATTTCGTATTCCCATGGCATGCAAAGGCTCAGATAAAGGAAGCTCCAGACATGGATGGTTCTGGTGAATCCATTCCTGACTCCTTCATTGAGGAACTTCACAATGGAGCTGAGGACGTAACAAATGCGGGCAACAATTGCATCTATGTCGGAATTCAGACTTTGGCAAAACTATTGTTCCTACCCTATCAGCCATCAGTTTCTGCAGGAGGCGGAGGTGGTAGTTCATCCCAAATAGGGTGGAGAGAAGAAGACAAGTACAAGAAACGTCACCTGGATGCTCAAAGCCGAAGCAAACGTGGTGGCTATCACCGATGATGTTTTTAACAATCACACATTAATAACAAGATGGCGAAGAATAATGAGAAATTTGAGGAAATTCTCGACGAGCTCCATGAGAACAAGCAAGCGTTGGAGTCTTTGAAAAACGAGTTCAATTCTTTCAAGAAAGAAATACTAGACAAGTTGCCAGAGAATGCTACTGCACAATCCCCCAATCCACAACTTGCTCAAGCGTCCAATCATGTTACTGTTGAATTCAGTGAGCCAAAAGAAGCTGCCCATGATACCATGGAAGCTAATGATTCAAAATCACCAACTGTGACAAGTTACTTTACGGAGAGTGACGGACAAAAAATCGCAAAGATTTGTGCGAAAGAATACATAACCGCAATTAATGCATCTTACAAGAAATGGCAAGAAAAGGACAAAACAGAATACGAGGAATATCAAAAGAAACGTCATACTCAAGGTATAGACACCATCGAACAGGTGGCAGAATGGGCTTCAGAATACACACCTGAAGTACAACGGGTGATGCGCTTTTTAGGATTAAGAATCATTAATGAGGACGAACCTGCTGAAACAGCTCATAAACTCTTGAAAATATGGGGCAATGCGTTGTCAAGGGTAACTAATGTTCCTGATTCTCCACCAACATTGAAGGCTTGGATGAAATACAGATGGAACAAAGCCAGGAACTATGCTAACAAGAAACGAATGCTGTATTACTATCTCATTTTACTCTTGATGTTGTTTTCGATTGGAGCACTTTCATTTTACCAGAACAAGGTCATGAGAATGGATAAAACCAATCAAGTTTGGTATAAAACATACATCCAAACAAGACAAGATGCTGAGAAATGGAAAGGACTGGATTCCATTCTGCACAAGAATAATACTATTTATGATAGACCTTAACAGCATCGACGAACTCACGTTAAATATACACAAATCCTTTGAGTTATTTCCCAATCCAGTTTTGTTATGTTGAAGATAGAGGCGAAAAAGTTTCCAAAAGAGGGTGCTTCCAACTACATTTGGCAACTTATCGGCATTATTTGAGTGTTCAAACACCCTTATTTTCGTTTTGAAAGTAATTCCAAAATCAAATTGGTCTTCTCTTCTTCTGTCATTTTCTTGATGTCATCTGCTGTTATCTTAGGTTCGGTATCCAACAAACGACTATTGTACTCAAATTGAGTTTCCAATGGATATTGGGCAATGTATCTGTCGGTAATGGACTTGCTGGTTGAATGTCCCATACTTTCGGAGATGTACTTTTCCTCCACTCGGGCATGGGACAAGTTTGTTCCGTATGAATGTCTGCACCAGGTTCCCGATGGACGCACCTCCCAATGCAACACGTCATGACAAATCTTGATGACGCGGTCCTGCACATTTGAGTTTTCCTGGGAGATTCGTTTGCGCTTGTCTATTTTTAGTGTGGCTCCTCGCAGTATGTCTGGGAATACAAAGCCATTGAGGACTGGTTCGGCGGCTATCTCGTCAAGAATTCTCTGAAGCGGTTCTATGATGGGCACGATTACCTCTGAACCTCCTTCTGTGCGGTTAGCGGTCTTCACTCGCTTGAACTTGAAGGCTTTTCTGCCTGTGTCAAAATAGTATTGGGAGTAGGTCAGTTCGCCAGCATCAGCCAAGTTAAAACCGTTGCACAGGTACTGAGCGAGGAACAATCCCAAAGAGTAATGAGCTTTCTCTGTATAACTGTTATTCCATGTGTCAGGATAGCGCTTTTCAATGAACACTCTATACAGTTCTGTCATCTGTTCAACAGTGAGGTAGCAGTGTTTTCTCGTATCACCAACAGGGATAGCCACGAGCTTCTTCTTTTGGACATTGGAAAAAGGATATTCCTTGTTATTGAGATAACCCATCGATATGCACTCATTCCAGACGGCACGACAGGTACGGAGGTAAATGCCGCGGGTGGAGTCCTTGATCTTGCCGATTATATTGCCGTTTTCGTCTTTCACACCGTGCATCATGCCGTTATTCCAGTATTCGATTTCTTCCTTTCCAACCTTAAATCCGACAACAGGCCTATCCCAAAGAATCTTTTGGAAAGATTTCAAGGCACACTCGTATGACTCGGCTGTGGAGAATTTTTCTCCATTGTTGTTGGTTAGATAGAAATGAATCTTATCTTTCCACACTCCAATGAAGGATGATTCTTTGGTCGGATCTATACCTGTGATGACAGACTTAATCCGTTCGAGCGTCGGACTATTGCCCAGACGCTCAATCAGCTCCTCCTGAGCCTCAAAAATGGCGTCAAACTCTAACTTCTTTTCATAGAGTTCAGAGCGTACTGCTTTGGCGCTAAGATTACATACCTTGGCGAATTCTTCTTCTGTAAGCTCGCCAGCAACATAGTTGTACCATGACTTTCTGTCTATGGTATAGCGCATTGTGACGGGAAATGTATTCCTGTCTTTCTTTGGATGACGTTTGTCAAGGATAAGTGCATAGGTGCAATTTCCAAACCGTGCACTCTTGTAAGTGGAATCTAAATTCTTTGCCATATTAACCAATAGTCCGAAGGTCTCAACTTCATTATTTCCTCTATTTTGGGAAAACAATGGGAAAACAAGCACTCTCATTTTTTTCTTAACCACTGTGTTTTCCGATAGTTATCGGGAAAACAATGGGAAAACAGAGACGTTTTGATACGGGGTTTTTTGAAGTATCATAAACTATTGCAAAAATACTAACTATTTGATTATCAGCCAAAACTATAATATTAAAAATTCATAAAATATCATTCTCTCGGATTCATAATCCGAAGGTCAAGGGTTCAAGTCCCTTTCTCGCTACACGGATAATCAGCAACTCTACATTTTCGAGAGTTGCTGATTTTTTTTCTCTATTCCTAATCCAATACGCTTTCGACGGACTCCGAATACTATACCAACGGACTCATAGTACGTTTTCGACGGACTCGCAGTCCGTCCCCGAACGGACTGAAGGTTTTGTTCTTAAAGCTCTACGGAGTATAGGAGAGAAGGAGTTATTTTAGTGAGTAATGAGTAATGAGTAGTGAGGAGTTATAAATTTTTACTTTTTACTTTTTAATTTTTTATATCCTTATCAATCCTTTAAATCCTTGATATTTTTCACTCCTCGATCCCCTTGCCCCATCTCTCCCCTCTCAGGGGAACTGGAGGGGGCCTGGGGTTGGGGGTGAGGCTTTTCTATCCTTTGATTTCACTGAACTTTTCGTTCGGATTTAGTGAAATGTTGAGGGCTCGGTGAAAATATAGCGAGCGCTCGGCGTTGCGATAACGAGGGCTCGCTGATTCGATGGCGAGCGCTCGGCAACTAGTTGAATCCAAAGGAGCGGTTCGGTCAGTCCAAAAGAGCGGTTGAGTTTCGTCGAAATCGAGGTTTAGATAATCCACACAATTGCTTCGGATAATCCATGCATTCTAAGTAATAATGAAAAAAAACTTGGGATGATTATATTAGGGAAAGAAAAAATTAAGGAAAGAAAAAATTAAGGAA
>JAEEGL015941425.1_pt1 | contig 13674 bp, 11 predicted proteins | sample 9134231 | NCBI WGS metagenome assembly JAEEGL01 (sample SAMN16246548, study PRJNA631951) | gut metagenome | biome: gut microbiome; feature: rumen; material: fiber-attached | host: Bos | place: Iran: Karaj | collected 2018-10
AATTTCCTTCTCGATAGTTGCAACAAGTTTGTTTACGGCTACTTCGTCGGTAACGTCGCAAACATAACCCTTTGCGTCAATACCCAACTCTTTGTAAGCTTTCAACCCTTTATCAACCAATTCTTGTTTGATATCATTGAACACGATTTTTGCACCAGCCTGAGAAAAAGCTGTGGCAATAGCAAAACCAATACCGTAAGAAGCACCAGTTACGAGTGCAATCTTACCTTCCAAAGAAAAGTTTACCATAATAGTTATTATTTTAAAATTTTAAAATTCTTGATTAATGCAAATATACTTTTTATTCTACTAAAAAAGTACAAAATTCCTCCATAAAAACAATAAAATTATCCGTTTAAATGAATCTTCTACGAAATTCTGCACAAATAATTGATGTAGCCACGGCCACATTCAATGATTCGGATGTCTTACGTTCCTTAGGGTAGTTTGGAATATACAAACGTTGAGTAACAATGTTCTCAATTTCAGGACTAATACCGTTACCTTCATTCCCCATAATGATTAATCCCGTTGGAGATAATTCACTTTGATATATCACATCCCCATCTAGGAAGGTTCCGTAAACAGGTACATTGTGAAGTGTTTGAATAAACGGTATCAAATCCGTATAATGAACTTTCACCCTCGACAAAGCACCCATTGTTGCCTGAATAGTTTTTGGATTATAAATATCAACTGTATTCTGAGAACAGAACAAATCCTCAATGCCAAACCAATCAGCAATGCGAATAATCGTTCCGAGGTTACCTGGATCTTGAACTCCATCTAATGCTAAACACAGGGAGCGGGAAGGGGCTTCGAAATCTAACTTATAAAAAGGCTGCTCAAACACAGCTAAAACTTCTTGAGGCGTTTTTAAAAGACTTGCACGTGATAATTCTTCTGGTGTAACCTCAATGATTTCATCAGCATTACATTTAGGATGAGTAGAGAAATAGGATGATGTTGCAACCAAAAGTTTACAATGAAAAGAGGGGAGGAATTCATCAACCGACTTAAAACCTTCGACAAGAAAAGCGTTTTCTTCTTTCCGAGCTTTCTTCGTATCTAACGAATGAATGAATTTTATCTTGTTTTTACTCAGCATATTCGAAGTAATATTAACAGATTTTATTTAGCAAAGATAAGATTTTAATTGATTATATGCGTATATTTGTACTTAAATAAAGGACAAAAGTAGATTTATATGGCTCTGCGGGCTAAATATATCTTATATACGATTTTACTTGCTTTATTCTCATCCTGTTCCGTCAGCAGGTTTATTCCTGAGAATAAATATTTGTTGGATGAAGTGAAGATTGAATCAGATAGCAAACTGGTCGATCCTTCACAGTTCTCTACGTATGTCCGACAAAATCCAAATGCACGCTGGTTTAATCTTGTCAAAGTTCCAATGCGTATTTATTGTATTTCAGGCCGAGATTCTACCAAATGGATTAACCGTTTCTTTCAAAAGATTGGAGATGCTCCCGAAATCTATAACGACGAAACTGCACAAAAGAGTCAGATAGAAATACAAAAGGCTGTACAAAACATTGGTTTTATGACAGCACATGTCGATTTGGATAAGACCATAAAGCGTAATAAACTGAAGCTCAAGTATAAGATTAGAGCTGGAAAACCTTATATGGTTCGAAACATCCAATATGATGTGGACGATCCGACTATCAGTGATTTCATTCATAATGATTCCGTTCATACTTTATTATATGAAGGAATGCCTTTTGATGTAAACATCTTAGATGCTGAACGACAACGTATCGCCAAAATATTAATGAGTAACGGTTATTTTAAGTTCAACAAGGACTTTATCGTTTATCAAGCTGATACTACTCGTAATACATATTTAGTAGATTTGACTTTACGAGTGCTTCCATATCAACGTCAGAAAGAAGATACTCCAACAAAGCATCAACAATTCAAGATACATGAGGTAAGCTTTATCTCTGATAATAATGTCGTTAACGCAGAAGAATTGGGATTGGGTGAGTTCAAAGAGTTGAAATACAATGAGTTCCCAATGTATTATAAGGATGATATGTTTCTTCGTCCTAAAGTGATGTTGGAATTCAATCGTATTCGTCCGCAAGGCTTGTATAATGACCAGGATGTTCAAGAAACACATTCCTTACTGGGACGATTAAAGGCATTACGTTATTCTAATATTAACTTTAAAGAAGTAACAGTAAATGACAGCACACAGTTGGATGCGTTCATCTCTTTGGCGAAAGGAAAAGATAAATCTATATCATTCGAAATAGAAGGTACGAACTCTGCTGGAGATTTAGGTGCAGCCGCATCTGTATCATTCCAACACCGGAACGTATTTAAAGGATCTGAAACATTTACCTTCAAAATCAGAGGCGCATACGAGGCTATAACCGGTTCGAATAACCAAGATTATGTGAACAAGAATTATACCGAGTTTGGTGTGGAAACCAGTTTAAACTTCCCACAGTTCATGTTTCCATTCCTTTCGTCCGATTTCAAACGAAGAGTAAGAGCGACATCAGAAGTTGGACTACAATATAGTCAGCAGATTCGTCCAGAATTCTCTCGAACACTTGCTGCAGCTTCATGGAGTTATAAGTGGAGTAGTCAGCGAAGACAGTATAAATTCGACTTGTTAGACATTAACTATGTCTATATGCCAAGAAAATCGCAAGAGTTCCAAGATTACCTCGACCGCATGTCTGCAAGAAATTCTTTGCTTCGTGCCAGTTATGAGGATCAGTTAATAGTCAAATTAGGCTACACCTATACTTATTACAGTGCCGGAAATACCATGATGCGAACGCTGAATCGAAACTCATATTCTATTCGTTTCAATATTGAGGAGTCGGGAAACATGCTATACGGGCTCTTTAATGCGGCAAGCGCACACAAACGTCATGACAAGGGCTATGTAATTGCTAATATTCCATTTGCACAATATGTTAAAGGTGATTTCGATTATACCAGAAATATACAGATCGATAGCCGAAATGCCTTAGTCTTCCACTTTGGGACTGGAATTGCATACCCTTATGGTAACTCAAAAATCCTTCCTTTTGAAAAAAGATACTTCTCTGGTGGTGCCAACAGCGTACGTGGTTGGTCGATTCGTAGCCTAGGACCAGGTGGATATAAAGGAAATGAAGAAGGCAAAATGGACTTTATCAAACAGTCGGGAGATATTAAATTAGACATTAATTTAGAATATCGTACCCATCTCTTCTGGAAACTCAAAGGAGCAGCCTTTGTTGATGCAGGTAATATTTGGACTATACGCAGCGACGTAGAGCAGGAGGATGGTTTATTCAAGTTTAATCGATTCTATAAACAAATTGCAGTTGCATACGGTTTAGGAATTCGATTCGATTTAGATTATTTGATTCTACGTTTTGACGGTGGTATGAAAGCAGTTAACCCGATGTATTCAGGAAGAGATAAATATCCGATCTCTCATCCTAAATTCAGTAGGGACTTTGCCTTCCATTTTGCCGTAGGATACCCATTTTAAACAAAACATTATTATATATGAAAAAAGTAGAAGTACATACATTGAAAGATGTTTCCAACTATCGCGAATGGTTTAACAAACAGGAATTACCACAAACCATGCAAATTAATGATGCAGCCTATACAGACAATTTAAAAGCAACGATCAACCATCTTCTGGAACAGGCTAAAGATTGCTATGATAATCCAAAAATGCAAGGATGTTTCTATCTATTGGATCAAATCAAAGCAAATTTGACAAAGAAATAATAGTATTAGTATCTTTATAAAACAAAAAGAGTAGAATTTTCATTCTACTCTTTTTTTGTACACCCTCAGGGATTCGAACCCTGGACCCACTGATTAAGAGTCAGTTGCTCTACCAACTGAGCTAAGGGTGCAACAAATTACAAACTTTTTTCTCTTTTGAAATGTACACCCTCAGGGATTCGAACCCTGGACCCACTGATTAAGAGTCAGTTGCTCTACCAACTGAGCTAAGGGTGCATATTTCTTAATTGCGGATGCAAAGGTAGAAGTTTTGTTTTAAACTACCAAATGTTTTTCTTGCTTTTTTACGCCTTTTTTCGGCCATTTCATCGAATTATAAAATGACAATTAAAGAAACGAATGAAAGTCAGATGGAAGAGAGCGTCGAAGGGCAACGAGCTGCAAATCATGACCAACAATAATCCCATTCTCTTTTAATTTAGTCTCAACAGTATTATATGCTAATTCCGGACGGTTATTGTCCCTACTTAAATGACATAACCAAACATATTTCAGTCCAGGATGATAGATTTCGGTCAGAAAATCAGCTGTTTCATCATTACATAAATGTCCGTTATCACCAGCTATACGTTGTTTTAACACAGCAGGATAGGGACCATTCTTAAGCATCTCTACATCATAATTGGCTTCCAGAATAAGATAATTCGCTTTCTTCGCGTATAGTCGGATTAATGGAGTAATATGTCCAACGTCGGTGAGAAAACAAAAGTTTTTATCTTCAATTTGAATGGAATAACCAACATTGTCTGTACTATCATGGGGCACATCGAAAGCAGTAATCATGAAGTCGTTTATATAGAGCGGCTGATCTTTATAGACATAGTTAATATTAGCTGCTGAGAGTTTCTGTGTAACACAATAACTCTTGTTTATTCCTTTGTGAACTTCAGGGGTAGAGTACACAGGAAGAAAACATTTCTCACCAAGAACACCAACCGACTTAATATGATCAGCATGATCGTGCGTAATGAATACGGCACGAAGTTTCTCCATGTTAACACCATGTTCTGCCAAACGTCTCTTAATCATCCGAATACCAATACCTGCATCTATCAAGATACCATATTCGTCAGTTCCAAGATAGTAACAATTGCCACTACTGCCACTAGCCAAACAGAAAAAGTTTACCTTCATCCGAGTCTTTTTTTATCGTGCAAAGATAAGAAGAAAATCAGAATTCGTCTTCAATCGTCCGGAGGAAATTGTATATCATCCACCCAACTTGCGTGATTTAGTAAAACATGTAGTCGATGAAGAGATCCGGTAGGTCGAGATAAACCGTTGAGGACGTGCTGATTCCGACAAAGCCCAAGCCTTCCTTTACATTGTTAGGAATCGTGATAGGTTCAGTCAACGCTGGCTCGTAGTTGTCGTATCTCAGATAGTTCATGGCCTTCAGGTACATGTAGTGATCCATGGAAATGTTTTGCAGGGATACTTTCAGTTTTCGTTCCACCCGCTCATTGTCGAAATAGATTATTTCTCTTCGGTGCTGTTCATCCGGCTCGGTATAATATTCATTGCTGATGTTTTCTAAACTGGTCATATCGTTCTTTGGGGCATAGATTCTAAGTGTACAGTCTTTCCCTTTGAACTGTACATTGGTAAATACGGTGTACATATTGAGTACGTATGTTCCCCAAATATCATCTTCCTCGTTGGTGATGACGTTTCCTTCCGAGATGATCGGGTCATCCATCGAGTCAATCATCAGAACTTTAGATTCTTCACGGACAATATCCGTCTCGGGAACCCTATAGCTCTTGTCGGCATGCATGAACCTCTTTTTGTCGACCTGTACAGCCAGTCTGTAATACTGATTGTCCAGGTTGTTTTCCCGGATGTGGACCATCATCTTTAAATACGGTTCGTATCGATCCTCATATATTCTTCTCGATACACTGCTCGTGTCGACTTGTTGTATCATCGTAGGCTGTTCGGGAGCAATCACTTCGGCAGTGGCATGAAGCGTGCCGCGGTTGGCTTCGGCTTGAAGCACGATCTTATCGCCGGGATGAAATGTTGCATTGAACTTATACCGAGTAACCGGTTTCTTAATGTATTTGTGAGTGATTTCACCGTCGTCGAAGTAAAAAGCATCCGTCCAATACGAAGTATCTTTTTGTGCTTCGGCTACATATGCATCGTTGACGTAACAACTGAGCTTGGCATTCTCCAGCTCTTTCATCTTCTTCGAATAGCTGGAAGTGAGATAGACATAATGACATTTCTCTTCTGTTTGTAGCAAGGCATTCATAACCAGTTTCCCTTGCCCGTCTTGTGGGTCATATGACAGTTCTTTCTCACACGATGTGAGAGTCGATAAGCATATCAGAATATATAGTAACTTTCTTTTCATTGTTTAAAATTTTAGAGTATAACTGAATGATGGTACGATGGGGAGGATTGTTAGCTTCTTAACCTTGACATCTATTGTTTCGACAGTCAGTCCATCTTCCTTTTGGGGCGTAGCCCAATAGTCAGGAGTCCTCGTCTCTACAAAGACTAAGTTTGGATTCATGGCATTATAGATATTATAGAAGCTCAAATTCCAGATACTTTCTCTTTGCTTTTTCAGTTTGCGGTGCAGGTTGATACTGACATTCAAGCGATGGTTTGCAGGAAGGTGATAGTTATTGCGACGCGGCACATAAAGGTCGTAATATCCATTGCCGTCAGGGGTGATTGAATATGTCAATCGTTCAGGAACCGTCATGTATCCGCCTGAATTGAAAATCCACGAAACGCCTACATCCCATTTATAATTAAAGCGATGGTTCAAGACGGCACTCAGGTTATGTCTGCGGTCGTATTTGTAGGGGAACCGTTCACCGTTGTTGATGAATCCATTCTTAAACTGTCTATCTGTTTTCGATAAGGTATAGGCCAGCCATCCCGTTGTCTTACCTGTCGTTTTCTGAATCAACAGTTCTGCGCCAAAGGAGCGACCTTCGCCCATCTCCACCTTGTTTTCCCAATTGGCGCTGCTACCCATGAACGACATTCCGTCTTGATATTCCAGGACATGATGAAGTTGTTTATAATATCCCTCCACACTAAATTCCCATCCTTTTAATCCGCTGTAGTACAAGCCGGCAGAATACTGGTCGGCAGTCATGGGCTTGATGTTCTTGGTGATAGGCACCCAAAGGTCGGTTGGCATGGTAATTTGTGTAGAGGAGAGTAGATGCACATACTGGGCCATTTTGGAATATCCGGCCTTGACACTCCAATTGTCCGAGAACACGTATCTGACAGCAAGCCGTGGTTGCGGCACGATGTAGTTTTTCTTTTGGGTATAGAAACCGTTGAGGTGTACACCTATGTTGATTGATACTTTCTCCGACAGGTTGATATGGTCTTCAGCATATAGCGTGTATTCTCTTCCGATAAGTTGACTACTGTTTGCATTCTTATAGATCGTATCTGTCAGCACTTCGTCATTCCTTCCTTCCTTCAGTTGCGAGTTCATGACTTCAGGTCGGAAAGTATGGAAGATGAATTCCCCACCAAACTTAACCTGATGGTTATGAACGGGCGTATAATCAAAATCCAACCTTCCACTCCAATCCTGAATACCTGATCGATAGTCGGAATGATACAGGTAGTTGAATGTTCCTGCTTCGTCTACGTTAATCTGTCGGCTGCTTTCATCCACCCTCATTCGGTAGCGGTTGTATGCAATCGTCAAGTTTCCAAAGAGTTTCTGGTTGACCACATGGTTCCATCTTCCCGCAACAATCAAGTTTCCCCAGTTCAACTTCGTTTTATCCCGATAAGTGGATGTCGCATATGGGGTATCATTCTCTGGCTCGTGAAGGGATGAATGGTAATGTTCATAAGTACTGAGATGGTCTCCTCCCCAATAGACATTGACAAACGTTCGGTTTCGGTCATTGAACTGATGGCTGACTTTCGCATTCAGATCGGCGAAATAGTAGTTATTGTCTTTCAGTTCCTTGACAAAAGGAGTGAATAGCAGGGAGTGAACCGTTCTTGCACTGATGGAATACGATGTCTTATCCTTTTTGATAGGGCCCTCCAGGTGTAGTTTGTCTGAGATGATACCGACGCTGAACATTCCACCAGCCTTTTTCAGGTTTCCATCGTTTGTACGTACATCGACTACGCTGGACACACGACCTCCATATCGTGCGGGAAAGGCTCCTTTGTATAACGAAACATTTTTTACAGCTTCGGATTGAAATATCGAGAACACCCCCAGCAGGTGGTCAGCGTTATAGATGGGGACACCATCAAGCATGACTAAGTTTTGGTCACTACTTCCTCCCCGGACGAACAGTCCTGAGAATCCTTCCGTCCCGGCTTGTACGCCAGGCATCAGTTGGATGGTCTTCAGCAAGTCGGGCTCTCCTAAAAAAGTAGGCGTGTTCTTAATCTGTGTCATCGGGATCTCGACCGATCCGGGATTCATCGAGTGTAATCCTGCTTCTTTGTACGTAGATGTGACGACTACTTCCTCCAACTGGTTTTCTGAAGGCACCATCAGTATGTTGACGACAGTATCTTTGCTCAGATAAAAATGAGGATGCTGTGTTTGGTATCCCAAAAACGAAACATTCATCGCCACAGCACCCTCGGGTATAGTTAAGGTATAAAATCCAAATTGATTTGTGGCGGTACCTTTCAGGCTGTTGGTGTCGTACACGTTGGCTCCCAGCAGGGTTTCACCCGACCGTTTGTCTTTGATAAAGCCACTAATGGTGTGATTCCGCCTTTGCTTGGCTGATTCTTTCTTTTCAGAAGGAGTCAATATCACGTGATATGCCTTTATCTCATAGTGGAGAAGCTGATCATCCAAGGCTTCCGACAGTATTTTCTGAATGGGATACCGAGTAGCATGGAGGGTGATTGGGTGGGAGAGACGTACGTTCTCGCCATAGATAAAGGTGTATGGAGTATGTTTCTCGACCTCTTGAATAAATTCTTTTAATGAAACCTTTTCAAGGTGTAAGGTATAGGTCTGCTGATTCTGTGCCATCGATGTCTGGATGAAGCAGCAGAGGAAAAGGAATAGGATGGTTCGATGGAAATTGAACCGTTAGTTTGTTTCATAGATTCTACCTGTTTTAATGATAATCGTATCGTTCGCGTTGATATATGTGAATGCTGAAGCCTTCTGCAGCAGGTTCAGGATCTCGTCCAACGACTCATCAGAACGGAAAGTGGCGGTAATCCGATAGTTCTTCAGTGTCTCATCCTCAATGATGATTGGCCTGTGATAGGTTTGCATCAAGATATCCACAATATTTTGTAGAGTTTCTTGTTTAAAAACCATCGTGCTTGGCTGTTTCTCATGAGCAGGAATTTCCACTGAAGGTTGGGATGAACGGGGCTCTACAATCAGCTGATGATAAGTAGCCCAGCCCAACAGACAGATGAAGAAGACGGCAGCCACCGAACAGACTCTTCGCCAAATCACGAATCTGTGTCGGCGAACTTCAGCCTTCCTTCTGGCTTCCAGCTTCATCCAGGTTCGTTCCTTCGAGTACGCTCCTTTAGGAGAGCGGGTGGATTGAACCAGACTGTCGAGTACCTTGTCGAAATTATCGTTCATTTCTGTCTTTTATACGATAAACAGGTGATTTCAATAAATTCCCTATTCGTAAGTGTCTTTTTTATTATTAAATTATGTTAATGCCTCCCTAAGCAGTTGTAAAGCCTTCTGTAACTGTGCATCTACGGTCTTTTCGGTAATGTTCATTTCCGAGGCGACTTGCTTGTACGATTTCCGTTCTTCACGAATGGCAATAAAGACTTGTCGGCATCGTTCCGGTAAGCGGTCCAATGCCTTGACATATCTTGCAAATAATTCTTCGGATATCAGTACCTCTTCGGGTGAGTCGGAGAAGGATGCCTCATCGAAAGTCGTATCTTCTACGGAGAGAGCCTGATGGTGACTCTCTTTCTCCAACGTATTTAAGGCTACGTTCTTGGTGACGGTAAACAAATAGTTCTCCAGATTCTCGATGTCTGAAAGAGTACTTCGCTTATTCCATAGATTCATGAAAGCATCTATCACCACTTCCTGTGCCAGACTTTCCTTTTTCACATAATAATATGCAATACGAAACAGTCGGTCGTAGGTAAGGTTGTAAAATGACCTGAAGGCTTCTTCAGAATCGTCTTTCATCTCTCGTAAGTATCTCCGTAGATCTTTTTCAGACATCCTTTTAGGTTTGGGCTGCAAAGATACAACTTATTTCCCAAACTTTGTCTGAATTACATTTACGATATAGTCATTTAATCTTTCCAGTGAGTTGACCAAATCTCCGAAAGTCATACCTAGTTTATAGTCATACAGCTGATTATTAACGTTTTCAATATTCTTCGTTTTCAAGGAATCACGAATGTTGTTTATATCATTTTCAATTCGATATACTTCTTTAACGATAAACTTGTTGTGATGACCTTTCATCAAATTCAACATATGATTAAGGGAGTTGTCACAAAGGTCCATCATGGATTGTAACTGCATTATTTGTTCAGAAGTAAAGCGTTGTCCAAATGTGTGATATCGTTCGAGAATCCTTATTTGGTTATAACATGCATCAGATATTGACTCTAATTCCCCAATTTCCCGAATCATTTGTCGAATCTTTCTCTTCGTTTTATCACTTAGATGATCATCACTCACTTTTCCCAAATAATTAGCAATCTCTATTTCCATCCGATCAGCATATTCCTCTTTATCATTTATTTGTGAAAAATATTCTTCAAACCGTTTATCATCAGTTTCATTAAAAGCTTGCCGAACCAAGACAAACATATCTTTCACATATTCTGCAAATCTGAAAGTTTCTTTTTGAGCCTGTAAGACGGAGATTTCAGGAGTTTGAACCAAATTAGATTGAATATATTGCAAAAAGAAATCTTCTTTAGGCTTTTGTTGTTTTTCAGGAAGTATCCAACAAACGATTCGTTCTATTTGAGGTATAAAGTTGATAAGTAAAAGCGTATTCGATATATTAAAAAAGGTATGGAACATGGCTAAAACTACAGGTAGACGTTCAGTCTGACCTCCTAACGTAGTGTTGTATCCAACTAATGAACAAACAAAGTCAACAAACGGATAAAATATAATAAGAACCCAGATTACTCCAAATACATTAAAAAGCAAATGTGCCAATGCTGCTCTTCGTGCCTGAGTTCCTGCACCCATAGCTGCAAGGTTTGCTGTAGCAGTGGTACCAATATTTTCACCCATCACTAGGGCAATACCCAGATAAATCGGCAAAACTCCTGTTGAAACAAGTAGAATCGTTATTGCCATCACGGCAGCCGATGATTGTACAATACAAGTGATGATGGTACCAATAGCTAAAAAAGAAAAAACAGTTAGATAACTGGAAGTATCAAAGGAACTAAAAAACTTGATGGCTGCTTCATTGTGTTCTAAATCCATTTCTTTACCTGCTGCGCTTAACATTACAAGTGAAAGAAAAAGGAAGGCTGTTCCAAATAAGAAATCACCAAAGTAACGATGACGTTTTTTGTAAATAAGAACCATTCCAATGAAAAAAGCAGGAAAGACAATACTGGTCAAATCAACAGAATATCCTAAAGACATTATCCAAGCTGTTAATGTTGTACCAATATTTGCACCCATAATTATGGAGATAGCTTGAGAGAGTGTCAATAAACCAGCGCTAACAAATGAAACCGTCATAACAGTTGTTGCGGAAGAAGACTGAACAGTACAAGTAACAAATGTGCCAGTCAACATTCCAGTAATTCTGTTTGTTGTCATTTTAGCAAGGATATGTCGTAACTGAGGACCTGCCATTTTCTGCAATGCCTCACTCATCATACGCATACCATAAATTAATAAACCAAGAGCACCTAGTAATCTAAATGCAATTAATACATAGTTGTCCATATTTTTTCTAATTAGTTTTCGGCCACAAAAATATAAGTATGATTATCCCAATTCAAACAAACAGTATTACGATATCATTACAACAATGATATTTAATTGAATTGAAATGTTCTTGTCAAAAATGTTTAGATTATTTTCGTGATGCCCGCCAAGTTTGAAGCATCACACTAATGATGATGAGAGATACTCCAATATAAAATGAGAAGTTAAGTTCACGAGCCTCATTAAAGAAGATAAAAGCAATGAGAATGGTATAGCATGGCTCTAAGTTATACGTAAGATTGACCGTGAATGCTGAAAGATGTTTCAGAGATTGTATTTGTAAGAGGTATAATCCTACTGTACAGATAAGTGATAAACAAAGCAACCAGTATAAATTACTTCCTTGCGGAAAGACGAGAACCGATTGTGAAGAAGGAAATATTAATAAGTAGAACGGTATTATAAAAGAAAGGAACAAAAGTCCACCCATCATCGAATAGAGAAGGGTAGTACTACTAGGAATATCAGCAGAAATCTTCTTATTTAAAGTACCATATAAAGCAGCCATAAAGGTAGAAACGACGCCAACACAGATTCCTAACCGATAACGTGAGTCAAATGAAAATATACAAACCAGTCCGATAACTGTGATCAAAGAGAACAGAATCTCTAGCATCGAGATTTTTTTATGGAAAACTTTAGGCTCAATCAATGCGGTGAAGAAACCGACTAATGAATAACAAACAACACCTATACTGATATTCGATAGTTTGATAGAACCATAAAACAACACCCAATGAAAACCAAGTAAGGCTCCTGCCAATGATAGATGGAGCAATTTTTTTCTAGAGACTTTAGGTAAGCCTTTCAAGATAAGTAGGAAAACAGAAGCAAAAAACATACGATACCACACGATATTTACTTCATTCAGTGTGATAAGTTTACCAAACAAACCTGTAAAACCAGCAAGCAATACAGAAAGGTGAAGTTTGATAAAAGCTTTTTGTTTCTCTGTCATCCTTTAGTTATACTCATTTATACAAAGATAAGGATTTTTTTTAACGAGATTGATAACGATGATGATAAAACGGCATAAAAAAACTCCTTTGGATGCTTCCAAAGGAGTTAACTTTTTTCTGACAATTCGATTAAGCTTCAGCAGGAGCAGCTTCTTCTGCAGGAGCAGCAGCCTCAGCTTCTGCCTTTGCAGCTTCTTCAGCAGCCTTTTTCTCAGCAACCTTAGCAGCGATTTGCTCGTTTACTTTCTTTTCAGCTTCCAAACGAACTTTAGCAGCCTCTTTCTTCTCAGCATCCAACTTAGCCTTCAAAGCCTTCAAACCGTTCTGCTTGTCATTCTTCCAAGCATTCAGTCTCATCTCAGCCTCAGCCTCGCTGAAAGCACCTTTAGCTACACCTGTCATCAAGTGCTTCTTCATGTAAACACCTTCTCTAGAAAGGATGTTACGAACAGTGTCTGTAGGTTGTGCACCAACCATAACCCAATGATAAGCACGATCAAAATTCAAATCTACTGTGGCAGGATTGGTATTAGGGTTGTAAGTACCAATTTTCTCAGTAAATTTACCATCACGTGGTGCTCTTGAGTCAGCAATAACGATTGAATAGAACGCATAACCTTTACGTCCTCTTCTTTGCAATCTGATTTTTGTTGCCATTGTTTAACTTTTTAAATGAATGATTTGAATTTTATGCTAATATCTCGTATTAGCGGGTGCAAAATTACATATTTTTCTGATATAAACAAAGTTTCTCTTTATTTTTTTGCTCTCATACTGCTTCGTATCAACCAACCTATCAGCAATAAATATGCTACCAATGACAATACTTCACTCCATGGATTCTGTTGCCATGCGGCATTAAACATATCAATATCGACAAATTTCAGTCCAGTACTTACTACTCCAAGCAAAGCACCACCAGCAATCAATCCACTTGCAAGTAACGTTCCTTTTTCTGTTCGTGCCTGGTTGACATCTTTG
>JAEEGL011314171.1_pt1 | contig 13673 bp, 11 predicted proteins | sample 9134231 | NCBI WGS metagenome assembly JAEEGL01 (sample SAMN16246548, study PRJNA631951) | gut metagenome | biome: gut microbiome; feature: rumen; material: fiber-attached | host: Bos | place: Iran: Karaj | collected 2018-10
GAGCCTGACAGCTGCAAGCAGCTGCTCATTCTGCTCATGCAGCAGTACCGCGATACGGTACCATCCGGGACCGAGCCCGAGGAAATTTTCGCAGCTGCGGATCGCGATACCGTATTTTTTCAGTGAGGAATGCAGGCCGTCCGCTCCGTGCACCAGCAGATAGTTTGAAGATGAAGGGCATACCCAGAATCCGAGCGATTCCAGTTGTTTTATCAACCAGCCGCGTTCTCCGTGTATCATTTCCCTGGCATTCATCAGAAAGCTTTCTTCCTTCAGTGCCGACACCCCGGCGGCCTGTGCCAGGACGGAAACATTCCAGGGCTGCACTGCCTCCGACATTTTTGAAAGCAGCCCGCTGTCTGAGCTCAGACAGTATCCCAGACGGACACCTGCCATCCCGTAACTTTTCGTAAATGCTTTCAGGATAAACAGCCGGGGATGATCTTTCAGATATCTCTTCATACTGACACCGTCATCGGAAAGGTCAAGGAAGCATTCATCCAGGAACAGACAGATTTTCTCCCGGCTGCAGATATCCAGTATCTCTTCGAGTAGATGATACGGAGTGATTCTCCCGGTTGGGTTATTTGGATTGCAAAGGAACACTGCATCGGGCTTCCTGTCTTTCAGGTAATCCGTAAACGCCTCATCCAGGTCAAAATCATTTTCCCGGTGCAGTATATAATGGTCTGTCCGGCATCCTGTTCTTTTCAGCCCGGTCTCATACTCTGAAAAAGTCGGAGCCGGCAGGACGGCATGTTTTGCCCCGACAGCCTCACAGTATGCATAGATCAGTTCGGCCGAGCCGTTTCCGCACAATACATACTCCTCCGGCAGATCCTCATAGGCAGAGATGGCCTGTATCAGTTCCCGGCAGTAGGGATCAGGATAATGATGCACTTCGGACAGAGCTTTTTTCATTGCATCCAAAACACCCTCCGGTGTGCCGAAAGGATTGGTGTTTGCCGAAAAATCGAGTTTTATTCTCTCTCCGTAGATGTCCCCCCCGTGAGGATTAGCTGTTTTATAAAGCATCTGTATCTCCTTTATTCAGAACACTATAGGCAGCTTGACCGAACAGCTCAGCAGCAGAGCAAGCAGAGCAGTAACATACATCAGCCGGCACGCTCTCGGAATATCCTCGTGCTCGATCTCCCTAAGAGCATCACCGATATACTGCTTTTTATGGAGCACCCCGTTATACCAGGCATCTCCAGCAAGTCTGACTCCCAGAAGCCCCGCGCAGACTGATTCCGTCTGTGCGGAGTTCGGGCTTGCATGTTTCTTCCGGTCTCTGAGAAATATCTTCCATCCGTTTTTTACATCTGTCTTCAGGATCCAGCCTGAAACGAGCATAAGCAGCGCGGAGATCCTTGACGGGATAAAATTTGCTGCATCGTCCGCTTTTGCCGGAATGAAACCGATATTTTTGTAAGGCGGTTCTATATATCCGAGCATTGAATCCATGGTATTTACGGCCTTGTAAAAGAATCCAAGCGGTGCTCCGCCGATCGCCGTAAAGATCAGAGGCGCAACTACTCCGTCGGAAGTATTCTCTGCAACGGTCTCGACTGCGGCGCGGGTCACTCCCGCATCATCCAGACATCCAGTATCCCTGCCGACGATCATCGACACTGCATGTCTCGCACTGAAGATATCCCCGTGTTCCAGTTCATGATAGACTTTCATGCTCTCATCCCTAAGGGATTTTGCCGCAACTATCTGCCAGCACATAATGCTTTCAACCGCCAGACGCAGCCAGACACTGATACCGTGACATACAAAGAGCAGCAGCGAAGGGATCAGGGCAGATACCAGAACGACGGAGAACCACAGGACCGCCCCGGCAGTCCGCTCTCCTGCAGGCGTCGCGGGGAACAGCTTCCGCAGTCCCTTTTCAAGTGCATCGATCATTTTTCCGATCAGGATGACCGGATGCGGTATACCGTGCGGGTCTCCGACGAACAGGTCAATGACAAAACCGATAACCAGCGCGAATAAGGACCATTTCATCACCTGTTAACCCCCGGACTGCATCGTAAAAACATATATCGGGTTCCTGCCAGCCATAAGATGATATGGCCCGGCTTTTCTGTCCTGGGCTATCTGTACCGAGATGACCTCTGATTCAACCCATCTGAGGCTGTTGATACATGCGGTCAGTTCGGCGGCGGACTCCATGGATACCGCCGTGGCAACTATCCGGACATACGGATTCTTCCTGATGAGAAGCTCTATGATATCCCTCATATTGCCGGAACTGCCGCCTATGAAAGCATGGCTTGGAGCAGGCAGATCGGCACATGCTTCAGGGGCCCTGCCGCTGATAACAGTCAGATTCTCAGCCGAGAACTTCTCTCTGTTCATATTCAGCAGCTCCAGTGCCGCACTCTTATACTCGATGGCAAATACCTGCCCTTTTTTTGCCTGCAGTGCCATTTCGACCGCCACGGAACCCGTTCCTGCTCCGATATCCCAGCAGACGGCTCTCTCTGTCAGCCGGAGCTTGGAAAGACAAACTGCCCGGACTTCGCTCTTCGTCATCGGGACGACGCCGTCATCCCCTGCCCCCCGCATAAACATGCTGTCGGGCAGTCCATGGGTAACAACGGCATCCGGACTGTCATTTTCTATCAGGGCAACGCTCAGTGTCTCATAGCTTCCCCCGGCAAGTTCTTCCGCCGTACCCTGTGTGATCTTTTCGTCAGGATAACTCAACCTTTCCCCGATACTGACCTTAACGCTTCCCAGCCCCGCATCGGACATGGAGCGGCACAGTGCCTGCATGCCGTTATTGCCGCCGGCCAGTACGAATACACGGCTGTGGGCCCTGACATCCGGTACGATGTCATGTCTGCGTCCGTGGACGCTCGTAACAAATACATCCTCATATGAGGTCTTCAGGCGGGCACACAGATAAGACAGGGAACTTATTCCTGGAAGTACTCTGACTTCACAGCCGTCAAGCAGCGGGATCAGCTTTTTAGTACCGCTGAAAAAACCTGCATCGCCTGACATGGCTACAGCGAAATTCCGGTATTCACCGTGTGTCCTGATATATTCCGCGATGTCTTCAGCCGAAACAGCCTCATAAATGCCCTGTCCAGAGACTGCTGCAGCTTCCAGCATGCGTCCGGCCCCGATCAGGCAGTCAGCATGTTTAACCGCCAGACACGCTTCTTTTGTCATCGATCCGCTGTTTCCGGGACCGATCCCCAAGATGACCACTCGCGGGACTTTAATACATCCGAACCGTGAACATAATAATTCAATGGTTTCTGAAAATGACATCCCTTCTCTTTGCAGCGGACGTCCTATTACAACAAGGCGCGCACCTGCCTTTGCTGCAGCGGAAGCCTTTGCGTCAAACCCGCCGGCTTCGCCTCCGTCTTTGCTTACGAGCCAGGAAGCGGAAGCCGCATGGATCATCGCAGCATTCATTTCTTCTGAAAACGGACCCTGCATGGCTATTATATGGGATGCTTTAAGCCCGGCTTCACGGCAGGCCCTGACGGAGTCGTCAAGAGGCAGTACCCGGGCATACACCCGGTCCGCGAAATCTGCTATCCTGCTGAATCCTGCCAGTTCCTTGCTTCCGGTAGTCAGAAGGATATTGCCTCTCGTTCCGTCTAGAAAATCCGCTGCCTCAGCCACATCCGGAACATATACGGCATTGGAGGCCGGTTCGGATGCTTTGCGCAGCAGCCGCAGATATTCCGTCCCGCTTGCAGAGCATGCCGCAAATATACTCTCCGTGACCGAGGCCGCATACGGATGAGTTGCATCAATCGCAAGATCATATCCCGATCCCGAAAGCATCCCGGTGATGTCATTTTCCGAAAGACACCCTGTCAGGATCGTCAGGTTGTTTGCGGGAGAAAGAAGCATCTCCCCGTATTCCGTAGCGACACAGGCTGTTACTTCAACAGGCTGGGAGCTCAGAAATTCAACGATTTCCCGGCCTTCCGTCGTTCCGGCAAAAACACATATCCTATACATCCCTGTATCCTCTTGGAGTCACCATGTTCCCGGCGATCTCCTTTGTCATCTCGTTGCCTATAAATACCGTGCAGAACATGTCAGCCGCCTCGGTCCTGAGTTCCCGGAACGGCAATAATCGCATGCTTTCCCCGTCTCTGCCTATATTCCGGGCCAGGCCGCAGACACGGTCCTCCGGAAGATATTCCGATAATATATCGCATGCCTTCTGAAGATAATCCGGCCTTCCTTTGCTTGCCGGATTATATATCACGATGGAAAGATCCGCCTCGGCCGCCAGCCTCAGACGTTTTTCGATCTTCTCCCATACGGTCAGGCGGTCACTGAGAGAAATGACCGCAAAGTCGTACGTAAGAGGCGCCCCAAGCAGTGCAGCTCCGCTGCAGGCGGCCGTAAGTCCGGGAATGATCTCGATCTCGGGATCAGTGTCTTCTCCCCGCAGTTCAAAGATCAGCGCCGCCATACCGTATATGCCGCTGTCACCCGAACAGATCATTGCAGCCGTTTTCCCTTCCCGTGCAAGATCGAGCGCCATCTGACAGCGTTTGACCTCCTGTGTCATCGGCGTTGTCAGAAATTCCTTATCCGGATAACGTTCCCTTATCAGGTCCACATAGACATGATAACCGACAATAACATCGCAGTTCTGCAGGGCCCGGTCGGCCTTGATCGTCATGTTTTCATAGTTTCCGGGACCTATCCCCACAACGAACAGTTTATTCAAAACGCACCTCCAGCTTCTCCGCCGCTACGGCGACCGTAACACCGTTAAAAACAGTTTTTCTTACCAGCAGTCTGTGCGCTCCCAGCAGTGCGGCACGTTCACATACATTGTCCACGCCCGTAATGTCCTGTACGAAGCCAGATGCCGTAAACTCCCCCGGAACATCCCGGAGCTCCCCGGCAGAATAAAAAACAGGCGTGAAGCCATTATCCCCGCAGAACTTCAGTATGCCTTCTTCATCCGACTTGAGGTCGATCGAAGCCACATACCTTACCGCTTTGATATCGAGCCCGTTCCTGTCCAGTACTGTCCTGACTGCTTCCCCGACAGTACTGCAGGATGTCCCTCTCCGGCATCCTATCCCTATATGCAATATTCTGGGGATCAGTCTGAGCGTCTTATCAAAAGGATCCCTTTTCCGGCAGGATATGCATATGCCAAGTTCCCCGCTGTCTCCGGCCACGATACCGTCCGGAAGATCTGTAGTGATGTCAAAATCGCAGGACATGGGGATATCCCTTTCCAGGATTGCTGCTGATATCATCTTTGCAATATGGATATTATCGATTACAAGCCCGTTTCTGGCAGCCCATGCATCTGCGGAGAATCTGCCGTTGATATCGGTAGCGGTAGTGATCACCGGAACCGCCCCTAACCTGTCAGCCAGTTCCCGTGCCGTTTCATTTGCCCCGCCTATATGTCCGGAAAGCAGGGGTATCACGAAGCGTCCCAGATCATCTATACAGATGACGGCCGGATCCGTCCTCTTGTCCCTCACGTGGGGGGATATCTCCCGGACCGCGATCCCGCAGGCTCCTACAAAGATCAGTACGTCGTTTTGGTCAAACAGTTCCCCGTAAAACGGCTTTGCCGGACGGCGGATGGGACAGAACCCTTCTTCTCCGAACCGTTCCATAGTATATGCCCTGAGGTCATCCTCCGGGAAGCAGTCCATTATCCTGCGGGCAATCCCGCACCCCCTGAGACTGTATGCAAATATAGCTATCTTCATTCTTCGGCCTTTCTGTATTCTGTTGAAAATCCCGGGTGATAAAGCAGCGAGCGCAGGTATTTATCGCCCAGACATTTTCCCACAACGATCAGTGAAGTTTTAGTCAGACCGTTTTCCGTGACCGTTTTGTGGAGGGTTCCGACCGTGCAGTGAAAGATCTTCTCTTCCGGCCATGTTGCCTTGTAAACTACAGCAGCAGGAGTATCCTCCGGGTACCCTCCTGAAATCAGTTCCGCCTGCAGTTCCTTCGTCAGCGAAGTACTAAGAAAAAGGACCATGGTAGACTGATGTGCGGCCAGTGTCTTTATGGATTCCCGTTCAGGGACCGGAGTCCTGCCCGCCGCTCTGGTGATGATAACGGTCTGGCTGACATCAGGCAGTGTGAATTCTGCTTTCAGGGACGCTGCGGCACCGCAGAAAGAACTGACCCCCGGACAGACATCATAATCTATTCCGAGTTTGACCAGTTCATCGAACTGTTCACGCACCGCACCGTAAATACTTGAGTCGCCGGTATGAAGGCGCACGGTCGTCTTTCCCGCTTCTTCCGCCTTTCTGATTACCCCGACCACCTGTTCCAGGGTCATTCCCGAGCTGTCATATATTTCACAGCCCTCTCTGACATCTGAAAGCAGTCCGGGATTTACAAGTGATCCGGCGTAGATAACTACATCGGCTTCTCTCAGGAGCCGGGCTCCCCTTACCGTGATCAGATCAACGGCACCGCTGCCGGCGCCGACAAAATGTACCATATGCCTATCCCTCCGTGATAAGTTTCAGAAGTGACCGGGCGTTTTCCGTTTCACTCAGGAATCCGTATTGTCTGGAGAACATGACTGCCCCTGTTTCCATCTTCCCTTCGGCCCTGTGATCCATTATATACAGTATCCTGTCTGAGATCCTGTCCAGAGTCTGCGTGCAGATGCCGTTTTCCTGCAGGATACGGACAGCATCGTCACATGTAGCGCAGTCCAGAATGTCCCTGATACAGGAAGGCGGAAGTCCCTCCGCACCGGCATGGGCGGAAATGATCTCCATCCTGCAGTCTCCGTACCTGGAATGTGTATTCAGCATTCCTCCGGCGATCTTTACGAGTTTGCCTATATGCCCTATCAGCAGTGCTCCCTTAAATTCAAGTTCCCTGCAGATGTCCAGCGCCTCTCCGATAAAGTTGGACACCGGTACTGCCGTTTCCGGTCCTATACCGATGTCATTCTGAATATAGTCCAATCCGTAATTGCCCGGTGTCAGCAGGACATATTCCGCACCGTCTGCCTTTCTCTGGCAAAGCTCTATCCGTATAGTGTCCACGAGAGCCTGTTCGCTCATCGGTTCAACTATCCCGGTCGTTCCCAGTATTGAGATTCCTCTTTCTATACCGAGCCTCGGATTAAATGTCTTACCCGCAAGCCGTTCCCCGTCCGGGACTGAGATCACTACGGAAAGTCCGCCGTGATAGTCGGTCAGGGCGCAGACCTCTTCAAGGTTTTCACGGATCATCTTCCTGGGAACGGAGTTTATTGCCGCAGCACCTACCGGCTGGTCCAGTCCCCGCTTAGTCACGCGTCCGACGCCCTGCCCGCCGTCAATGGTAATCCCCGGTTTTTCAGTACGGGTCACCTCCGCAAAGATAAGCGAGCCCTTTGTAACGTCAGGATCATCTCCGCTGTCTTTTTCGACAGCACAGGACACGATGTTTTCTTCCATTGAGATGCGGAGCACGTCCAGATCCAGCATGATCCCTTTCGGTGTGGCGATCTGTATCTTTTCCTTTCGTCGTCCGGTAAGAAGCATCCATGCAGCAGCCTTTGACGCGGCGGCGGCGCAGGATCCGGTCGTATAGCCCAGCCTGAGCTTTTTCCCCTGTTTTATGATATATTCTTCCATCTGCATCACCTCGTTATCTGGTAGAGCAAAGCGTTGCATATGGCTGCCGCAACATTGCTGCCCCCCTTGCGGCCTCTTGCGACGATATAAGGGACTCCGGAACCGATTATCAGTTCCTTGCTTTCCACCACGTTCACGAATCCTACCGGTACCCCGATGACCAGTACCGGGAAAATACTGCCTTTCTCTATCATTCCGTGCAGTGCGATCAGTGCAGTAGGTGCGTTCCCGATGGCAAATATGCACGGCTTTGCCAGCCCGGCCGCACGTTCCATCGACACTGTCGCCCGCGTGATACCGCGCCGTGAGGCTTCCCCTGCAACATCCGGGTCTGACATGAAGCAGTGGACGGTCCCTCCCAGTTTCCCGAGTATCGTTTTGTTGATGCCTGCCTTCGTCATCTGCGTATCCGTTACGATGTCACACCCGCCGCGGAGGGCTTCTATGCCCTTTGCCACCGCATTATCGGAGAAGACCAAGTTGTCAGCGTAATCAAAATCCGCCGTGGTATGGATGGCTCTTTTGATGACAGGCTCATTCTGCGGGTCAAACACCCTGCCGTCCAGCAGTTCAGTGATTATCTCAAAACTTCGTCTTTCAATATCTGCAGGCCTGATATTCTCAATCATGGCTATACTTCTCCTTTAGACATGCTTTATAGAAACTGACGGCTAAGCCGGGATTCGAATAGAAATGGAAATGAGGGTATCCTGCATATAACTGCTGTGACGCATGAACGCATTTCCAGCTTCTCCCCGATGATTTTGAAGCCGTGAACGATCCTCCGGAGTCTTCGCTGTCCCAGTGATGGAATTCATGCCCGGGGATCGTCTCCCCGGCCCTGCACAGCATGTTGTCATGATCCGCTTTCAGGCTGACGTATCCGAATCTGGAGAGCTTTCCCGTATCAAAGCTGTTTCCGCTGATAAAACCCACCATCGGATATCCGTTTATGGAATCCGTCAGGTACATGAAACCCCCGCATTCAGCAATACAGGGGATCCCCCGTTCGAGCGCCGTCCGGACGGAAGCACACATCGAAGCGTTTTCATGCAGTTTCTCCGCATACAGCTCCGGATATCCGCCTCCGAGATATATCCCCTGTATATCCGGCGGCAGTTCCCTGTCTGAAACGGGGCTGAACTGTACAAGTTCCGCTCCCATTTCCCTGAGTGCGTCAAGGCTGTCCTCATAATAGAAGCAAAAAGCGTTGTCACGTGCCACGGCGATGCGGACTTTTTCCTCATACCGGGGCATTCTGATCTCTTCGCAGGAAACCGGAAATGCGGACGCCGCCAGCTTCAACAGTCCGTCCAGATCGACGGTCTGTTCTGCCTGCGCCGCAAGGATCCGCAGTTTTCCGCGCAGATTCTCCACTTCCGCTGCCGTGACAAGTCCCAGATGACGGCTTTCAAGAGAACATTCCGGGATCACGGGCAAAAACCCGAAGGGCATGATCCTTCCTTCAAAGCGTTTCCGGATCTCTTCCGCCAGTACGGAATAGGTCGAAGCCGTACAGCGGTTCAGAATGACACCGCATATATGATTGTCCGGGCAGAAACTTAAAAAGCCCTGAATAACCGCAAGCACAGACAGTGAGGCTCCCCTTGCGTCGATCACCAGGACGGCCGGACTCTGTGTTGCCTGTGATATCGCGAAGGTGCTTGCCTCTGAAGAATCCAGACCCAGACCGTCATAGAAGCCCATGACCCCCTCTATAACACATACGTCACGGTCGCTGCCGTTCTTGGCCAGCAGGTATCTGAGGGTATTCTCGGAAAAGAAAAACATGTCCAGATTCGAACTTTTCGCTCCGATGATACGGCTGTGGAACATCGGGTCGATATAATCAGGCCCGCATTTGAATGCACCGACCTTCATTTTTCGGTCAGCAAGTGCCTGCAGAACGGCGCATGTCACCGTCGTTTTCCCGCATCCGCTGTTCGTGCCGGCCAGGACTATTCTTGGGATCATGTATTCCACGCTTACACCTCCCGCATATCCCTGCCATGATGAACGGGGATATCGTTTTCCTCCGCAAGCCGGAGCAGGCTGCCGTTCAGATGATTCAGCGTTCCCTCGGGAGTCCCGGCATCGATCACCGCTTCGCAGCGGAGCAGAAGACCTGCTGCCTTCTGATACTGTTCATCCGTCATAGGTTCAAACGCCGCAGCCGTCACGACATTGTCGCTTAGTTCCAGGGCGACCTGACAGTCAACATCATTTTCAAAAAGGATACCGGTCGCGAAAGGAACCTCCTTCTTCTGCAGGGCTCTGTAGCAGGGGATACCATACCCGCCGCCGGCAACTATGAAATATCTCGGCTCTCCCTTGGGTTTTGTCAGTTCGACACCTCCGAAAAGGAGGTTGTATGAACCGTTGTGAAGCTCATAAAGACGCTCTATGGTGTTTTTTTCAAGGATAACGTCAGGCGGGCCGAACATTCCTATCGTATCCCCCTTGACGCAGAGCAGATAATCAGAGATCTTTATGGCCAGATCTATCTCGTGCAGGGACATGATGACTGTAATATCTTTCTTCTGCGCCATCTCGCGGAGAATATCCAGCAGTTCTATCTTGTGCCGGATATCCAGATATGCCGTAGGCTCGTCCAGGACGATTACCTCCGGTTCCTGGCATATCGCGCGAGCCAGCATGATGCGCTGACGCTGTCCGTCCGAAAGCGTGGTGAATTCCTGTTCGGCCAGTTCAAGGGCATGGACACGTTCCAGTGCCTCCCGCACCGCCTCCGTATCCCGGGGCGTCAGCTTACCGAAAAGGTTCGTATACGGATAGCGCCCCATGGCCACGACTTCAGCGCACGTCATCAGTTCCGGACGGATCCTGTCCGTCAGGACGACAGCTACCTGTTTGGCCATATCCTTCGGTGTAAGGGAAGCTATCTCTTTTCCTCCTATGTAGACCGTTCCCCTGATCGTCTCCAGATGGCGTGTGATTGATTTGAGGATCGTGGATTTTCCTGCTCCGTTCGGACCTATAAGTGTAAGTATCTTCCCTTTTTTCAGCTGTACGCAAATATCTCGGATCAGGATATTCCCGCCATATCCGACTGCCAGATCTTCCGTCCTGAAATAGTATTCCATATCAATCCTCCTGCATCCGACGGCGTTTAACCATCATATAGATGACGATCGGTGCACCGAAAACAGACGTTACTGTTCCGATCGCCAGCTCGGTAGGTGCAAAAACAGTTCTGGCGATCAGGTCACAGAACACACAGAATACCGCACCGCACAGAAATGCAGCAGGTATCACAAATGCCGGTTTAGATGATTTCAGAAGTGTCCTCGTTATGTGGGAAACCGCTATGCCGACAAAGGAGATCGGTCCGGCAAGAGCTGTCACACATGCAGAGAGAAGACTGGAAAGCAGTATCAGCAGGACCCTGAACAGCTTGATGCGGATTCCCATGCTCTGGGCATACCCTTCGCCCAGTGCATACGCCGAAATGGGCTTGGAAAGCAGCAATGCCGCCAGAATGCCCGGTATGCATATCAATACAGCGGTCCTGACATTGTCCCAGTTGGCTCCGGAGAAAGTTCCCATGGACCAGTTCGTCAGGTTGATCACGTCATGATCATTGGCAAAAGTGATGCAGAAATCCGTAACAGCGCCGCAGATATAACTTACCATTATTCCGATCACCAGGAGCATCGACATATTGCGCACCTTCTGTGAGAACATCAGAACAATGGACGTTATGAGCAGAGACCCGAGAAATGATGCCAGTATCAGGGTAAGGGAACTGATATTGCCGATATAACCAGCCAGGAATATCAGTGTGATCCCAACCACCATCTTTGCTCCTGAAGAGATACCGAGGACAAAAGGACCCGCGATCGGATTCCGGAAAAACACCTGGAGCAGATAACCTGATACCGAAAGCACACCACCGAGGATAGCCGCAAGCAGCATGCGCGGGATACGGATGCTGAACAGGATCTGGCTTTCCGTAGAGCTTTTTATTACCGTTTCCAGTTCAGCCGCATATCTGCCTCTCGTGAAAACATTCGCTATGCCGAAACGTATCCCGTCCCAGAGCATACGGAACACATCCGTCACCGCAATGAAAACGGAACCGATATTGACATTCATGATCAGTGCCAGCACCAGCAGACCGCATAATAAGACCATGACAAAAGAAAAGCGGCCGATATTGCCCAGGCCGTTCTTTGCCCCGTTATTCATTGATATGTTACTGTTTCCGTTCGTTTTCATAGCTGGACGCCTTTCCTGACATCTTAATACATCTGATACCTGCAGATCGGAACATTTTCAAAACAAGGTAAAACTGCCGCTCCTGCAGAAGGAGCGGCAGCTGCTCATTTTAACCGGTAAAGATACGGCAATTCATCCAATCCGTCTGCTTCCCCGGAGAAGATTTTCCGGAAGCTCTGGATCATCTGTCCAAGCCCTGTGGTCTCCTGATACATGTTTTTGCTTGTACACCAGACATTGCCGTTTTGGACTGCTTTGAACTCTGCCAGGAGCTCTTTCTTTGCAAGCAGCTCATCAATGGTCCTGATCTCGCCGCCGATGGTGCTGTTATAGATTATATAATCCGCATCTTTTGCCGTAGAAAAAAATTTTTCCATTTCGATCGTAACGGTCGAATTTCTTGTCTCCGGATCGCCGATATTATCGAATACGTACTTCCCGCCTGCCAGTTCCAGCATTTTCGTCACATAATCCCCGCTTTTTCTGACAACAACGTATCCGGCGGAAGTAATATGGAAAAACGCTACTGTTTTTCCGGTGGATCCGGAATTAAGCACTTCGTTCAGATACTCGACCTGCTCTGCAAACAAAGCGTCTGCCGTCTCTTCTTTATCCAGCAGGGCTCCGTACAGTTTTATCCATTCCGTCCGTCCCAGCGGATGCGGTTCCATGCTGGACTGGTCGGTAAATACCGCGATGCCCAGTTCTTCCAGCTTGTCCTTCACTTCGGATGCATGTCCTATCATGAGGGATTCGACAGCCAGGGGGCATCTGTAATCCAGAAGCATCTCGTAATCCGGTTCGCTGTACTTTCCGGCATAAAGGATCCTGCCTTCCTGCATGGCCCATCTGGCATTCTCGATATACCAGCCGTCTATCTTGGTCCCGGACAGTCTGATGACATCCAGGCTGTCCAGTGCATCGAACAGACACATCGCGGCAGTAGCCGCAAGATAAATATTCTCCAGGGGCTGATAAAGAGGTATGATGTCCTTTGCAGTTCCTTTGGGAATCTCACCGCCTTCCGGTATCACCAGGAATCTGCTCCCATCCGCCAGCGAGATCAGTTTATAGCCGCCTTCGTAATAATCAACGGCGAACTGTGTGGCAAACTGCAGCTCCATGCTGCGTTCCGGTTTCCAGCCGTTCCCGAGTCCTTCCGCGGTCTCGGCCGTTTTGCAGCCGCAAAGGATCGAAAGGATAAGAGCCACTGTCAGGAAAAGTGCCGTGCAGCGCTTCATTCTCATTCCCCTTTGAGCGTTGAACTGTCAAAGAACAGCGTATATTCTATCAGATGAGGCTGGCTCATTGCGACGGTGGAAGCACTCACGGGCATCTCCTCATCCAGGACAGCGGGGATCTCAAATGTGGAATTGCCCTCTGTCTGTACGGGTTCATACCGAACGCCGTCAACTATCATGTATTCATAGTAAGGACTGCTCCAGATGATAGTTGCAGTGATCCTTCCCCTGTTCACAAGTATCTTTGCAGGCGAGTCCACACTTGCACGGCCGGAACCGCCGGTCATGGTCACCTCGCACAGATAACTGCCGTCATCCGGTACGGGAACGATATTCCGGACACTTACGACATGATCATACCAGGTTCCTTTAGTACCGATCAGCGCCAGATCGAAATCTTCCTCCACACAGGGCACGGGCACGTCAAATCCGAAGACTTCTTCTGTGATGCCGTCACTGTAAGTTACGGTATCGATCGTGGGGATCAGCCAGTTTTCTTCATCCTGGGGCGCATCTTCCGCTTTACCGGGATAAAGGTTGGTGATTTTCTGCGAGACCAGCGTGATATGAA
>JAEEGL011361216.1_pt1 | contig 13673 bp, 9 predicted proteins | sample 9134231 | NCBI WGS metagenome assembly JAEEGL01 (sample SAMN16246548, study PRJNA631951) | gut metagenome | biome: gut microbiome; feature: rumen; material: fiber-attached | host: Bos | place: Iran: Karaj | collected 2018-10
GGCTGGTGTATCGGCAGTACCAATGGCAGCACGTGTTGCAAACAAAGTTGGTATGTCAGAAGACCCGACTAACTTCCTTTTGATGCACGCTATGGGACCAAACGTAGCCGGCGTTATTGGAACTGCAATTGCAGCAGGTGTATTTATTTCTACATACGGAATGTAAAATAAGATTCCCGGGTCAAGCCCGAGAATGACACAGACCCTTCGACAAGCTCAGGAACCGCAGTCCCTGAGCCTGTCGAAGGGTTTTTTTTATAGGCTTAAATTCCTGCATTTACCTCCAGACTAAACCAATCCACTTTTAATTTTATAAAAAATCCGCCTGAATATGACTTTTTATTTACCTGGTTTTTCTGCATAAATGTAAGGTCACCCTTTCCCCCAAGATTAAATATTCCTTTTTTATCGGACCAGCTGCAGGAAAAAGCGATTTTTTCAGAAAAGCACCATTTTGTATTATTTGAATAAGGAGCAAAAGTAAATTTTCCTGATAAAGAACAGGTAAAGTTATTTATATAAAAAGTATCAGCTGTTTCAAGGCTACCATCTTCAAATACTGCTTTTATTCCAGTACTTTCTTCAATAAGTTTTGCATTAATATCTGTTATAAGCTTTCCGGAAAAGTCACCGGTAGAATAGTTCACTCCTGCAGAAGTTTTAAGGCTATGCTTTTTATCTGCAAGATTAATCTGGACCAGACTGTTTATGCCGCAGGTAATAGAAAGAGGAGGGTAGCCATGCGTTAAGAACCTGTAATGACCTCCGGCCGAAAACTGTAAGAGAGGGCGCAGCTTTTTATCTGAACTAGTAATAAGCTGTTCATTTGGATTATAAAAGCAGTTGCAGGAAAATGTAAAATTCCCCGCTTTTAAAATATTCTCCAGCCGCCAGGTATGGGCAAAATCTGCAAAGGGTGATTGATAAGTGCTTACAATAAACAATGAAGAATAGCCACCGAGAAGAAAAGAAAACTGATTATTAAAACAAAGATGCCTGCCTTCATGGTAATAATTTTCTTCTGTATACCAGCCTGTAAGTTTTTTCTTCTGGTAGGGATAAAGGCCTCCTGTAAAGCAATAGGCCAGGTCACTTTTTCCCAAGGCCTTGACCTTAATTTGACCACTGACAATAAACGAATCTCCGGCATCTTTATCATTCTTATAAAGCATTGAAAGTGAAAGCTTTTTAAGGATTTCCCCGGCTTTCAGGCCAATATCAAAAAAATATGAAGGAGGGGAGGAAAAATTATTATATTGGGGCAGGCTTACATCAAGCCCAGATATTCTCACCGAAGAAGCAATAAAGGGACTTATAGAAGAATAAATGGCAGGAGAATTTAATTTTGCCAGGCTGCCTCCCACAGAGAGATTACCGGCCTTAATGACCACAGGAAGCTTTGGAAAAAGACTTTTACCTGAAAAGGAAAAGCCATAATTCCGTTTAGAGCCTTCGAGGGCACCCCTGACTTCCACACAAGGCATAATAAGCTTTGCAGAAGTTATTAATTCTTCTTTTTGGAAATCATAATCCGAGCGCAGATCCACCTGAATATTCTTTTCTTCTGCCCCAAGACAAAAGTCCTCGGCCCAAAGCAGACCCGCTATAAATAAAAAAGCAATTAACCTTATATTTTTCATATATAGTTAATTGCTTTTTTATTGTTTTTTAGGAAGTTTTTATGAAAAAAATTTAATTTTTTTAAATTTTTTATCATCCCGAACTTGTTTCGGGATCTATTTTTAGGAGATGCCGAAACAAGTTCGGCATGACACTAATTCCATACTAATTCACTGTACTTGTTACGTAGCTTCCGGCCTTTGCAAAATCCGAGATTTCTACGATTTTTGACTGCCAGTATTCAGCCTCGCTTTTTGTTGTAAAAGGTCCAACGCGAACCCTGTAGAAGAGCTTTGATTTAGCATCTTCATAAGTGTAAATGTCAGAGTTGATTTTTTTGTCTGACAAAACAGAACGTGCATTTTCTGCAGTCTTTTTATTGCTATATGCAGCAACCTGAACCCAGAAACGGGTTACACTTGTATTCTTTGAAGAAGCAGCAGCACTTGTTGTAGTAGTTTTTGCAGCAGAAGTCTTAGCTGTGCTTGTTTTTGCAGTGCTTCCTGAACTTGTTGCAGGAGCAGGTGAAGCCTTGGCAACAGCAGTTTCTGTTTTCTTAACGGCAGTTGCCTTTTCTTTTTCTTCTGCTTCCTTTGCCTTTCCTGTGTAATATTCAGTTGTAAGAACTACAGGAGGTTCTTCTACCTTTGCTGTATTTTCTTTATCAGAAAGATTTACTGTTATATTAATATTCTGTGGATTTGTCTGTGCCAATGCAGCATCTGCAGCAAGCTCACGTTTAAGTGCGTTCAAATCAATTGTTGTAGACTGACTTTCTGTTGCAGCAGCAGAAGAAGCCTGGCCAAGATCAAGAACTGTTGTGTTTTCTGAAACAACGAACATATCGCTAACCTGTGGAGAACTTGTTGCTGTGCTGTCTGCATTTGTAGAGTTAGTCCAGCCACTTGAACTTGAGACTTGAGCTGTTTTTTCTACAGGATAGGTGCTTGCAGTCTTACGATAAGCTCCTGATGAATTGTTGAACACAATCATTGCTCCACCAAGTACTACGAGTAAAAACACGCTAACTGCGGCGATAATCCATAATGTCTTTTTTTGTTCCATAAAATTTTCCTCTTTACCGGTTTTTACACCGACCACCTTATTCAAAATATCGGAATTCCAAAAAAAGAGTTTAGTGTTTTTTAATATGTAATTTGGGAAATTAATTTCTTACAATAACAAGCTTTTCAGGAGTAACCAGCTTCTGGTACTCTTTGAGAAGATTTTTTTGTGCATGGAAGCGCCTGAGAATTTGACCTGGAGGCAGCTTGTCGCGGCGCAGGGCTCGGAGCAGGCGTTTGAAGAAAGGAGAGCTTACGTAGATGACCTTGTCGCAGAGGGCAAGGAGTTCCGGGGTTTTATAGAGAACTGTTGCATTTATGATTGACTTTTCATGCTGATTTACAAATTCCTGAATCTGCTGGATTATGATGGGGTAAACTATAGATTCCTGAACTGTGAGAAGCTCCGGAATTGAAAAAAGAAGCTTGCCAAGGGCCTGGCGGTCTATGGTGCCGTCGTGGCGGGCAATTTTTATGTTCTTTTTCTGGGCGTAGGGAGTGAAGGTGTCTAAGATTCTTTCTTTTGCAATGTCTATGGCATCGTGTACAAGGATATCGGCATCTACGGAAGTATAACCTTCTTGTTCGAGTTGAGAACAAATATAATTTTTTCCCGAAGCCATGGGGCCTACAACTGCGAGAGTCGTAGATTGCTTCGCTGCGCTCGCAATGACAGTGGAAATCATCAATGGAACTCTCCCCAGTTTTTGCCGTATTCTATGCTTACACGGAGCGGAACGTTAAGCTCTACTGCGTGCTCCATCTTGTCTTTGATAAGGGAAATGGTTGCGTCTATACTTGCCTGATCGTCAGGGCATTCAAAAATAAGCTCGTCGTGAACCTGAAGCAAAAGTCGGGCAGGAGACTTGGCTTCTTCCAGTGCGGAAGTAACATTAATCATTGCCTTTTTTACAATGTCTGCGGCGCTTCCCTGAACAGGTGAGTTTACTGCAATGCGTTCTGCGGCTGCTTTTTCCACCTTGTTGCGGCTGTTTATTCCTATTATAGGGCGTGAGCGTCCAAAGATTGTTGTGACTTTACCTGTTGCTTCTGCGCCTGCTACTGTTTCTTTTATAAAGCGGTCTACATCTGCATAGGTTCGGAAGTAATTGTCTATAAACTGGGCTGCCTGAGTGCGCGAAATACCAAGGTCATTTGCAAGACGGAAGGAACTCATTCCATAAATTACACCAAAGTTGATTGTCTTGGCGGTTCGGCGCATTTCCGGGGTAACGTGCTCGGGAGGCACATTGTAAATGAGGGCTGCTGTTGCCTTGTGGACATCTGTTCCTTCGTTAAAGGCTCTGCACATATTTTTGTCGGCGCTAAGGTGGGCAAGAACTACAAGCTCAATCTGGGCGTAGTCTGCAGAAATAAGGACTTTGCCTTTTGGTGCAGTAAAGGCAGCGCGGATTTTTCTGCCTGCCTCGGTTCTTACCGGAATATTCTGAAGGTTAGGGTCACGGCAGCTCAGGCGACCTGTTGCTGTACCTGTCTGTACAAAGTCTGTGTGAATGCGGCCGTCTTTGTCTGTAAGCTTTGGTAAAGTTTCTACATAGGTAGAATTGATTTTTGCAAGCTCCCTGTATTCCAGAATCATGCGTGGAACAGGGTCAAAGGCGGCCAGTTCTTCCAGAACTGATGTATCTGTTGAATAACCGGTTTTTGTTTTTTTACCGGCCTTAAGTTGTCTTTCTTCAAAGAGTACTGTTTGAAGCTGTTTTGGAGAAGCGATGTTGAATTCGTGACCAACTTCTTTGTAGATGTTCTGTTCTACAAGTCCAATCTGGCGGGTAAGCTCTTTGTTGTAGGCCTCCAGTTCGCCTGAATCCAGGTGAATGCCTGTAAGCTCCATTTTGGTAAGGATAGGCAGTACCTGCATTTCCATCATCAAAAGCTTTTTGAGGGTCTGTGTCTTGTCTGCTTCGAATGGTTCCCTGAGCTTGAGTCCAAGTTGATATGTAAAATCTGCATCTTCTGCGGCATACTGGTAGGCCTGTTCAAGAGCAACATCTGCAAAGGTCTGGCCTTTTTTTACTATATCCTTAAACTCTATGCCTTTGAGTCCCAGAACAGTTTCTCCCAGGTACTCCAGTGAATAGCCGGAGCGGCCGGGGTTCAAAAGCCAGGCAGTAACCATGGTATCATAAAGCTTGCAGCCTCCAAAGATGCATTCAAAGCCTGTATTGTAAAGCACCTTAAGGTCAAACTTGGCATTGTGCATTATGATTGTAACAGAAGTGTCTGTAAAAATGCGGGCCAGCTGGGTGTAGGCATCTTCTTTTGAAATATATTCAGACTCTCCAAAAAGACCCTCCGACTCCTGCTGCAGTGGTATGTAAACTGCTTTTCCTGCTTCATAACAAAGACTGAAGCCCAGAATGTTACAGCTGAAGGTATCAAGGGATGATGTTTCGCTGTCGTAAGCAATTAACTTTTTTTTGTCTGAAGATTTTAAGAAGTCGGAAATATATTTTTCCAGCTCAGAAATATCAGTTATTGCCTTGTATTTGGAGGTGTCGTTTTGTTTTAATTCCAACTGTGGTTCCTGAGCCTGTCGAAGGGGCACTTCATTATTGCCTGTCGTGCTTCCTAATCCCAATTCCGCATAACTCTTTGCTACTGCCGGAGCCCCGTATGCCATTAGCTTGTCTGCAGCGGCCTTGTAATTAAAGGTCAGGGGCCCCCCACTTATTGCAGCATCAATCTGAGAGCAGGGAACCTCGTTGCAAAGGCGGATAAGCTTCTGGCTGAAGTAGGCATTTTCCTTTCCATCAATCAGCTTTTGCTTAAGAGCTCCTTTAATTTCTTCTATATGACTGTAGATTCCATCCAGATCTGAATAATCTGTAAGAAGCTTTGCCGCAGTTTTTACACCAACTCCATGAACACCAGGAACATTATCTGCTGTATCTCCGTAAAGGCTAAGAAGGTCCAGAAGTTTGTCCGGATTAACTCCCCATTCAGCGGCAACACCGGCTGCATCTGTAAGCTTCCAGGTTGAGGCCCCGGATTCAGGTTTAAGGATGAGAGTGTTATCATCGACTAACTGCATAAGGTCCTTATCGCCTGAAAGAATCTTACATTCAGCTCCCTGCTGGCTGCATTTTTTTGCAACAGTAGCAATTATGTCATCTGCTTCGTAGCCGTCGCACTGCAGGGTTGGAATGCCAAGGCTTTCAAGAACATCGCAGATCCAGGGAATCTGGGCATGAAGATCTTCAGGAGTTTTATTGCGGGTTGCCTTATATTCGGGATACATTTCGTGGCGGAAGGTTTTTGTTTTGGAATCCATTGCCGCAAATATATAATCAGGCTTGTAATGCTGTAAAATCCAGTGAAGATTTCTGAAAAAACCGAAAAGGGCAGAAACATTTTCGCCCCGGGAATTGGTAAGAGGCCTGTTTATAAATGCAAAATAACATCTGAAAATAAGACCGTAGCTGTCGAGTATATAAACTGTTTTTTTATTTTTTGCCATAATATATCCTCATCGTTTTCTGAAGGGCTGTATACATTTCTATTTTATCATCTGTAACAGGACGCGCAAGAGCAATTATCTGATTAAGCGGTGATTCTGCAATTTTTTCTTCAAGCTTTGAAAGTTCATTCAGAAGGTCTGCTCCCCCGATTATACATTTTTCAACTGCAGAATTTACCAGACCTGCAAGCTTTTCAACTTCATCATAAAAGGATTGTTTAAGGCTGTCAAAGTTTTCGGGGCAAGAAACCTGGTCTGGACCAAGAGCTGATCTCTTTACCGGCTCTGATGAAAGCAATTCTTCTACCTGTGCAAGCTGAACCCCCGGGATTTTCATGCTCTGAGGGCAAAGTGACCAGTTTTTTATATCAGGAGTAGAGGCAATCTTACTTTCAAACCACCAGGCAAACATTTTCATTCTGGAATCTGTAAGGACTTGAGAACCGTCGTAGGCCTGGGCATATTCCGGCATGGCTGATAATAAATAACCTGCACTGTGATTCTGCTGGGTATCAAGCCTGTCTGAATTAATAAGGAAGGCCTGTTCGGCACTGCTTCCCTTTATATGGGTCTGCTTGTAGGCATAGGAAAGGTCCAGTCCTGCAAAATAAATATTCCGGGCGCCAAGAAGCCCGCATAAAGTCCAGGCAGAGCTTGCAACAGAACCACCGGCTCCTAAATCTCCAAAATCACCAAGCTTTGACTCAAAATATCCGCTTACAGGGAACATTTCTGAACAGAGGAGGATTTCGCGGCACTTAAAACGGAATACAGCAGGATAAACACTTAGGGGGCAGATAAGAATGCTTGAAGGAGATGCCAGGCCTGCAATATGCTTGTAGGCATAATACTGAGGGTCGGTTATTACAATAAAATCAGGCTGGACCCCAACTCTCAAGAGGGCGTGAAGGGCTGTTTCAACACAGACAATTACTGCATGCTCTGAAATTTCCTTCATGCGGGGTAAAAGGCTTTCCAGCGAAGGTCCTGCTGCAACAAGTACAAAATTTTTGATTTTCCCCTTTGACTGCTCCTGATAATCCATGGCAAAAGATTTGAGGCTTCTGCACTGACCTATGCGGTCTATATTCTTCAAGGAATTGTGTATCCAAAGCTTTTCAAATTTCTTATAAGTTGCGGAATTTATTTCATTCTTACTGCGGTTTCTTTCAATCAGGGCAATTACAGCATCAAAATAAGGTCTTGCATGCTGAATAAAAGCCGGAATTGCATAAAGATATGCGGCACTCACTCCGGAAGCAGCAGTATTTACAGAGTTTCCTTCCAAAAGGGGCATAAGGGAGTCTGTAGGGCAGCCCAGGGCAATAATAAGGGGGCCTACAGCAAAAACCGGGGCCCAGTCAATATAATAAAGGGCAGCAAAAAAATGCAGGGGATCGGGCTCTATAAGAACCAGTTTTTTTACAGGACAGTCACCTGAATTGATAAGCCGGGCCATTTCGCAAAACTGCCAGCCAAGTCCTGCGCCAAGGAAAATCAGGCTTTCTTTATTTTTTGCAGCAAGCTCCCGGGCTGTTGACTGGGCTTCGCGCTGGGGATTGTAAGAGGAATGTAAAAGCATATTGTCAATCTGGGCGGTAAGACTGCCGTTTTTTGCAGGAATAACCTTCCAGAAGGAAAAAATGTCCTTTTTATCACCATTTTTACTGATATCTTCTATTATGTTACTATAAAAATCAGCGAGTGAGGGAAACCTAGACTTAAATAACTGTATATTTTTATTCCAGATAGAGTTCAATTATTGTATTCTCCGTAAGCGGGGTTCCAGGCTCAGGATTCTGACTTGTTACCCAGCCGCTTCCGTTGATGTTGAGTTTTCCTTTTGACTGTTCCATAAGAGGAAGCAGGTCCTTTTTAGAAAAACCTGTAAAATCAGGAGTGAGAGAGCCTATGGTAATATCCTTTGTATTAGGAATTGTAATTACTCCGTTGTGTTCTACAGAAGAAGCCTTTCCACGGCTCATACCCATATAATCAATTATTGTATCTGCGGCTTCTGCAATTACAGGAGCAACAATACGGCCACCGTAGGTTTCACCCTTTGCTTTTTCTACAACAATGTAAAGTACAATTTCAGGGTCATCAACCGGGAAAATTGCCAGACAGCTTGAAAGGAAGTCTGTGTCACTGTAACCGCCGTTTTCTTTATCTGCCATCTGGGCTGTACCGGTTTTTACACCAATAGCAACATCTCCAATATTGGCACGGGCACCGGTACCGGTTGTTGCGGTTGTTTCCATACAGCTGAGTACATACTCTGCAGTAGTTTCCTTGAATACACGGTTTTTATATTCAGGTTGGTGCTCATAAAGAACAGAACCGTCTTTATCTGTGATTTTATGAATGACAGAAAGCTTTACAGGAACTCCTCCGTTTGCAATTGCAGTAGCGGCCTGTACCATTTGAAGGGCAGAAACGCTTATTTCCTGGCCGATTGCAATGGTAGGCTTTGAACGGGCAGACCAGGTTTTGCTGTCACGGTCCTTTACAATACCTGTCGTTTCACCGCTCAGTTCAATGCCTGTTCTCTGACCAAAACCAAGCTGTCTGATTCTTGCAATAAACTGATCTTCGCTGACCTTATCACTTATCTGTCCAAGAACATCATTGCAGGAATATTTTAAGCCTTCACGCGGAGTAAGCCAGCCATGATGCTCAAGACACTTGATTTTGATTGTTTCTCCACCAGGAATTCTGTGTTCATAGACACCGTCACACAAAAAACTGTCATTAGGATTAATCTGGCCTTCATCAAAAACAATGCCCAGAGTAAAGATTTTGAAAACAGAACCCGGTTCATAAGCATCAGAAGCAGGCTTGTTTGTTCTTTCTGCTATAGTCGAAGTGCCGTATTCATTAAGGTTTGCTGCCGGAAGACTTATATAAGAAAGAAGTTCACCTGTTCTTGAATCTGCTGCTAAAAGCATCATGCTTTCGGCCTGGGTATTTTCCATGGTTTTATAGGCAATCTGTTCAAGCTTATATTGAAGATTTGCATCTATACTAAGGTAGATGTTTTTTCCCTGTTCAGGAGTTTCCAGAGTCTTGTCAATTTCGGGGTAAAGTATGCTCTGCTGGGAAAATTCAACACCGGCAAGTCCGTTTCCTTCGTCGCCCATATAACCGATTAACTGTGAAGCAAGAGCTCCGTTAGGATAAACACGGCCCGGAAGCTTTTCATAACTTATATAATTATAGCCGCATTCCTTTGTACGCTGGCTTATTTCTTCATATTCAGTCTGTGAAGCTTTTTTCTTCAATATAACATATTCACGTTTCTTATCTACACGGGCAAAAAGTTCTTCTTCCGAAACTCCTAAGACTGGGGCCATGTCTTTACTGAAGGCCTGGGGATTTTTAATGTCCTTTGTGCTTACACCTACACGGTAAAAGTTTGTCTGAACGGCAAGAGGAAAGCCTGAACGGTCAACAATGGAACCTCTTTCAATAACAGGAAGGTTCTGAGGCTTTGGAGCTGCAGTTTGTAAAGCAAGTTTTAAATATGCCACTAAAATTGAAATTACAAGAAGGCCACAGAAAGAGAAAAAAAATATAACCCTTTTAGTTTTAAAAAATGAATTCAATTTGTTCCCGCCCAAATCTAAAATAAATACATTTAAACTATACTCTTATTTTGGCCGATAGACAAGTATGGAAATAATCAGTTTTGTACAGGAACCTAAAAAAAAGCGGGCTATAACATTCCCGGTTCGTCATAAAAACTATAATTCTGTTTCTTTTGCATATACATATCCATCCGAAAAGCATGTTTTTAAGGCTGGAAAAGTTCATAATGATTTAACTCTCAAGGCCTGTGCAGCAGCTTTAGGGCAGGGCCTTTCCAATTTTGGAAGTCTGATTGCTAAAAACATCAAGGCAATTGTAATTACTATTTTTACAATAATTGGTCTTGCGGGGCTTACTATAGCTGCCATTTTTGTTACTGATTATACCCTTGGTCATACAAAGCTAATTCCTCTTAATGCCGAAGATTCTTTTGATATTGACTCTCTTGATACCCTTATGAAGAACTTTGCCCTTGAGCTTACGGGTGATGTAGATGAAAACGGCCTTATTACAGATTCTACGGCTTCAGGTATTACTGCAAGCCTTCTTTCTCAGCCTGTTGAATATCAGACTTATAAGGTAAAAAACGGAGATACAATAAGCGGAATTGCTAAAAAATTCGGGCTTACAAATATTTCAACCCTGATTTCTGTAAATGATATAGGCAATGTCCGTCAGCTGGGAGCAGGTCAGAAGCTTAAGATTCCTTCTATTGATGGTATTATTTATACAGTAAAAGCCGGCGATTCCCTTCAGAAGATTGCTTCAGGAAATAATATCAAGCTTGAAAATATTCTTGATGTAAATGAACTTACAACAGAAACCCTTACAGTAGGGCAGCAGCTCTTTTTGCCTGGTGTAGGCCTTGACCAGAAAACCCTGCAGTCAAGGATGGGTGAACTTTTTATTCTGCCAATTTCTGCAAGCTTCCGCTGGTCTTCTCCTTATGGCTGGCGTGCAGATCCTTTTACCGGTGTTCAGTCCTTCCACACAGGAACAGATATGGCTTGTCCTGAAGGAACTCCGATTTTAGCTGCCATGAGTGGAAGAATTGCCGATGTCGGATATAACCGTACTTACGGAAACTATATCATCATAAACCATGGAAACGGTTACCAGACCCTTTATGCCCATATGTCTAAAACAATTGCTTCCAAAGGCCAGTGGGTATCACAGGGAACCAAGATAGGTCTTGTAGGTTCAACAGGTTATTCTACAGGTCCTCATCTGCATTTTATGGTTTACAAAAACGGAAATAGAATAGACCCTATGACGGTACTTAAAAAATAGGAAAAAAAGATGTATAATATCAGTGTTTGCAAAGGGTGTGGACGAACCCTTAATAAGGATTATTTGTATTGTCCATGGTGCGGTGTTTCAAGAGTTTCTAATGACAAGGAATCGCTTGAAATGATGCTCAATCATTACGAGGAAGACAGAAAGGATGTCAGACGAAAGCAGCTCTACGAAATGGAGCGCGAGCTTGAAGATCTTGAGCAGGAGCTTTCGGTTCTGGTATTAAGTGCGGAGATGCATAAATAGAGCTTGTCATTGCGAGCGAAGCGCGCGACTTTTGCGTAGCAAAATGTCGGTAAGCTCTGCGACGCAATCCATATATGTGAAGAAATATGAGGCTGATATGAAGAAACTTTTATTATTGGTAATATTTTCATTATCTTTTATTATGCCTGCTATGGCTAAAATTTCTTTTGGTTCTTTTGATTTGAATTCCAATGATGAAGTTCTTTTTTCTTTAAGTCAGAATATGCCGGGTACAAACAGCTACAGTTCTCTCTTCTATTCAAAGCTTGCAAATGGAACAGGTAAAAACTCACCTGAACTTTTAACCTGCTATCCCGAACAGCTTGAGCTTCTGGAAGAAGGAACTGTGCTTCAGATAAGAAACCGCTACGGAACAGGCCGTTATAACACAAAAACCGATTCTTTTGACTGGTTTGAAAGAATTGAAGGCATTCCTGTAAACTCTCTTCCGGTTTCTCCTTATTCAATCAGCTCAGACGGAAAATGGCTGGTTAAAATAGAAAAGTATTCTCTTTCTACAGGTTCCCTTGTAATTCAGAATATCCAGACAGGAAAAACAGCAGTTTTGTGCGAAAGTGTACGCCAGAGCTATAAAAATCTTCCAGTAAAATGGTCGCCGGACGGAACAATCCTTATTTACGAAAAAGAAGGCTCAATTTACTTTTGTAATCCCGAAGCAGTGCTCCGCAAGGTAGAAATGGATGAAAAATACCGCAAAATAGGCCGCGGTACAATTAATTCAGTAAACTGGTCAAGCGAAAAGTCGCTTATTTATATAGATGATTATTTAGTATATCAGATTAATTCAAAGGAACTGTATACACTGGGACTTTATTCCGGAATTATAGGCCAGGGTAAGGTAATAGGCCGTCTTCCTTCTCAGTTTAATTCAGCTTCTGACCGCTTTAGTGTAAACTCTTCTGCAAAATCCTTTGTAATTGTTCAGAACAACAGACTCTTTACATATTTAAAGCTTCAGAACCAGAAAGATTCCTGTGATTATATGGATGTTATTTACTCACGCCCATATACAGATTCGTCTGCTTCCCTTATTGATTTTTATATTTTCTGGGATTCTTCTGATCAGCCTGTTTTGTGGTTGGAAAAGCTTCCTTATGACGGCAGCAAGGAAAAGGGTGCAGTTTATAAGCTTGGAACAAAAACAACTCAGGTGCTCGAAATTGAAGATTCCGGTAAGCCCTTTATTTCTCCTGACGGTTCAATGGTTGCCTTTTATGCATGTGCTGCAATTTATGTTTATGATATAAATAACTGGCATCGTGTTGCAGATATTTTAGGCGAAAAGATTGTTTCTGCCATCTGGGTTAACCGCAATGTTATTTATGTCGGTGGTGAAAAAACAATCCGCAAGTGGAATATTCTTTCAAATACAAATGAAGTTATAATGCTTTCTTCTGCAAATGCAGGCTTCTGGGAAGGCAACGAAGATACCATAGTTGCAGACACAGGCTCTTCAAACTATTACAAGTATAATGCCGAAAAGAAAACCTGGAAGAAAACTTCTGTTGCAACAGCCTCGCCAAAAAGCCAGAACGGCCGCTACAGGATTTTTGCAGGAACTACCTCAAATAATCTTTATGAAAATGCCCTTTATGTAAGAACCCTCAGCAAAAAGGCAGTGACAAAGGCCCTTATGCCCGAAAGCGTTGAAAAGGTTGCTGCCCCTGTAAAGGTTGCCTTAATATTCGATGCCTACGATAATGCAGACGGACTTTCTGAAATTCTTTCTGTTCTGCGCAAGTACAATGTTTCCGGAACCTTCTTTATTAATGGTGAATTTATACGACGTTATCCTTCAGAGACAAAGCAGATTGTTTTGAACGGCTATCAGACCGCTTCTATGTTCTTTAGTCAGACAGACCTTGTAAACAATCCTTTTGTTGTAGATGAAGAATTTATACGCCGCGGTCTTGCCCGTAACGAAGATGAATTTTACAACTGCACAGGAAAAGAACTTTCTTTGTACTGGCACGGACCTTATTATTCTGTAAACAACGATATTATTAAATATGCAAAATCTGCCGGTTATGAAACCATCGTTTCTTACAGCCGTCTAAATGATTCTGAATTCTTAGACAAGGACATCAAACCAGAGGAAATTATCCAGGATTACTGCAATACTCTAGCCAAAATAGGCGGCGGGGTAGTGCCTGTTTCCGTAGGCTTTGCCCAGGGCCAGCGCACCGAGCCACTGTATAATTATCTTGATTTACTGATTTGTGCACTTTTGGATTCCGGCTTTGAATTTGTGAATATTCAGGATTTGTAATTATCCAATAAAAAAAATGCTCCCGCACGACTTGCGTATTCAAAACCGCAAGCTAGCTTGCTACATGCTACAGTGCCTTGGAACGATA
>JAEEGL012166012.1_pt1 | contig 13673 bp, 12 predicted proteins | sample 9134231 | NCBI WGS metagenome assembly JAEEGL01 (sample SAMN16246548, study PRJNA631951) | gut metagenome | biome: gut microbiome; feature: rumen; material: fiber-attached | host: Bos | place: Iran: Karaj | collected 2018-10
ACCATACTTGCTCTCAACTTTCTTTTCAGAGAGAAGTTTTCCCAAACACCAGTGGATGCTTGAAATAGAACTTGATACTTGCCGGGCAAGTGCAAATCGAGCATTTTCGATTTCAGCAACAGCTTGTTGCAGTAATTCATTATAATCGACTATTGAAGTTTCCATAACTATAGTTTATTTCTCGCAAAGTTACCACTTAAAAACAAAAAAGTCAAGACCAGAAAGTCTTGACTATCAGTAAGTTATGGCTTTACGTTGAGGCTATTTCGTCGAGCTATTCCCAGACGGGGCGGACCGGCATACCATACGAGCGAGCTCGCAAGTATGAACCGACATAGCCATTTTGGAAAAAGAGATATTGCGCCTCACCGTCGTTATTTTGATTGACAGAAGAAGACCAATAATAACCGCATCCCACTTCATATTTTGAATCGCCTTCCATGTGGCCGCTGGCAGGAAGGAAGATGCTGTTGTCATTTATTCCTGTGACTACATATCCGCAGACTCCGTTGACTTCTGTCCATAGCCAATTACAGTTATCCATCAATTCTTCCCATTCTTCCATTGTAGGCATTCGCCATTGTCCCCCATACATTACATGTGCAATGTCGTCTTTCAACTCTAGGACAGTTCTGTTATCTCTTGTGTTATACTTCAGGAGTTTATGTGAACTGTTATACCACCTGTAGGTTGTGCCAGCGAATACTTCTTTGGTCTTGATTTCTCCCCACGCATAGTAATCGCCAACTTCTTCCGGCGCCCATGCTCCGACATTGAACGACGCCCATTTTACTGAAAGTCCCAGATCTACGGCCTCCGGGCACTGGGCGTGGGCGCTGATCTGACCAATGAACAAGCCAATCACGGCAACGAAAGGAATGATACTTTTCATCTTAACGGTTATATAGTTTCACCACAAAGATAGTGATTTATCCGCTTTGCTGGAAAAAGGTCACCGTCCTACCGCGCTCTCGAGGGTAGGGGAGACTTGCGATTCCCTTAATTGCTGGAATGCAACGACTTCTTGTACTCGACGATTTTCCCGATGATCTCCATCGCGTCCGTCTTGCTGGTCCCGTGTTCAATCAAGAAGTTGCTTAATTCGGTAGGATCATCAATCAAGTTGTCGGTTTTAATGAAACGGACGTTGTTTTTACTCATCAAAACAGATAACTGATTGTCTGTCAACTGCTGCAAAGAGCGTTTGATCTCTACTTCAGACTCATCATCCTTTGTAATTATTGTGATGTCTTTTTTGCGCGACTGATCAAATCCTGATTGCCTGGTGAAGAAGGGCTTAAAGTACTGCCTATCGTTCAAACCAAGTGAATGACCATATATGATAACCTCGTCGGCAGAGTCTAGGTCTTCCACGATAGGCGGCGGTGAGAAGTGTTTGTCAAAGGCCTTTTGGAGGAAGCAATAGTCTTTCTCCATATTCTCATCTCTGGTGCCAATGATGATGTTCTTCTCACTGCAATTACCATGAACATAGTGGATTATATCGCGATAATCGGAACTGAAGCCCCAAGGGATTGACGTGTAATTGAATGAGTAGATATTGAGCGTATGCTCATTATCCATATTGTCAGTCAGAGTGCGAAATACCTGAAAGGGCGTATTATACCGATATGGTTCAGGACCGTTTTGAATACCATCCAAATACTTGCAAAGCGCTAGCTTAATTCTTTCGTGAGCCTGCCTGTCGCGAAACAAAGGAGTGTTCAACAAATCTTCTTGATATGGAATGTCATACCCAAGAGGTGCACGAACAATAATCAACTTATTACAAAGAGAATCAATCTGATCACCATACTTTTCTTGGTAAACCCCATAGGCGATTTGAGATGGTTGAATAACACTTAAATACTCGCGCTCTTTAGCATCAATTACATCTGGCCGTTCTGGAAGTCCTCGAATGTCATCGTAATAGTTGAGGAGTTCATTCTCTAAATCATACCATTTTACACGACTCAAATCATTGCCCCACTTTTCATTTAAGTGAAAGATTAGCGGTGCTGGATAGCGCTTCGGGCAAAAGTCGGATTCCCAAAAGTCCTTATATGATGTTTTTAGACCAAGATCAAGGTCAAAGCCGTTACCGAGGATGAGAACAATGTTGCGGGGCATACAGGTATAATAATATAGGCACTTTTCCCTCAATATTTGTTCCTTCGGAAAAGAAATGACAATCTGTCATTTTAGGACTTATCGAGTGACCTATAATTTATTTCTGTTCGGAATAACTATCTTTGACAAGAAAGACAATTATTATGCAGCATTTATCTCGACTCTTTTGCGTTATTTCTTTATGCGTTTTATTTGTTGTGGGTTGTTCTGTAACCATCCCTAGCCAAACTCATAACGACCAGTCACCAGTAAGTGTAAAGTCTTATCTCCCCTATAATGTCCAACCTAAAGTCGGGCATATTACTATGATTCGAGACGCACTGGTATTCCAAGTTTTGGAGAAACATTTTGCTCTCGCAGATGTGGCTATGTACAATGTTGGTGTGTCTAAGATGGTCGTCGCTATTAGAATGGGAGAAGACGATTCCCCAATGTATGACAGTAGGGTATTGAGTGGTGAATTTGTGATGATTGACACCTATACATATACCACAGTACCGGATGAATATGGTAGAACGTTCTCAAAGACAGTCCCTGTCGTTATCCCTAAGGCTGATTATTTGAAAGCGCTCGATCAATCGGCATTGTAGCTCGAGTTCGAAAGCGCCACCAATTCTGTACACGGCGTAGTCTTTTTGATCTTAGTCCTAAAACTTTGTACAGCATTACGAGTTCCCTTAATGAACTCGTGGGTCCTTGAGCACATATAAATTATGTATTTGTCGTGATTTACAAAGTTATGGATGCCTTTGTATTTTCCGGCTAAGGTGTCGATTTTACTTTGCGAAAATCTGTCGATTTACCTTTGCCAAAATAATGTCGATTCAAAGTTACTCGTTACAAAAGCGACTTCGTCTTCGAAAACGATCTCCGGACAATCAGCAGGAGCTGGATGAAGGTTTACGGGAAGTATTAGCGGCGGTCAGCGGTTGTCCCGGGCGGAACTTCAGTCGGTCGCATACCCGACAGGTGTCGGGCATCAGGCTCCCTCCTTCCGGCCCCTTCTATCGCTATCTTCGTCCTCGCTGCGCTCGAACTCGCTATCGACAGACGACTACCCCCTGCCCCTGTCCGAGGGTGGACAGGTCCGCCCGGGGCAACCGCTGCACCGCCTAGGGCCTTTTCCTCTCTTCACCCATTACTCCGAAAAAGCATAAGACAAGATACAGGGGGAGCATTCCAAGGAGCGCACTGATAATGATACCCTTCCACGTAGGAGTGTTGGGTATTCCCGCCATAATAATTTTGACAATAAGATATATTATGCCAACGAAGACGACAAATATTATCAGGAATAAAGAATTGGAACCCATCGTTTCTCTGTTCTTATTGCTCTTCAGAACGGGATTCAGCTTGTATATTGAGACGGTGAAAAAATGATTCCTTCATGACGTCCCCAAACAAGGATTGGTAATAATTATTAATATACCGCATACCCTCTTTTGAAACGGCTTCTTTCTGGGTTTCGGTCATCATCCCTTCGTTGACGAAAGTGTAGTAGAGTACGACGGAAATGAAGTCGCTGTCTTTTTTGCCGATAGTTGTCTCATCCCCCTCGTTCCAGTGGCGAATAAAGCAAGTGCCCTCTGGAACCTGGAAGGCGTATTTAGCGAACTCTCCGTATTCTTTGTAGTTGCGCTGGATGTCTTCGTTCAGCTCTAAGGGAATAGTGGCAATATTCCGGGAGAAATAGCGACAAAGAAGATCATTGAAAGACATCTCGGCATTCTTCCATATACGTTCATGGTATCGGCTGAAAAAATGATTTGAGAAATAGCCAATGTAAGGGGTCGCAATGCTCTCCAGGCTCCCGTGTTTGCGGTAGATCCAGCAGCCCCATTGAATAACGATTCGTTGGCGGCCTTCCTCCATAAATGCCAGGAAGTGTACCTCTGGCTTGTCGGCCTGTGCCTGTGTGGCGGCGTAGAAGCAGATAAGATACCGATTGTGGCTCTGCTGATGCGTGTATTCCGCCCACTTCCAAGCCGGAAACTTTCGTTCCTTCTTGAATTCTTTTGTCACCTTGGGAACAAGTGAGTCTGCCTTGATTTGCAGCTTAGGACGGTCATCAAACAAGGCATCGCAAATCTCAAGATGGGTCATAGAAGAGACGATCATAATTACAAAGATAGCAAAAATAGACTCGAGAAAGCTTTCCGGCTAGTCGTACTCGCAAGGAACACACCTCCGTGACAGCGGGAGGCCACGCCCCTGGGATGGGTGTCCCCGACAGACGAACTTTATTAGTTGATTATGAGAGGTCAGTCAAAGATGTGCGCCCATTCGCGGGCAAGGTTTTCTACAAGTCCCCAGCCGTAGTTCTTATTGCTCCCACTAGTTTCTGGGAGTCGTAACACACGGACATCTGCGAAGTTTGGATTATGGCTGAGATCTCGTGCAATCTTTAGACCGAAATCTTTATACTTCCCGAATCCATTGATGCCAATGGTTTTGATTGTTGGATGTGCTGAAAGAAAGGCCGGTATATCATTGGGATGACCGTCACGGATGTCTTTGTCGTCACTGCTATCAGGGCGAATGGCAGATTCGTAGTAGTCCCAGAGAACGATATGGTATTTAGCTAAGAGGGCCTTCTTCTGAGAAAAGCTAATTGGTAGATGCTCGCCGTTGATTTGGCACAAGACCTTCCATATGCGGTTGGAATTGGAATAGTAGTATTGCCGGTGTTCCAATGATTCACTACCTGGCAGTGTGCCAAGAATCAGGATTTTGGGTTCATCACAAAGAAGCGGGTCAAATCCTTTTATTCTGAGGGTGAATTTTACATCAACTGTCATATGAACCAATCAAATTAATTAAAGCGGTTTGTATCTCCACTGGAAGCCATATGCGGACTTCTGGCGGCCTCGAATGACATTTAGTATATTGTCTATTCGGATTATGTTAAATGCTTCGCGGATTTCATCCCAGTTATTAAATTCGCGAATGATTGTCCCGTCTTTGTCAAGTTGCTGGATTATCTTCTCTTCCCGGACCTTGCGGATGATTTCCTGGGCATTCTCGGAAATATATCGGCCAATCATTTCGTGCTGGTGCTCGTTATACATGAACACCGCGAATTCAAAGGCTTCATCATCTATAAAGTCGAACTCATCGTCCAATTCAGATTCATCTTCAATAGGCTCTGTTTCATCGGCAGGATGAAAGAAGGGGTTGTCAGTTTTGATGTAGCCATCAATAAAGGCCTGCTCTTCCTGAGTGAACTGTGGATTCTTCTCGTGGTACCATTTCTGAGCGAGAGCGTCAAAGAATGGACGCTTATCTTCCTCGGCCTGCTGACAAAGGCGGGAGAATACTTTGTTCAGGATATTGATGTCTGGACTATATGTGGTTGCAAAGGGCTTACGATTGTAACCGTAGGCAGGATCAGTTGCGCGCTCTTGGTAAATGTAACCATTTTCCAAATGAGCAAGAGTCGCAATCAGTCTGGTTTGGTCATCATCTTCTACGGTTTCAAGCACTGTCAGGATTGGCATCCCAAGCTTTTGGTATGCCTCCCAGAATCCGGGATTAAGCGGGCCTGTGGAAGGATTCAGATGTTCTGCGTGACGAAGCTCTATCGGCCTACGTGTCTGACCAATATAGACTTTTCCGTCCGGGAAGGTGTATTTGTAAATATATCCTTTCATGACTATTCTTTTTCAATGAGTGATTGCATTCTCAGGGAAGCATACTGGGATTAATTACTCCTTCCCCTCCAGATATTTATTACAATACTCTTTTGTCATAGTTCTAGAGCAGCCAGTTCCATCACGTTTGTAATTTGTACATCCCAAAAATGGTTCTGAGCCATCTTTGCCAGGTTTCACAATAAGATATCCATCGGTACAACGATCACACTTTAGTATTGGCAACGTCCCGCCACGAAGATCGTTTGTAATGAAGTCGCACACTTCGGGTTCGTTTGTGCAAATCCACAGCCTAAGCCCGAAGTTAGGTTTATATTTGTGCTGCATTGGATATCCGCAGACGGGACATTGCTTCATCACGGTAATAATAGGATCTACATCCTTTTTAATATTCAGTTCGCCATGTACTTCGATACTTGGATAGTCCTGAACCAACTCTGCGATGAATCGAGATGGACGATCTTTGGGAACTACAACGTAAACGCGATTTTTAGTGCGTGTCATAGCCACGTAGAAAAGCCTTCGCTCTTCTGCATATTCAATCGAACGGTCATTATGAATAACGAGTTGCATAACAGGATCATCTTCAATCATCGAAGGAAATCCATATGTGCCATTTGTTGCATTTATAATGATCACATTATCATAACCAAGGCCCTTGGAACGATGTGCTGTAAGGAAAGTAATATTAGCGTCAGGGAAAGCCATAGACCTCACCTCTCCAGACTTTTCATCGTACGAATATCTCCCAGTACGAGCAAGATTGAAAGCATCAAATCCATATCGACCAATTAACAAAATTGATGAATCCGCTGGTCTTCCTTCCTCCTTATTAGTGGCAATAATCTGTTTGATGGCATTATCTGTCGCTGCTGCCAACTGTTGCAATTTCCCGTTCTTACTATCTGAATCATTTTTTTCTACTTCTTCTGTGTACGATTCGATAATAAACGGCATCTCAATCCTTTTCGAGCTTTCGAGGTGTTTTTTAATTTGGCTGGCATTCTTCTGAATAAAACCACCCGCGATATCTATCAGTTCTTGAGAATTACGATAAGTCCGCGTGATTTTTAATTCTTCGCCATATCCCATTATCTCAGAGAACTTTGTAAACAGCGAAATATCAGAACCGGCATACGCAAAAATTGACTGCCAGTCATCTCCTACAGCAATGATTTTTGCATCGCTGATTTTCGAAAGTTCTTCAGCTAGATTAAAACGCTGCCGCGATATGTCTTGATATTCATCGATGATTATGTACTTGTAATTGAGACGCTCTCCTTTCTCGTTCTTATTTCTCAGAATCTTTGCCGAGTCGTTAATCATATCTTCAAAGTCCACGGCATTGGCATCATCAAGCTTCTGTACATACTCCATATAGCACTGGCGGCAGACATCCAAGAATAGCTTAGTTCGCTCATTATTGGATTGTTGTCGCATGTCACGGAATTTGTCCGTAGAGTATCCATTAGCTTTGAAATTGTGTATGAACTGACAAATCAGTTTTACAAGCCTGGAAATGTACCTATTCTCTTCTGTGGAGACAATCTTTTCATACACCTCTTGTGGAGAGCGAGGTTCCATTACTATGCCTTTTCTCTGTAATTGCTCGCCGAGATGCTCTAGCATTGGTCGGCCATCTTTATACTGAGAGAAAGTGTAAATTAGTTCAGTTCCGTGCTCTTTATGGAATTGTATTTTCTTCTTAATCCACCATTTATACTTTTCCAACTGCTCTGAAGAATACCTATTATGCGTCCCTTCTTCAGTGATTCCGAAATGCTCAATATAAATAGTCCGACCATTCTGAGTTATGGTAAAGTCAGGGGTGTATGGCCGATGTGAATTCGGGAAACTATATGGATAGGGATTCTCGTATATATAGTCAATCTTGTTAAGATACAAGAAGTTTGCAATAAGCACTTCCTCTGAAGAACGAAGCGTCTCGTAGTTGATGGTGATAGCCTTTTTGGCTCTTTTATTGACGATCTCGCGCTCATCCTCAGATAAGATATTCCGCATTGTGGCAAAGTCGGATTTGGAGATATAGCTGAAGAAAGACGCCATGTCTTCACCTGTGTATGGAGCGTCAAAGTAAGAGCCGAAAAGAAGAATTAGTTTTTCAACCATTTCCGGCTTTTTTAGAACATCGTTCTTTAAGTACTCTGTTATTACACTCCACATAAATCCTTCATCCTTGATGTTTCTCTTTTTTGCATCATTTTCTCGAAGAATTGTATATCCAGTCCGGTGGAATGTTGAAACAGGGCAATTAATGTGAAGGCCCTTGCAAATCTTATCTTCTAGTTCACCGACTGCTTTATTGGTAAATGAAATCACAAGAATGTCCTCGGGACGAATTTTCATCTTGTCTACCAAATATTTTACTTTCGCTGCCATCGTTGTGGTTTTCCCAGCACCTGCGCCAGCTACAACTAATGTGTAATCCTCATCTGATAGAACGACTTTTCTTTGTTCGGTATCTAGAGAAATAGATGGGTCGACATCTGAAAGAATCTTGTCTAAGTAATCTTTCTCTGAGACTAAATGCTTATTAATGAAGCTTTCGTTATGTTCAACTATCAAGTTTGAGGTGTGCTTAAGGTCTCCAAGATCGTGAAATAAATCCACAGCCTTAATGATTCGTTCTTTGTCTAAACCATACTTCTCGCAGTACATTGAGAGAGTGTCAGTTTTCACTAGATTCTCAAAGAATAATAGAACGTCATTATACTCATTAAGAATGACTTGGAAATCACTCCTAGCTATATATTTGTCTGATTTTAGGAGCTCTCGAATCTCCCCGCCAAATTCAAGGAGTCGATTGAACTGAGGTGAAGATTCCTTGTGCTCCTGAGGCTTATTCATCGGTTCCTCCCGACGGCCACCAAATAAGCGGCTAAAAATAGACCTTTTCATTTCTCAGAATAATTAATCATTTGGGACTAGATCTAAATGAGCATTTAGAACGACACAAATACGAGATAAAATATCCACACCAGTGGAATACTTTCCCTGCTCTATTCTAGAAAGATTAGCGGCATCTATCCCAGTAAGAAGAGCAAGATCTCTTGCTTCCATCCGTTTCTTTTCCCTAAGCTCTTTAATTTTTTTCCCTATGCGAGAGCGCTCTTCCTGCCTGTTCCCAGAATCCATGCCATTAAAATCCACCGCGTTCCTTATACAGTCTGCAGTGATGCGGTCAATCATCTTTTCTTTGTCATCGGAAAAATTGCGATCAAAGATGAATTCAATCAGGTGGAGGACATAGGCCTTGTACTCATCGCTGTCGTACTTGGCAATGTCTGACATGACTTTAAAGAGTTCTCCGTCTGGCGTTTGAACCTCAACATAATATCTGTCGAGAATCTGGGCACGCGATCTGGTCGGAGTGTCCATGAATTTTTTCAGATTTTTGTCCATTGCTTATTTTTTTCGTTTTTAACGTGGTGCCCCCACAGCCAAGTGTTGAACTATGAGCAAAAATAAGAAAACATTTATAATTGGCAAATAGACCAATCATAAAGCGGAGAAAATAGTTTTATAATAATTCCCCGACTATCATGGGAAGCAAAACCTCATCTGCCGGCAACCATTTGACCGTGTGGATGTCGTCTTTTGAAAGCCACTTGGCTGCTTCGTGTTCATTTAGATGAAGTGCCTCTGTGATGAGAGAGCATATGAAGCAATGCATGGTGAGGTGAAACTTGGGGTAGTCCCAATCGACAGTGTAAAGGAACTTGTCGATGCTTATGTCGGTTGAAAGTTCCTCCTTGATTTCACGAACAAGCGCCACCTCGGGAGTTTCACCCTCTTCCATCTTTCCGCCCGGGAATTCCCACCAATCTTTGAAATCCCCATAACCCCGCTGGGTTGCAAAGATTTTGTTGTCTTTGATGATAATGGCCGCTACTACTTCTATCTGTTTCATATCTCCTGTAATCCAAGGGATTTCAAGTACTCATATGTTCCATCATAGAATTCAGGCTTCCTGGTTTCGTCGTTAGGGTTTCCTTCTGGGACACAAATCACCATGCCTTGACGAGCTCGAGTCAAAAGAACACGGTATGCATTGAGCTGATAGGCCCTTCCTTCCTCTTGATTTATGTTCTGCCAACGATCGCTGCGGAAGTTGAAGTGCTGCCACCTGCGAATATGAGGATTATAACGAAAATCACCATCCCATACCAGGCAAGTCCAGTCCAATTCAAGGCCTTGAATATCAAACTCTGTGGCGACGTCTTCTAGGAATAGGGAGGACCGAATGTCGGTAATTGGATTAAGGAACCATGGAACGATGTCGGCCTGGGAACGAATATCAATTGCGAGAGGTTTAAGTCTAAATGCTTTTGAGGACACAAGCATTCCAAATCGTTCGGAACCACGCGCGTTCTGCCTAAGCCACTCTTTCGCTTTGCTGAGATCTCTGGTTAAGACAATGGGGTAGCGCTCGCTGATTTCTTCGTGTGTTTTGCGTGCAGCGTCTTTGTTTAGATCAAGAAGTTGGTGAACAAATAGTGAAAGAGTCTCTGCGCGGAACGAACGCTGGGATACTGCAAGGTGTAAATCTGAACAAGTGTGGACGTGTTCGTTATCTTCAAGAAGATGGGCTACATTCCCTTCAGCATATTCCTTATCCGTAAGGTTGTTTGAAATGTATATTTGCCAATCGGGGAAACTCGCATTTAAAGCTTCTATCCAAAGACCTATGCCGCCCTCTCCCGAGTTAATCTCTTGTCCGCCACCGACTAGACAAACAATTGTAGCCCAGTCTTTATGTTGATCGAGAGACCAGATAAGGAATTCGCCTTCAGACATCGGGAAGTTTGCAATCCCTTTTTTGCGCGCTAACCATGCGCTCAGATGTCGCGTATCCCACATTCGCTGTGCTTCATCAAAGATCGCGACATTCTCCACCTCTGCGGCATTTTGCTTGGCTGCCGAAGATACTTTGGCCGGATCTATCTCTATTTCATGACCTGTGATGGGCAATTTCAACTTAGCCAACATATTGTCGCGGTAGCGGTGGATGATCTGTATGAAGCGACTGACTTGGCGCTCGGCTTCAGTTTTCGTACACTTTAGTCCTTTAGCCTTTTCTTTCTCGACTTTATCTCTGGCAAGGGCCTCGGTCAGCACTTTAACGAGAGGTCCATTTCCGGAGAGATATACCGCGAGGTCGCCTTTCTCCTGCTGGATAGCCACATTCAATCCAACAAGCGTTTTCCCCGCGCCAGGGACTCCTGTGACGAAGCATATACTTTTTTGCTTTTTCTCCTTCGATTCGCGAATGACATTAAGGATAAACTGAGTACAGCTATCAATGCCAGCCTTATCCGCCTCATGCTTCGTGATATCTTCAACGCTATGATTCATATATAACGCCGAAGCCGCCTGAATGATCGTTGGGGTAGGAGCATAACGACTGAATATCCAATCGTGAGCGTTAATAGCGCCGCTATTATTGTCTCTGATTAAAATGTCATTAATCAGATGAAGAAGAGTCCTTTTATTCGCGAATAGAGGATCATAAACCTTGTCATCGTAATAGCAAAAACGTGGGTGATTCTCGACAGAAAGCGCTTCTGTGGCGATTAATACTGGAACGATGCTTAAATTGGCAGATTCTTCGTGGAAGTTCTTCAAGTCTAAAGCATAATCCCAGACTTGTTCTTTATCATTGGCGAGGAAGTTGGTCTCTCCCACCTTAAATTCGAGGCAAAAGACAATTCCGTTTATCAAGAGAGTCACATCTATTCTCTTCCCAAGACGGGGGATTGTGTATTCGAAGATGATGTGCCCCGTTTTGTTTAGTTCGCGAAGGACGTCCTTCATGATGACTATCTCTTCAAGCCATGCATCTCTCTGTTCCAGACTTAGATCGAAGGTGTTGTCCATAGATAATATGCCAAGAATTTCCTCATCCTTGCGGTTGAGGAATACTTGAATAGTATCATCGTAAAAACAGCGCTTCATTTCTCAGCGGGCGTGCCATTACAAATGTAGTGATTTTCAGAAATATGGTAAAGAAATGGTTGTCCTTTACAATGACTATCGGTTTATTGTTGTCTTGTATTAATTACTATATTTGTTAAAACATCAATATGAGTGACTAATATGAAACGATTCGTCTGTATTCTTCTCCTCTTTTCTACTATTTGCTCGTTCGGTCAAGAAGTTAATAATTTAATCTTAGGCTTAGAGATAGGCAAGACTTATACCCCGCTTGAGGTCAAGAGTATTTTAAATAATAAAAGCCAAAATGACAATTATCGAACTTCAGCTAGAATAAATCGCGAGAGTTCCTGGACAGAGATATTCTCTGGCTTTGAGGATACTGTGCCTTTCGCTGGGGAAAAGTGGCACGTAATAATTATTATTAGTTCAGAAGGGAAACTTGCAAAGATTGTCTTTCATTCCGTGAGTAAGGTCAGTTTTTCTGACATTGTTAAAAAGTACGAGAAAAAATACGGAATTCCTTCAGAGTCTGAGAATGGTCATGTCTCATGGGGAGAAGAAATATGCGTATCAATTGCGCAAGAGGCGAGAGGAGTTTGTCTGACCTATTTTTCGCCGAAACTCTGCGAACAGATTGAATCAGACGTTCTCAATGAGATATAACATGCTTCTAAGTATTTACTGACCTCAAGCTCAAAACCTTCGCTTTCAGGCAGCAGGCTCTGGCGGACCTGTCCACCCCCGGACAGGGGCAGGGGGTAGTCGTCTGTCGATAGCGAGTTCGAGCGTAGCGAGGACGAAGATAGCGATAGAAGGGGCCGGAAGGAGGGAGGTAGATGCCCGGGCGAAGCCGGGCATGACGAGCGACTGGAGTTCCGCCAGGGCCTGCTGCCTGAAGCGACCCCGTTGTAATGCTTTTCTTTACTTTCCGTAAACTTTTTCCTAACTTCGTTACTCGTACCAGCCAGCAAATGTCAAATGATTGTTTACAACGGTAGCAAGCGTCTCTTTATAGACGACGTGAGGAAAGGTGTCATTGAAGATAAGATACTCCAGCTGATTCGCGAAAAGGGTCTGCTGGGAGGGCAGGAGCGTGAGGTAGAGTCGTGGCACAATTCGATGCAGTTTATGCGCAATATCGTGGACATTCCGACTATCGATGACGATGTTCAGGTGGCGATCGAGTACAATATTCCGCAGACGTCGAAAAGAGTTGACTTTATTATCATCGGGGCGGATGCTGCAGGTAAAGATAATATTGTCATCGTTGAGCTGAAACAGTGGACAAAGGCAGAGAAGGTAGATGATGAGATGCACTACAGCGTAAGGACTTACGTGGCAGGGGATAACAGGATAGTCTGCCATCCGTCGTATCAGGCATACTCCTATTCGCGGTTTTTGATCAACTACTCTCAGGAGATTCAGGATAGGGATATTACCCTGGTGCCGTGTGCTTATCTCCACAACTATCAGCCGGATTTCAAGTCGGATCTGTCTGATGAGATTTATAAGGAGTGGTATACGGCAGCGCCGTTTTTCGTTAGGAATGAAGTTGAGGAATTTTCCGCATTTGTAAACAAATTCATTACAAGGAGGTCAAGCTCCGGTGATCTTTTGTACTTGATTGAAAACGGACGCATCCGCCCGACGAAGTCGCTGCAGGATGCGCTGACCTCGATGGTAATGGGGAATCCTGAGTTTGTTCTTCTCGACGAGCAGGCCGTCTGCTACGATATGTGTCTGCGGACTATGCTGCAGTGTCAGAAGGATCGCAAGAAGCGCACTATTGTAATCCAGGGAGGCCCAGGGACAGGAAAATCTGTACTCGCTGTAAACCTTTTGATGACACTCATCAATCAGAGCCTGAATGCGGCATATGTAACGAAAAACAGTGCACCGCGTCAAGCATTTCTTTCCTTGCTGACTAAGGGTAAG
>JAEEGL012684822.1_pt1 | contig 13673 bp, 8 predicted proteins | sample 9134231 | NCBI WGS metagenome assembly JAEEGL01 (sample SAMN16246548, study PRJNA631951) | gut metagenome | biome: gut microbiome; feature: rumen; material: fiber-attached | host: Bos | place: Iran: Karaj | collected 2018-10
CAACGCTGCCGTGCGTGCCTTCTGCAAACCGTTCAATGAGGTGGGCATCCAGACGCACATGCTGGACCGCGGCCTGAACGCACTGCGCATGTACCCCGTGCCTGACGACGTGCGCGAGCTGATGTATAAGGTGAAGCATGCCCAGGGTGTGGACATACCCCGCATCTTCTGTGGTCTTAACGATACGCGCAACATCATTCCCAGCATCAAGTGGGCGAAGGCAGCCGGCATGATTCCGCAGGCCACGCTGTGCATCACCACCAGTCCGGTGCACACGGTGGAATACTATTCGCAGATTGCCGACGAGGTGATAGCCGCCGGTGCCGAGGAGATTTGCCTGAAGGACATGGCCGGCATCGGGCAGCCCGCCATGCTCGGTGCCCTGACGAAGGCCATCAAGACGAAGCATCCTGACATCATCATACAGTATCATGGCCATAGCGGTCCTGGACTCTCAATGGCCAGCATCCTGGAGGTCTGCAACAATGGCGCCGACATCATCGACACCGCCATTGAGCCACTCTCATGGGGCAAGGTCCACCCGGACATCATCAGTGTGCAGTCGATGCTGAAGAACGAGGGGTTCGAGGTGGCCGACCGGAACATGAACGTCTACATGCAGGCCCGCACGCTGACGCAGGAGTTCATCGACGACTGGCTGGGCCTGTTCATCAACCCTGCCAACAAGCACATGTCGAGCCTGCTCCTGGGCTGTGGTCTTCCCGGCGGCATGATGGGAAGCATGATGGCCGACCTGGGCGGCATCCACTCCTCCATCAACAAACTGCGCGTCAAGAAGGGCGAGCCTGAGCTGAACATCGACGATATGCTGGTGAAACTGTTCCAGGAAGTCGAATACGTCTGGCCGAAGGTAGGCTATCCCCCACTGGTGACACCGTTCTCGCAATATGTCAAGAACATTGCCCTGATGAACCTGCTGACCATTGAGCAGGGCAAGGGCCGCTATGTGATGATGGACGATGCCATGTGGGGCATGATTCTCGGCAAGAGCGGCAAGATTCCTGGCGAGATTGCACCTGAGCTGGTCGAGATTGCCAAGAAGCAGGGACGCGAGTTTACTGATGTCGACCCCCATACGCTGTTGGAGAACGCCCTGCCTGCCTTCCGCAAGGAGATGGACGAGAACGGCTGGGACTACGGACAGGACGACGAAGAACTGTTCGAGCTGGCTATGCACCCAGAGCAGTATCGCGTCTACAAGAGCGGTATGGCGAAGAAGAACTTCCTGGCCGACCTGCAGAAGCAGAAGGACGCCAAGCTGGGTACGAAGATGAGTCCTGAGGAGTTGGCAGCCTTCAAGCACGCCAAGGCCGATGCCCTCACTGCTCCTGTGGCAGGACAGGTCTATTACGAGTTCTCAGGCGAGGGCGCCTGCGAGCCTTGTCTCGAGCCGTTCGTAGGCCAGCAGTACAAGGAGGGCGACACCTTCTGCTACATCCAGGCATCATGGGGCGAGATTGTGCCCATTCCTGCTGCCCTGGGTGGCAAACTCGTCGAGGTGGCAGCCAAACAGGGCGCCAAGGTGCGTCGTGGCGACAACCTCGGCTGGATAGAACGTGCAGGGGCTTAACGCTCTTCCCACAGCAAAAAAATCAATTACCGACTGAAGGGCATTCTCTTACCGACTGAATGCCCTTCAGTCGGTAACTGAGCAGCCGTCAGTCGGTAGGAGAATTTTCAAATATTTGCATTTTGCATGCGAAAATGATATTTTTTTTGCAAAAGACAATCAGATTCCAATAAAAATTTGTACTTTTGCACTCAATAAGTAAGAATTCTTAATATTTTATGGTACGTAATATCTTCAAAGGATTAGGTATAGCCTTGGTGACACCCTTCAAGGAAGACGGCTCCGTGGACTATAAATCGTTGATCAGGCTGGTGGAATACCAGCTGGACAACGGGGCAGACTTCTTCTGCATATTGGCTACGACGGGTGAGACACCAACGCTGACGGACGAGGAAAAGCAGAAGATCAAGGAGTTGGTAGTCAATCTGGTTAATGGGCGCGTGCCCATCCTGATGGGCTGTGGCGGTTATAACACGGCAGCCATCGTCGAGGAACTGCAGACACGCGATTTTCAGGGTATCGACGGCATACTGAGCGTATGTCCCTATTACAACAAGCCTTCTCAGGAAGGACTGTATCAGCACTTCAAGGCCATTGCCAACGCTACGGCGCTGCCTGTGGTGCTCTATAATGTTCCAGGGCGTACGGGTGTCAACATGACGGCAGCCACCACGGTACGTCTGGCACACGACTGCGAGAACATCGTCGCCATCAAGGAGGCTTCAGGGAACCTGGAGCAGGTTGACGAAATCATCAAGAACAAGCCCCGTAAGTTTGACGTCATATCAGGCGACGACTCACTGACCTTCCCCATGATTTCCTGTGGTGCCGTAGGCGTCATCAGCGTCATAGGCAATGCGCTGCCCAAGGAGTTCTCGAAGATGATCCGTCTGCAGATGAAGGGCGAGTACGACCCTGCCCGCAAGATTCACCACAGGTTTATCGACCTCTTCTCGCTGCTCTTCGTCGACGGCAACCCTGCTGGTGTGAAGGCTATGCTCCACGAGATGGGCTATATTGAGAACGTGCTGCGTCTGCCGTTGGTGCCTACGCGCATCTCGACGCTACAGCGCATGAGTGAGATCATGAAGGAGCTGAAAATATGAGATTTAAAGTTGATTGATGGAAGAAACCAGAGTCATACACGAGATAACGCCCCTGATGGGTAAGGACGCTCTTTATATTGCCGACCGCAGGAAGAAGGAGTTCACCTATCCCATTCACAACCACGAGGTGTTCGAGCTCAACTTTGTTGAGCACGCTGCTGGGGTGCGTCGTATTGTAGGAGACTCGAACGAGGTGATAGACGACTACGACCTGGTGCTCATTACCTCGCCCGACCTGGAGCATGTGTGGGAACAGAACACCTGTACCAACAGCGACATCCGCGAGGTGACCATCCAGTTCTACCTGGACCTCAGCGAAGACGGCTTCCTGTCGCGCAACCCCTTCTACTCACTGCGCAAGATGCTGTTGGAGGCCCGCAAGGGCATGGCGTTCCCACTGGATGCCATCATGCGCGTATACAAGCAGATAGACACCCTGAGCAGTGTCAAGGACGGTTTCTATGCCGTCATGCAGTTTATGACGATATTGTATGAACTGTCGAAGTGTACCGATGCCCGTACACTCTCCACGTCGAGCTTTGCCAAGGTGGAGGCCGTGAGTGACTCGCGACGGGTGCTGAAGGTGAAGAACTACATTGCCAAGAACTATATGAACGAGATACGTCTGGCAACAGTGGCAGACATAGCCGGCATGAGCCCTTCGGCCTTCAGCCGCTTCTTCAAGCTGCATACTGGACGTAACCTGAGCGAATACATCATTGAGCAGCGGCTGGGCTATGCCAGTCGTATGCTGGTAGATACCTCTAAGAGCGTTGCTGAGATAAGCTATCAAAGTGGCTTCAACAACCTGAGCAACTTCAACCGCATCTTCAAGAAGAAGAAAGGCTGTTCGCCCTCAGAGTTTCGCGAGAACTATCATAAGACCAGGATTGTGGTTTAGAGTTGAGATTTGAGATTTGAGAGTTGAGAATATTGTGATGAGAAGACTGATATTGACCATAGCATGGATGCTAGCAGGGGTGGCTATGCCTCTGCAGGCTCTGGAAGTGGACGCTATTCTCAGACAAGTCAACGACTCTATAAAAAATGCTATTGTCGCGCATGACGACGTCAAACTGGCAGGGTTCCTCTCAGGACGGACGTCGCTGTTCTATAACCTCGGTATGAGCGACTCGGTCATTAGTCATGTGCCCAAAGACCTGGAGACCCTGCGCTCCATCAAGCAGTGGGAGCGCTACTACGAGTCGTGGTCGTACCTCGTCAATACCTATATATATTATAGTAAGAGCAAGAATACCGCCCTGCGCGAGGTACAGGCGATGTTCGACGATGCCATGAAGCGACATTCGGACTACGGCATGGGCATAGCCTACTACCAGATGGGTAACGTCTACCTGAACATGAACAACCTGGAGCAGAGTGCCGATGCTTATAAGAAGAGCCTTGACGTACTCTCAGGTATCACGCCTTACCCCACGGCGCTACAGGAGGTCTACTCCTACTATGGCGACGTGCTGAACGAGCAGAAGAAATACAAAGAGCTGGAGCAGCTGACCGAACGGTGGGCCAAGTTCCTTGAGGCGTTCATTGGCCAGCACATGTCAGAAAAGAAGTTAAACCAGGACGAAAAGAACACCCTCCACTTCTACTACCATATAGCTTGCGTACAGGCCTCCCTGGGTCTTGACGAGCTGAAGAAAGCCAGCGCCCAGCTGAAGGAAGCACGTAAGTATGTGACGTCAGAAGAGAACTACGAAGGTGCCACATGGCTGTTTAACATGGCGTTGCTGCGCTATAAGGAAGGCAAGCTGGAAGAGGCCCTGAAACTGGTCAACCGCAGAATCAGCCTGATCAGCCCTGACGAGGACAAAGGCGTCTACCTGAGTGTGGCAGCGCTGCAGGGCGAAATACTCAGTCATATGGCCCGTTACGAGGAGTCTTCGCACCTATATAAAAAGATGTACGCGTTAAAGGACTCCATCAGCAATGCCGATACCAAGAATCAGCTGAACGAACTGAACACGCTGTTCCAGGTTGACGAGATTAAGATGCAGAAGGAGCGCGAGCAGTTTCGCCTGACGATGATTATCGTGGGCATCATCGTGCTGGCACTGGTCATCTTCATCATCTTCCGCACCATTGCAGCACGCAGACTGAAGAAAGCCCACGAGAAACTGCAGGCCACCCACGAGGAGCTGCAGACGGCATACGACCAGTTGGAGGAGACAACGGCAGCCAAGGAGCGTATTGAGAGCGACCTGCGCATTGCCCGTAACATACAGATGGGCATGGTGCCACGTACCTTCCCAGAGCGGCCCGACCTGGACCTCTATGCCTCCATGACGCCTGCCAAGGAGGTGGGTGGCGACCTTTACGGCTACTACCTGACAGACGACAAGCTCTACATAGCCCTTGGCGACGTGAGCGGCAAGGGTGTACCTGCCTCGCTCTTCATGGCCCAGGCCACACGTCTGTTCCGTACGCTGGCAGCCCAGCAGCTCATGCCTGCCGAGATTGCCACACAGATCAACGAGGCCCTCTCAGGCGAGGACAACGAGACCAGCATGTTCGTCACGATGTTCATAGGACTCATCGACCTGACGACAGGCCACCTCGACTTCTGTAATGCTGGCCACAATCCGCCCGTACTGCTGGGCGACGGCACGTCGGAGTTCATTGAGATGATTCCCAATGCTCCCATTGGTCTCTGGCCAGGACTGCCCTACGAGGGCGAGGAGATTGCCGACATCAGCAACCGTCCGCTGTTCGTCTATACTGACGGACTCAACGAGGCCGAGAACCGCGAGAAGGACCAGTTCACTGACGAGCGTCTGCTGGAGATACTGGAGAAGACCACTTTCGTAAGCTCTGAACAGACCGTCGAACTGTTGCGTGCTGAGGTTGAGAAGCATCGTGACGGCGCTGAGCCCAACGACGACCTGACCATGCTCTGCGTGAAAGTCATCAAAGAAAACAATAACTAACAACATAGAAGTTATGAAGAAGAAACTAACATTGAAGAACCAGGTGGGTGAACTCGAACGGGTGAACCAGTTTGTCGAGGAAATCGGCGAGGAGCTGAACCTCGACATGGAACTGCAGATGAACCTGAACCTGGTGATGGAGGAGATGGTGTCTAACGTCATCTTCTATGCGTATCCCGAGGGCAAGACAGCCGAGATAGAGCTGTTGGCCGAAAGCAACGGGAAGGAGCTTACCTTCGTACTCAGTGACCAGGGCAAGGAGTTTGACCCAACCCTGAAGGACGATGCCAACCCTGACGTGAATCCTGCAGAACGCGAGATTGGCGGCATGGGCATCTTCATCGTCAAGAACATCATGAACGAAGTAACCTATCAGCGCTTGGAGGGCAAGAACCTGCTCACCATGAAGAAAAGCATTTAAGAAACAACAAATAAAAATCAAAAACATTTAAGCATTATGACACAGATTATTAAAGAAGATGGCAAGACCATCATCAAGACCGGAGAACGTATCGACACTATGAATGCCCCCCAGTTCGAACAAGACATCCAGCCGGCACTGGCTGACGGTGGCGTAAACCTCGAAATGGACTGCTCTGACCTGAACTACATGGCATCGTCAGGTCTGCGCATCATCCAGAAGACCATGCGTACTGTGATGCAGCAGAAGGGCCAGTTCAAGATGACTAACGTCAGCCCTGAAATCTACAAGGTGCTCGCCATGACGGGCTTCACCAAGTTCATGAAGGTTGAGAAGAAGGCATAATCACTTAAAGCAACGCAACTATGACTTACATAGTACTTATCCTCATCTTAATCCTGGCAGCGCTTGCCTATGCCCTCTACTCGCAGAGCAAGAAGGACAAGCAGCAGGCTGAGGAGCAGCAACAGCTGCTGACTGACTACCAGCGCCGTGTGGACGAACAGCAGAAACTGCTGGAGGACTACCGTGCCCTGGAGAAGAACTTCGACAATGTGGGCGAAGGCTACGAGCAGGCACTGCTGGCCTTCGATAAGATGAACGAAGACCAGGAGAAGGTCAACAAGGCCAACGAGGCCCTGCAGAAGACCGTAGCATCGCTCCAGGAGTCGAATACTAAGCTGAAGGACACCCTGCAGAAGAAGGGTGAGGCCATGGCAAAGGTTGTCAGTGCCCTGCAGCAGCTGGTTAGCACGCAGGCTGACAACAAGCTGGCAGCACTCATAGGCAGGCTGACCGACCTGGACGACATCGAGCCCGACCAGGCACCCTTGGAGCGTACTGACAACATCCTCGTGGCCCAGGTTGCTGACGAGGCTGTCAAGCTCTCTGGCATCGACAAGGCCCAGTATATCCAGTTCAAGCAGGCCGTGGAGCCTACTGCCGCTGCTACCATGTTGTCGACCAACCTGCAGAAGGCCGTCCGTGCACTGACCCATCTGCTCGACAACGCCCTCAAGTTCACTACTGACGGCAGTGTGACGCTGACGGCTGATGTCGACATGGACAAGATGCAGGCCGTCTATAAGGTTGAGGACACAGGCTCTGGCATTGCTGCTGACGAGGCAGAACACATCTTCGAGCCTTATGTCAAGCTGAACCAGTACTTCGACGGCGAGGGCACCGGACTGACTGTAGCCCGCAATATTGCACGCCGTCTGGGTGGCGACCTCGTGCTTGATACAGCTTACGAGGGACCGGGAGCACGCTTTGTCCTCACGTTACCTATTTAAAACCTCTATATCTTCACGTCGTGGCCAGCAGGTCACGACGTGATTGATTAACCGTTTTGAACAAATCAAATTACTTTTGAGCGTATGAAACAACAACAACTTCTTATCAATAAGTGGCTTAAACGCCAAGTACTCATGATTTTCGCCCTGCTGGCCATGCCACTTGGGTTGTGGGCAGCCAATCCACAAACTTACACCAAGGTTTATGACTTCACTTCTTTCCAGTCTCACTATGAGGCACAAGTCCGAAGTGGCTATATTATTCTGAATGGCGAGGATAATATTTGGGAATTCCGGGGAGACATTGAACCTGTCAATAGCAATGGCTTAATGCTCAGAGGTGTATCGAGTGAAGAATTCCGTATTCAGTCTCAGGAAAGCTTTCCGAAGATTACCAATGTTACCGTCTATGCATCTGCATCTTCGGGCTCTAATGGTACAGAAACATGGGTGTATTTAAGCGCATGTAATAGCTCGTCTGTGTTTATGGAAGTTACGGGGAGCTATCAAGACTATTCCTTTGATATCGACGATGATGATAATCGTGTTCGCATCTACCTTTCCACTTATGGGAATATGACAGCCGATGTCTGCATTAAGAAAATTACGGTGACCTATACCGATGGGGAAGAGGAGCCGGAGCCAGAGAATGTCTACGACCTGTGGATTGACGGCATGGAGGTGACCACTGAGAATATGAGCGACGTGAAGGGCGACGGCACTGTGGCCTTCGACGGCAACCGTCGTCTGATTCTCAACAACGCCAGCCTGAGGGAGGTGGCATACAACCTGCCTGAGCTGGAGGTCTACCTTATTGGCGAGAACATGATGGAGAACCAGAGCTACCCCTTTGAGGCTGTAGGACGTCATGACAAGGAAGAGGAGAAGAGTTCGCTGACCTTCTCGACCAACTGTAACAACCCAGGCACGTTCAGCTACTTCAACTTCAGTGGTTCGCTGAGCTCCTTCGACGATGCCTTCCCCAACATCGCAGTGACCCTGCGCGACAACCTGGCAGGCGAATTCCATGATGAAGAGAACATGAACATGATTGCCATAGCAGTACCCCTGCTGCCTATTGTCGACGATATACCCGACACGCCGACAGGCACGGTAACCTATGTCGACTATGGGACAGATGCCGGCGAGGTGTCGTCAGCAAGTCTGCTGAACTTCGTCTATAAGAACGTCCTCTATACCTTGAATGATACGCAGACCCCCAACGTGCCTGACGACGGTTTCGCTGAAGGCAAGGTGGTACTGAACAGCACCATGACTGACGCTGAGGTGGCTGCGCTGAACAAGAAGGTCAACGACTTGGAACTCCTTCCTGGCACGGAGTCGTATGCTGCTGCGTTCAAGGGACTTACCTTTGTCGTGCCTGCAGGAACGGGCTTCGTCGTGCTGAACACTGAGACGGCTTCTGGCTTCGAGTTCCATGTGAAGATAGGAGGCCAGGACGCTGTGCCCGTCGTGAACAAGGCCGACAACAACGGTAACAACTATGCGATACCTTATTCCGTATCAACGGCAACCTATGTATACCTGTACCTCACAGGCAATGCCGCTGCTCCCGCCATGAGGGAGGGCCTGCGTCCCATTGGTCCCAAGTCTACCGTATCAGGCGGTCTGGGCGGTCTGGGTGTCACTGGCAGCAACATCACTGACCCGGGCACACCCTCGTCCAACTATCTGCTGTGTACGTCCGACATGTTCAAGTATAGCGCCACGGGTGGCATCATCGTCGACAATGCTGACGTCACCGACATCGACGCCTCTACGTTCTTCGATCTGGTGTCAGCACCCCGTCGTGCCCTGGGCGACTTCGATATTCCGTTCATCGACCTGTCTCAGACCTCCATCATCGGCAAGGACGTGTCGCGCCTGGAGGGTGCCTTCGAAGGTTTCTCAGAGCAGACGCTCATCTACATGCCTACTGGCAACACGTCGGCAGAGCCCAACGTTATCATTGGCGACGTCTGCGACAACCTGGTGCTCGAGGGTAACAACACCAAGACCTTCGCCATGCCTGATGCCTTCGACTCCTTTATCGCAGCCAAGGCCAGCTACCTTTTAGGCATGGATGGTGTGAGGACAGACTTCATCTGCCTGCCCTATGCTATAGGCTTATTGCCTGAGGGTACTGTTCTCTATGACTATGACAGCTTTGACAGCACCACGGGTACCGTCAAGTTGAAGGCCGTCAGCGCTGACGCGACTGAAAATAACAATCCCTATATCTTCTCGTCAGAGTATGCCTTCGGCGGACTGCCTGAAGCCACCAACGTTCAGGTCGTCAATCAGAAGAAGCGTGCAAACCCCTTCTCGACCACAGAGGCTGACGGACTGCATGGCGTCTACCAGTTCTATGCATGGGGTAGCAGCGATGCTACTACTGACGTGTATGGCCTGCAGGGCAGCAGCGACAAGCTCGTCTTCGAACCCTTTGTCGGCAAGAACCGCCTGTATGCTTTCCAGGGCTACTTGCGTCTGTCGTCAGCACCTACCACGCTGGAGATAGACTGGAGTAACGGCCAGACGAGCATCATTCCTCTCGACGCCTCCCAGGTGCGTCAGAATGCTGACGGATGGTACACCATCACAGGCTTCCGCCTGCCCTCGAAGCCAACCCAGAAGGGGCTCTACATCCATCATTCTAAGAAAGTTACAATTCCTTAAACGACAATGATACGAATAAAAGATTCTTTTAACCAGTACCTTTGCAGTTGGTCGTGTGGCGCCCTGCTGCTTGCCCTCTTGCTTGTGTCGCTGACGGCTGGAGCAAGGACGAAGACGAAGGTTTTTACCTTTACCGACTTTGGTCAATCCGATAAAATTCCTGCTCCTTACCCTTCTGAAGACTGTTGCATCTGCGGCGATGACATCCCTTGGGGGATTCATATGCATTCCGGAACTGCGACGTTCGACGACGGACTCTATTTCAAGGACGTTGCGAAAATGCCCAATTGGATACAGATGTACACGTACACCGAGTATAACAACGTTGTCCGTGTGACCGTCAATATGGCCGTTGCCGACAATGGTTCAGGTTGTCAGACAATATCCATAGCTGCGGGTTCTTCAGGTTGGCAGGATTTTCAGGTGACACCCTACGACAGCTATCAGGGTATCCGCAGCAACCTGGTCACTCAGGATTACGTGTTTGAGGTCAGCAATTCTGGTCAGGTATTCGTCACCTTCTTTGCTAACTCGAATACCATGGACGTGGTTATCAAGAGCATTAGTGTGACTTACGACATCCCCGACGAGCCTTCTTTGGGTGTGTCTGTCATTACGATGGAAGGAGACACTATTCCCATCACGAAGTCGTTCAAGGACGATGTTCTGGAAGATGGCGGTTCGGTGAAGTTCGACGGCAAGAAGACGCTCATCCTCAACAATGCCGACCTGCGCGGCATCGTCAGTGAACTGCCTGACGGTCTCAATATCTACCTGCTGGGCAACTCTTTCGTGCATAATGAAACCGAGCTGGTCACTTTCTCGCCGAGTGAGAATGGTGAGCAGGGCAAGATGCCGCTGACGTTCATGACCAACGACCAGTCGCCAGGAGCACTGAGTTATCTTCGGATGGGCGAGGGAATAGAGGACGCCAGTGTGCTGTTCGAGAACTACGACGTGACCCTTAAGAATCATCTGGGCGTTGAGTACGAAGTATACGGCGGTCATGAGGCCATGGCGATGATAGCTCCCGTGCTGGAACCTATAGTTGACAACAACGAGGAAACGTCTTTCGTCACCACCGAGGCCGAGATAGACTATGAGCACAACCCTGGAGTCGTGGCCACTGAGATGCTGACGAACATTGTTATCGACAACGTGCTCTATACGCTGAACGACCACGGCAGGCCCTCTGACCCAGATGGTTTCGATACCAATCAAGTGGTACTCAACTCAGAAGTGTCGACAGCCGATTTACAGAAGGCGATGAACCTGTTGCCTGGCACTGGTGCCTATGCTGAGACCTTTAAGGGTTTGACTTTCCTCTTGCCGCCCAGCATCGGCAACATCACGGTGAAGGCTTGGAGCGAAAACGGCCATCAGTTGTGTGTGAAGGTGGGAGGCCAGGCTCCTACGGTGATTCAGCTCACCAGCGACCATGCTACTTACACCATCCCCTATGCCTGCTCTGAAGCCAGCTTCGTGTATATCTACCTTCCGGCCGATGCCAATGCACCTGACATGGATGGTTTGCGCCGCATAGGTCCGAAGTCTACCGTCTCAGGAGGTCTGAACGGCTTAGGTGTTAGCGGCAGCAGTTACTCTGATGTTCCCAACCCGAGCACTGACTACCTGCTGTTCGGCCGTAATGCGTTCCAGTCGAAGTATGGTGGCGTGGGCCCCGGCGACCATATCATTGTGACAGACAAATATACAGAACTGGAGAATAACCTCTTCCTGAACGATGCTGCTGCCGCACCGTTCCTTTCCGGAAAGCGTGCTGCAAGTCTGGCCTTTGTCGATGCCATCACCTATGTCGATATGACCGCTACGTCTGTTACTGGCATGGAGATAAGCCGCCAGGAGGGTCCCTTCAATGGTCTACCTGATAATATCTTCATCTATATGCCTGCCGGCAATACCGTTGCCCCTGGTACGAAGAATGTGGTGATTGCTGATGTCTGCGAGGATATGGAGCTCGACGGCAGCATTGATGCCAAACCCTTCGATGTCGCAGCCGACTTTACCGCTGCCAAGGCCACGCTGAAGCGCACCTTCAGCCAGAACGGCACAGGAACCCTCTATCTGCCCTTTGCCATCAGCAATCCCGAAGCCTTTGGCGCATGCTATGTAGCGATCGAGGTTAGTTTCGATGGTATGAAACTCTCTAAGGTTGACTACCTGCCGGCGAACTATGCCTGCATCTTCAAGGCTTCAGCTCCTCTGACCGAACTGACGCAGTCTGTCGTCCAGGTGCAGCAGGTATCTGGCAACAGCAATCGACTCGTGGGCAGATACAATACGAATACGAGCACCCGGTACTGCTACTATACGGCCGATTTCGACGATGCTGACCCCCATCCGTCCTTCAAGCAGGTAAACGACAGTCACCCCATCTATCCGTTCCGTGCCTGTGTTGAGTATTGGACTGGTGGCAGACTGCATGTAGAGTCTGACGACGGTGCCATTACTGGCATTCGTGAGCTGTCAGCCACTCCTGGCGACGCCTCATCTTCCGACGCCCAGTGGTATATGCTCGATGGTCGCCGTCTGAGTGGAAAGCCCACCCAGAAGGGCCTCTACATCCACCGTGGAAAGAAGCTTTCTGTGATGCCTTAAGTAAACTCCCCTTTTACTTCAGGTAAACCCTTTTTTTACCTAAGGTAAACTCCCAGTTTGCCTTAGGTAATTTTTTTGTCCCAAAATGCTTGTAATATCATTTTTATTTCGTAACTTTGCACCGAATTATGTGAAATAACCATCAAGAAACAATATTAAAAAAAGATACGTATGAAACAAAAAGGATTAATCAATCATGGGCTGCAAAGCCTATTGTTGTTCACATTATTGCTGCTCACGCCGTTAGGCCTGTGGGCACAGGACGAGTATCCTATTCAAGTTGCAGGTGTTCCTGTAACGAGTGCGAATGCCGAAGCCATTACAGGTGATGGCATTCAGGGAACGGTGACGTATAACGCTGCCCAGAATGCCTTGACACTGGATGGTGCTACCATCACAGGTAACATTTTAGTGACAGGTGGTACTGGCCTGACCATCAAGGTGAAAGGCGAGAATGTCATTAATGGAGGTGGGGCTTCGGCTATCCAGGCAAACACAGAACCTAACATCATTGACCTCGCCTTCGTCAAAGAGGGTACTGGCGATTGCTCTTTGCGGCTGAATTCTACTGGTGTAACGGTCATGTCGACCTTCTTTAATCCTACATACACTAACCTCGCTTTGGTTACTGATGTAGAAGATGTAAGCTATGATTATCAATTCAATGGACTGAGCTATTATGATGCTCAGACAAAACAAACTCTTCCCGTTACTTCCGCAACCATCACTTCATACACGGCGTACGACATCACCGTTGGCGGTGTAGCCGTGACGAGTCTCAATGCCTCGAACATTTCGGGTGCTAACATAGAGGCTTACCAGGATGGAGATTATTCGGTCACTTATAACGTGACGACCAATACGTTGAGCCTCGATAATGCCAGGATTGCAAGTGGCGGTATTTCAAGCACAAGCGCTGCTGCCTTGAACGTAGCCCTTAACAACTCCGTAGTCCTTGGCGGCACTGGCGTCAATGGTATTTCCTGTGCTGGCGACCTGAGTATCTCTGCTGTAGGTACC
>JAEEGL012946068.1_pt1 | contig 13673 bp, 12 predicted proteins | sample 9134231 | NCBI WGS metagenome assembly JAEEGL01 (sample SAMN16246548, study PRJNA631951) | gut metagenome | biome: gut microbiome; feature: rumen; material: fiber-attached | host: Bos | place: Iran: Karaj | collected 2018-10
CTATCGAACATACACCTTGAATTTTGCCGATCCCATTTTCGCCCGGATCTTCCGGGAAGAGAAGGGATTCGACATCGTGGCGAACTTTTCGGCACACAAGCATGTGCGGAGTGAGAAGGACAAGTATTCGGTGCAGGCGTTGATCGAGAACAACGACATCAAGGCGAAAAAGTTGATGGACCTTCTGTGCGAGTTCCCGCCTAAGCACTTCTTCTGTGTCAGCACGGACAAAGCTGCGAATCCCGTGAATATCATGGGGGCCAGCAAGCGCATCATGGAAGACCTTGTGATGGCCTATAATGACCGGTTCAAAGTGACGACTGCCCGTTTTGCGAACGTCGCCTTCAGTAATGGCTCGCTGCCGGACGGCTGGTTGCACCGGCTTCAGAAAAAGCAGCCGTTGGCGGCACCGAACGATGTGAAGCGCTATTTTGTCTCACCAGAGGAGAGCGGTCAGATCTGCATGCTTGCCTGTATTCTGGGGAACGGTGGCGAGGTATTCTTCCCGAAACTGGGCGAGGAGCAGATGCTTACTTTCAGTAGCATCTGCGACAGTTTCCTTGACGCCGAAGGGCTGAAGAAAAAAGAGTGTGCCAATGACGATGAAGCGAAGCGTTATGCGAACCAAATGCCATTTGACACGGATACTTATCCCGTTGTCTATTTCCAAAGTGACACGACCGGAGAAAAGGCATACGAAGAGTTCTATGTCCCCGGAGAGCGCATCAACCTAGACAGATTCAAGGCATTGGGGGTTGTTGAAGAAACTTCACGCAGGCCCATGAATGATGTCAATGCCTTCTTCGATAAACTGGAAGAACTTTTCAAAGGAGATTTCATCAAAGAAGATGTTGTAAGGTCCATCAAGGAGTTCATCCCTAACTTCGAGCATGAGGAGAAGGGGAAGAATCTGGACCAGAAGATGTAGTATTATGGCGTATAAGATTCCTCTTTTCAATTTGAATTTCGACGACCGCGAAGCGCAGGCCGCCTATGATACCATTATGTCCGGGTGGATCTCCACCGGGCCAAAGAATGCCGAACTCGAGGAGATGTTCGCAAAGTTGCTTGGTGCAAAATATGCGGTTAGCATGACCAACTGCACGGATGCCTTGTACCTCAGTTGCATCATCTGCGGCTTCGGTCCTACCGATGAGGTGCTCTGCCCGTCCCTGACCTTCGCAGCTTCTGCCAATTGTATCCGTTATACGGGTGCTACTCCGGTTTTCTGCGACATTGTTGGCCCTGAGCATATCAACATCGATCCTAAGGACATCGAAAAGAAGATCACGCCGAAAACCAAGGGTATCGTCGTGGTCCATATGGCCGGTTTCCCTGCCAAGATGGATGAGATTATGGCCATTGCCAGGAAGCACAATCTCAAGGTCATTGAGGATGCCTGCCATGGCCCTCTTTCCGAGTACAAGGGAAAGAAACTAGGCACCATCGGCGATTGCTCGGCATTCAGTTTCTTCTCCAACAAGAACATTTCAACCGGTGAAGGCGGAATGTTCGTAACGAACAACGAAGAGTATGCCGCAAAGGCCCGTCTGCTTCGTTCCCACGGGATGAGCACGATGTCTTACCAACGGGCTACGGGCCATGCGACGGAGTATGATATTACTGAACTCGGGTACAACTATCGTATGGATGATATTCGGGCCGCAATCGCTATCGAGCAGTTGAAGAAGCTCCCGGGGGATTTAGAGAAACGCCTGACTGTTCGGAAACAGTATATGGACCGTCTCTCCAAGGTTGAAGAGCTTGTCATTCCTTTTGCTGACAATACGGAATTCGTGTCCAATTACATTTTCCCTGTAGTCTTAAAAGAGGGTACCAAAGAGCGCCGCAACAAGATTCGCGAGCATATTCACGCTGCGGGCATCCAAACCAGCGTACACTATCCAGCGATTCATCGGTTCTCCATCTATAAGGAGTATGGCGCAATCCTGCCCCAGACGGAGTATGTGACCGATTGCGAGTTTACGCTACCGATGTATGCAGCGCTGACAATTGGGCAGATAGACTTTATATGCGATGCTTGCGTAAAAGCAATTAAGGGAATCAGATGAAAAAGGTTATTTTAGTAGGTGGTTTCCATGAAATCATTGAGCTTTGCGAAGAGTGTGGTCTTAAAGTCGTGGGTATTATCGATAATTTACATTCTGGCTTTTATTATGGTGTGCCAGTCATAGGGACAGATGAAGATGCCGGAGTATTATTCTCAGATTATCGTGATTGTAAGGTTGTCATCACACCTGACTCTCCAAAAGTTAGAGAGAAACTAGTTCATCTATATGAATCTGTGGGGTTTGATTTCGCAACCGTAATCAGTCCGTTTGCTCATATTTCAAAGTATGCAGTAATAGGGAAGGGAACAGTGATTCAAGCGGGTGTTAATATCTCATCTTCAACGGTTATTGGTTCATTTTGCAAATTGAATAGCTATTGTAATGTCATGCATGATAATTCTATTGCTGACTTTACAACTATTGCCCCGAACGCTGTTTTGTTAGGGAAAGTCATTACCGGGAAGGGATCATATATTGGCGCAAACGCAACCATACTGCCAAATATATCTATTGGTGCATATTCGACGGTGGGGGCAGGAGCAGTTGTTACTCGTAATGTTCCTGAGAACATAACTGTAAAAGGAGTGCCGGCAAAACATAGATTGAAATAACAACGATAGCTGTTAATACAATGTTTTCAGAGCGAATTCAGTCCATTATTGTCGATTCGGAGAAGTCCATCATTCAAGCTATGCATATTATGGATGATGTTCGGACGAAATCGCTGTTGGTCTTTGAGAAAGGTAAATTCATTGGAATGATAACTAACGGTGATTTACAACGAGCTATTATTGCAAATAAACCGTTTAGTATGTCTATTGGCTTCCTTATTGATAATAGTTTAAAGACTTATGCTCATTTAGGTGATGACAACCAACGGATAAAAGATTGGATGATTGAGGTAAGAGCCGAGATTATGCCTATCCTTGATAGTGAGGGGGATCTTGTCGATGTCGTTTTTTGGCATGATTTATTTTCTGATACCCAGGCCGTAGATAACCGTCCGGCGATCGATTTACCTGTTGTAATCATGGCTGGAGGGAAAGGTTCTCGACTATTACCGATTACCAATGTTATCCCTAAACCTCTTGTCCCTATAGGAGAGAAGACAATTTTGGAAGTCATTTTGGATCAGTTTGAAGGTATTGGTTGCCACAAGTTTTATATGTCTGTCAATTATAAGGCAGATATGATTAAGTATTATCTCGGCCAACTCAACCATCATTACAATATTGAGTTCTTCATGGAGGATAAACCTTTGGGAACAATAGGTAGCATCTCGTTGTTGAAAGGGCGGTTGACGACTCCGTTTTTTGTTTCTAACTGTGACAGTATCAATGAACAAGACTATCGTGATGTATATGATTACCACATGAACAATCATAACGACCTTACAATTGTTACGATGGTGAAGAGTTTCAAGATTCCATATGGCGTGATTGAAACTGGTGAGAATGGCTTGATGGTTTCGTTGAGTGAGAAACCTGAGCTGACTTATCAAGTTAATACTGGTGTGTATATTCTCAACCCGAGTTGCATTGATGAGATTCCTGAAGGAGAGTTTTTTCATATTACTCAGTTGATAGAGAAAATCAAAGTTCAAGGCGGTCGTGTAGGGTGTTTCCCCGTAAGTGAGCAAGCTTGGAAAGATATGGGGGAGTGGCCGGAGTACTTGAAAATGATTAATGTGATGTAAGTGCGCCAGAGGAATAAAGTCATGAGAAGTTATAAAATACTAATTATAGCCTGGTACGCGAGCATTAACCACATCTCGGAATTCATAAGGAACTTGAAAAAGACAAATCCGAATGTAGAGATAAGTCTTTTAAGCAGTCGACCTGGTTTGGATGCTATCCCGGATGATGTCAAAGAGAATACTACAGATATAACATGTATCAAGTATTATTCCGGGAGAATTAAAAATAGAAGATTCGCCAGGTTAGTTGATCGTTTTTATTTTGTCCAAGCATTTGCCCGACTATCAAAGGGAAAGTATGATATTGTTAATATACACTATGCAAAACCAAGGCTTGCCTATGTCCTTCGTTGGTTGAGAAAGATGTCGAGCCCTATTGTTATTTCTCCATGGGGGAGTGATGTGCTTCGTGTAGAAAATGGGAATAGTATCAGAAATCTTGCTAAAGTGTATTCTTTGGCATATTATGTTACTGTTGGGAAAGATAGTCAAATAGGAAAGCAATTAGTTGAAAAAATCGGTGTTGATTCACGTAAACTGGTTGAACTTGGTTGGGGTGGGGATTTCTTTGATTTCATTCAAGATAATGCCATCAATGTTACTATGGCAGAGGCTAAAGAAAGATTTGGCTTATCGAATAGGTATGTGATTACATGCGGTTATAATAGCCAGCCCGAGCAGAGACATGAGTTTATTATTGATACGATTAATTCAATAAAAAAACAACTCCCGGAGAATCTGACTTTACTGTTACCATATACATACTCAAGAACCGAAGAGAGAGATTCTTATATAGAGTCTCTTGTCAATAAAGGGAAGGCACTAGGTTTAGATGTAATTTCGATCAAGGAACATTTGAATATGCCGGATTTACTTAAACTTAGGATGGCAACAGATATATTTGTTCATATTCAAACCACGGATGCTGGTTCACGATGTGTTATGGAGTATGTCGCTTGCAATAAAAAGATAGTGCATGGAGCATGGATGAAATACCCTTATTTGGAAGATTTTCAACCTTCTTGCTACTTCCCCGTCAATAGCTTGGAAGAATTAGGTGGTTGCATAGTAAAGGCTTATAATACAGAAACCAGCGAGTTGCCAACAGAGGTCAAGGAGATTATTAAAAAAAGAGGATGGCGTTATAAAATGACGTTATGGAACGAGTTTTTTGAGTCTTTGATTTCGTAGATGATGCAGGGCATAAAGTTGTACTTTGATAGGGATGGATTTCGAACAAGTGTTTTCGTTCCGCATAAGGTAATCATGTTGCAGTTTGTTCACAAGCCGTGATTTGCATGGAGTGAAAGAGAATAGAGATATTGCGCTTACATTGTTGATTATTATGAAAGGACGTTTTATTTTCCTTGTCTGTATTCTGTTGTTTGGGGTGATTTGGCCATCCTGTAGCATTGGTAACATCGAATTAGTCCAATGCGAACAGGATTACCATATAATAATGGAAGAGAAAGGGACAATTTGGTTGGATTCATTATGTTCTGAGACGTTTCAAGGTCGGCGTTCAGGCACCAAAGGAAATGAGTTGGCTTTTGATTATTTGTTACGAGAAATCAGTGATTTAGGGTATGAGCCTGTTTCTCAGGTTTTCAAAACGGAAAGAGGGAAAACGCTCCGTAATATTATTGTGCAAATCCCCGGGATTGTTGACAGCAGTATTGTTATTGGGGCTCACTTTGATGGGGCTGTTATGTCCAGCAACAATGTCCATTACCAAGCGGCAGAAGACAATGGCACCGGTACTGTTACGTTATTAATGTTCTTATATTATCTTAAACTGATACCGGATGTCCCAGAGAGAACGATAACTTGTTGCTTCTGGGACGGTGAAGAGTCTCTGGATGGAAAGACCTTCAGAGGATCTACCCATTATGTCCAAAACCTTTCGGACAGCCTATTACGTCGAGTATTACACTATGAAAACCTTGATACAATCGGACACGACCATGACGGTTCCAATGTGATTTACATGGAGTATCTTGGTAATGAAAGAATTGCCCAGGCGGCAGATGAGATTTCGAGGAATGGTCGCTTTACATATCATATTAGGGAAAGTACTTTTTTTAATTCTGATTATACCCCATTCTATAGGGCGGGAATCCCTTTTATCAATTATCATGATCACTATGAATATGGTTGTAACCACCCTAATCATACGCCCATGGACACGAAAGATGCTGTTTCTATAAATAGATTAATTCGAATAGTTTTCAATGTCTTTGATTGCATTCAGTCTTACTGACATTTTGAAGAGGAGCTGGATGCGTAAGATGCAGTTATGGAACAAACAGAGAGTATGAATGATTAGTTGAATAACTAATTCTGAATCGATTATCAAAGGATACCCTTGATGGAGAATACTAATAAATTAATTGTTTGCACACAATGTTTCACATATAATCAAGCATCTTTCATCCTGGATGCCTTGCATGGTTTTGTGGCTCAGCAAACAGAGTTTCCCGTTATCTATACGATTGTTGATGACGCTTCGACCGATGATGAGCCTCAGATTCTTCGGGTTTTTTTCAATGATAATTTTTGTGTTGATGACCCAAAGGTCGCTTACCAGGAGGAAGTTGACTATGGAACTGTTCTTTATGGTCAGCATAAAGATAATAAGAATTGTTACTTTGCAATTCTATTGTTGAACGAGAATCACTATAGTCAAAGAAAAAGTAAGACCCCTTATCTTTCTCGGTGGCGGGATAAGGCGAAGTATATTGCTTTATGTGAAGGGGATGATTATTGGACTGATGCATTGAAACTACAGAAAGAAGTAGATATTTTAGAATCTGATCCTTCTTTGATTGCTGTAGTGACAAACACGGTAATTGTAGACCAAGATGGGAATCTGATTCATTCGGTAAAAGAATCGGTTGTGGCCGGTAATGTAGAAGGTCGATACAATCTGCGGGATTATGTTCATCAACATCACTCATATCCAACAGCAAGTGTACTTTACAGAAACATTCAAAATAAAGATTATGAGAGGATGAGAGAAGTGACTCGGAATCCATATTACGATGACTGGAATCTATGGTTTGTTCTTCACATTTTTGGCGATTTCTATTATCTTAATGAAGTTACGACTGCGTATAGAATTAATCCTAACTCAGTAACGCACAAAAATACCAATGAGCGCAGGTTGGCTGTTGCTAAGGAGAATTTTAATATTAACAACTCACTAAAGAGTGTTTTACCGCCAGAATATGAAGATCTTAAGAAGGAGTTTGACGACGATGCTTGGATATGGTACAACCTTGCCCGCGCGTATTGGCACTCAAAGAAATATCCCCAGTCGTTCTATTCTTTATTCCGGGGCTATATTAAAAGCCCAAGCCAACTATTCATTGAATTGAGAAAGATTATCGAACGTCGTAAATAATTATATATTAGTATGTCAACAGCAATTGAATTTGACCATGTCGGCAAACAATACCGTTTAGGACTTGTTTCTACTAAAACCCTTTCCCATGACCTTGATCGGTGGTGGAAAACGGTTGTTCTGAAACAGGAGGATCCGTATCTGAAGATCGGCGAGACCAACGACCGGTCCGTCAAAGGAAGCAGCGAGTATGTCTGGGCGCTCCGAAACATAGATTTCAAGGTAGATCAAGGAGATGTCGTCGGTATTATCGGAAAGAATGGTGCGGGTAAGAGTACGCTTCTCAAACTTCTTTCTAAGGTGACAGGTCCGACCGTCGGTACAATCCGGGCCCGCGGTCGGATTGGAGCTCTTCTTGAGGTCGGCACTGGTTTCCATCCTGAGATGACGGGGCGGGAAAACATCTTTATGAACGGCGCGATAATGGGGATGTCCAAGTCGGAGGTAGCACGCAAATTGGATGAAATTGTGGATTTTTCGGGTTGTGAACGTTATATAGACACCCCGGTGAAGCGTTATTCTTCCGGTATGACCGTGCGTCTGGGCTTCGCCGTGGCGGCTCATCTGGAGCCCGAGATCCTGGTGGTGGACGAAGTCCTTGCCGTTGGCGATGCCGAGTTCCAGAAGAAGGCCATCGGCAAGATGCAGGATGTTAGCCGAGGAGAGGGCCGGACCGTATTGTTTGTGAGCCATAATATGGCGAGTATGCAGCGTCTTTGCAAGCGAGGCATTCTCTTGGAGAATGGCTTGGTCAAGTATGATGGTGAGATTTCGGATACGATTCATCGTTACTTGGCAGAAGAAGTAGCGAAAACAGAGTACTTTGGGACGCCCGATCTGCAGAAGAAATTGAATTTGCTATATGCCAGCGTCACTCCTGCTACAGGAGATGCCATCTATGTGGATACTCCAGTGGATATCTTCTATAGAGTTGCAGTCAATCAGCCCGTTAAGAGCTTAGTTTGCGGTTTCAACATTTACAGTTCTTATAATTATCCCTTGGCGCGGGCGGACTATAACGATTTTGATGGCCGGACGAATCTGCCGGTCGGTGAATATGAATTCCATTTCAGGATTCCCGGGGGGAGACTGTCTAATGGTGAGTACTCGGTCGTATTTGATATTGCCGAGAAAAACGTCATGAATTATGCGGATACCAAATCGATCTTGTCTTTCAGCGTCGAGTTGAGCAAGGAGTCGAAAGTGAACGCATTTGCCGAGAAAATGCCAATTAAGTATTCGATCATGCGCGAGAACTGGCTGGTTGGATATGAGAACACCTCGGCGAAGTAGGTGGGGATTGTAACTGTTTCTGCAAAGATGGATATACCCATGGTATATGTGGTCGTTGTCACCCACAAAGGAAGGCAGTGGTATGACCGTTGTTTTTCTTCTTTGATGATTTCGGGAGTCCCTTTGAAGGTCGTGGTCGTTGATAATGCATCCGGCGATGGGACGATTCTCTATATCCGGGAGCATTTCCCTGAAATCCATCTTATCGAATCGGATAAAAACTTGGGATTTGGCGGTGCGAACAATATCGGCATCCGCTATGCGTTGGACCAAGGTTGCGACTATTGTTTCCTGCTTAATCAGGATGCCTGGATCGAGCCTGAGACGATTGCTGAGTTGATCCGCATTTCGCAGGCGCATCCAGAATATGGTATCCTGAGTCCCGTTCATCTGAATACGGGAAAGACCAATATTGAAAAGTGGCTGCTCCAGCGGCTCGATGATTTCCGGACTACAGACTCGTCCTTGTTTGAGGATTTGTTTTTCGGTCACTTGATGGATGTCTATCGCACCAAGTATGTTAATGCCGCCGCCTGGTTCATGCCCCGCAAGACCCTAGAGACAATCGGAGGTTTTGATCCGATCTTCTTCCATTACGGAGAGGATGACAATTACATAAACCGGGTTCTGTATCATGGCCTCAAGATCGGCATTTGTCCCAAAATCCAAATCGTGCACGACAATGACCGGCCGCGTCCCCTCTATGACAGTCGGGAAAAGGAAGTCTTGATGTTGATTGAATACACGAATGTCAATCATCGCCACGACATAAAGGCGGAGATGAGACAGCATCTATTTAAAGCGGCCAAAGCGGTTATAAGGGGGAGAAAGAAGGCGGCACAATACCATTTCTCCACATATTCCTGGTTGAAAAAACACAGTATTGAACTAGACAACAGTGTTTCTGCTAATCGGGAAAAAGGAAGGAACTGGATATAGAAAGAAATCGTGAATCACTGTTATCTGAGTAGCCAAGCGCTATGAAACAGATATTTCGTCTGCTATTATTTATGATGTTCCTCTCGAAACACAATTATTGCAAATTATACACGTTTATTTCCAAGCTGGACAAGCCATTGGGTGGCGGGCAAAAGGTTATGCTTATTGATCATGGGCTTTATGAGTATGGCTATTTTAATGCTTGTTTTCTGGAGAATATGATGTCCCTGATGGTGTATGCGTTGAGCCATGGATACTTGCCTCACATCCATCTTAAGGATAGGGGGAAAGGTTGGACGAATTGGTCGTCTTTTTTTGAACAGCCTTTTCTGACTTCCTCGGATGTGGAGTATGACTGTGTTTGCGCGATTAATCAAGGGTACTTTCACCCTCAATTTAACACGCCTTATAAGAAAGCTGATTTGCGACTCTGGTGTAAAGTTTACGATAGATTGGTCAGGTTGAACCACGTTACATTGGAGTACGTCAATGACGAATATCACAGGTTATTCCTTCCTCATACACGGATGCTCGGAGTGATTTGCCGCGGAACGGATTATATAAAATTGAAACCTCAAGGTCATCCTGTTCAGCCATCCGTTCCCCAGGTGATCAAGCGCTCTGAAGAATTGATGAGGGTTTACAATTTGGATAAGATCTATCTCGCCACAGAAGAGCGGGCTATCCATCAACAATATGAGGACGCTTTCCCGGGTAGAATCATCGTCAATAAAAGACAGTACTATGACGAGATCTTCAATTCGTCAGATATGTCATATATTTATCAAGTTCAATTTAACAGGGACAACGACATCTACCTAAAAGGACTGGAGTACCTTTCGTCCTTGCTGCTTTTATCTAAGTGTGATGTCCTTTTGGGAGGGAATTGTGGGGGAGCATGTGCTGCGTTATATATGAACAACATGAAGTATGAGCATGTTGAATTGTTCGATTTAGGCTTATATCCGTAGTGACCGTTCATCGTAAAATACAGAATCTGTTTCATCCCGCAATCGGCGAGATCTGGTGTTTGCACCGGGTGCTCCCCGAAACCGAGCGGAGTTCTTTTGCGAGCAACCGCGAATTGGAATTAACCCCAGATTATCTTGAGTCCATCATTTCTGCAAAAAAGGCGGAGGGATGCCATTTCGTTGATTTGGATTCGCTCGTCGCCGTTGCCAATGGGAAGCGTAGGGGACGCCGTCTGATTCATATTACTTTCGATGATGGGTTTGCCGATGTGTTTACGAATGCATATCCCGTTTTGAAGAAGCATCAAATACCTTTCACGCTTTACTTGTCGACAGATATGCCGGACGGAAAGGCCGATTTGTGGTGGTTGCAACTTGAAGAGATAGCTAACGGAGATGCGGCTTGGTTCGAACAGCGAATCAAAGAGATTTATAGGCAAAAAGGCAATCTTGCAGCGTCGATGCATGGTTTAACATCCACTTCCCCTGATACTAATATTTGTTCAAGGCTTTCTTTGACTTGGGAACAGTTGCGGATAATGGTATCAGAAGGATTGTGTACGATTGGTTCCCATGGTGTCAGTCACTCGGCGTTGTCGTTACTACCGAAAGAAGGCGTTGCCCAAGAATTAGAAGCATCCCGTACCCGAATCAGGGAAATGCTTGGCGTTGATGTCAGACATTTTTCATACCCCCACAGCTTCTTCAATGAAGCGACGAATCAGCAAGTTTGGAATACCGGGTATGAGACGGCCGTTATTGGATATGGCGGAAGAATCAGACGGTCAAAGGGGTGTAAACTGTTTTATCGGAATTATATCGTTCAGCCTTGAGAATCCTTTTTGTCTCAACACATACGGACCCATTGGCTCCTCCGATTAACGGCGATGGGCAGCGGACTTGTCTATTATATCAGGCGTGTTTACGTATCGCCCAAGTCGATGTGGTTACTTTTGCGGGGCAGTGGGAAAAGCCGGCGGTCAAATCTCGTTTCGAGAAATGGAAAGACGTATTTCTTCGCAAGAATATAGCATCCTTGTTTCCTGTAATTCCAAAGTGGGAATCCATCGTGGATGCCAAAATCAAGGAGGGGAATTATGATTATATCATTGCACGCTATTTTTATCGCGCCGCTTCGTGTGGCTTGTTGAAATATCGGGAGAAGTTGATTGTCGATTTTGATGATGACCTTCCTTTTTATTTCTTGAACCAGATTACGGAGCAGTCCTCTTTGAGTAATCGGATTAGAATGAGAGTCGCGGCAAAGAGGGCAACTCACGACGTTCCTAAAATAGTGCGGACGCTTCGTGCCGCTTTTTTTGCAGAGGAATCAGTGGCCAAAATGAACCAGGGCGTTTTTTTGCCGAATATCCCGTATTATGCAGCAAGTTGCGCGGACGCGGAGATGACCTCTCCTACTAGACGCATCATATTTGTCGGGCAGTTGGAGTACTTGCCAAATAAAGAAGGGGTGGAGCATTTCCTGGAGAGCATCTATCTGCCACTGATAGAAAAGATTCCAGAGGTAGAATTGCACCTCGTGGGCCGTGTGACGAATGATCAGCTTCGTCAGAAGTGGCAGAAGTATCCCAATGTAACGGTGACAGGTTTTGTAAAGGATCTCGCTCAGGAGTATGCCGACAGCCATGCCGTTGCCGTACCCATCTACCGCTGCGGTGCCACGAACATCAAGCTTTTGGAGGCGATGCAGATGAATCGTGCCTGTATTACCACGACGGAAGTGTTTGAAAGGATGAACGGGCGGTTCGAGAATCGGCAGGACCTTTATGTCGCGTCATCGGATGATGAGTTTGTAGAAGCGTTGGTAACCTTGCTCGGGGACGAGGAGGAGAACCGGCGGATCGCCCATCATGCCAAGGAAACGATGAATCGTTATTTCTCCTTCGAGAGTTTTTCTGAAATCGTCAAGAAGGCAATCGTAAAATGACGGAACAACCTCTTGTCTCCATCTTGATAGCGAACTTCAACAATGCCCGGTTTATCACGGAGACGTTGGATTCCGCGCTCGGGCAGACTTATAGTAATCTGGAAATCGTCATCATCGACGATGGCTCGACGGACGATTCCAGGCGCGTGATTAAAGAGTATATGGCGAGACACCAAGATGTCGCTTTCAAGTATGTACAGAATAGCGACAATCAGGGATGTGGGCGAATAAAACGTCAGTGCATCGAATCCTCAAGCGGTGCTTTCTTCACGTTTCTCGATCCGGAAGACACGATTGTACCGGAAGCAATAGCAACCCTGATGCAAGTCCTTCTGGACCATCTGGATCTAGGAATTGCCTATTGCACGCATTTTCTGTGCAATGAGGCCTTGGAGCCTCAGGGAGTTTCCACCTATCCTGGCAATATCCCAGATGGACAGTCCCACCTGACATCAACGGGTGGGCATATCTCAGCATTGGCAGTATGCCGTAGGGCGGTTTATGACAAGACCGAGGGAATCAATGCAACTTATCAAGTCTCCGAAGATCAGGATCTGTATTTGAAGATGGAAGAACAGGCGCCAGTCTGCTATATCGACAAGCCGATGTATTATTACCGGAAGCACGGCCATAATTCATCTTGGAATGAACGGAAAGTGTTCAATAACTTCTATTGGAGGTATTATTGCGTGAAAGCGGCTTACACCCGCAGGAAAAAGAGTGGGGGTCATGTCGCCAACCTCTCCAAACTTGAGATGAACCGAATGTCCTTTTCTTTCTTTCTTAGGCTGGGGAAAGAACAGTGGAGGGAGAAAAAGTATTTTTCTGCGGCGATGTCCTGGATAAATATGATGCCTTTCTTATATACACAATGGAAATAACAATATGGGCTTTTTACATCGGTTAGGAATCAGCAAATACTTTATCCAGAACTGGAATAAGATTAGTTGGAGTTCATCCCGGAAACTTCAGGCAAAGGTCTGTGATGGAAATCCATCCAATATCATTGCGCTCAATGGGACTGCCGTTAGTCTTGACTCTACCGCTTCTATCAAGGTGGGATCCGGGAAGGTGATTCTGAACGATAGTTGGTGCGATGCAAATCCTTTCCGCACGCTGTTCTCCATGAGAAAGAACTCCATGCTGGTTGCCCATGGATCTTTGTCAATCTACTCAAATGCTGACATTTCGATCAATGAAAACGCCGTGTTGGAGATTGGGAGCGGTTTTATCAACCATGGCGCTAAAATCCATGCCTTTGACAAGATTTCCATTGGGCATGGGGTTTATATCGGAGATGACGTAGCCATACGGGACAGTGATGGACATGAAATCGCGGGCTCGGTAAAGC
>JAEEGL014019936.1_pt1 | contig 13673 bp, 7 predicted proteins | sample 9134231 | NCBI WGS metagenome assembly JAEEGL01 (sample SAMN16246548, study PRJNA631951) | gut metagenome | biome: gut microbiome; feature: rumen; material: fiber-attached | host: Bos | place: Iran: Karaj | collected 2018-10
CAACCTCATATATATTAAATATTAATTATTGTTTTATTATTTTTAAATAAATATTTAATTTCCTCAATTATTTTTAAAATTTTTTTTAAAAAAAATTTGTATTATAAATACAAATTATAATGAAAATTGATTCAACATAAAAATTAAAAGTTAATGTTTAAAAAAAATTTTAAAATTAACAACATAAATTTTATTTAATGAATAAAAAAAAAATTAATATTTAATATATATGGGGATGTGGATATAAATTCAATTAAATTTGAAGGGTCTTTTAAAACAAAACAAAATTATAGAAATATTTAGTCGATTTAATATTATAAAAGATAATATCAATATTTATTTCAATTAGTAAATATAAAGAAACAAATAATGATGGTGTAATTTTATTTATATTTATTTATTATAATTTTCCAAGATTTGATGCATTAATTATAAATAAAAAAAATAAAATATATTTTTTAAATCACATTAAGTTTTAAATAAATGTTTATTTAAAAATATTTTTTTTAATTTAAATTAGAGAAGGAAAAAAAAGTGATTCAAAAAAAATTTTAATTATTTATTTCATAAATAAATTCCTTTTTTATTTTATTTTTCTTGAATAAAAGAATTTATTTTTCCTGTATTTTTAAAATATATAAATAAAATAATATATTTTATAATATATTATAAAAAAAATATTGATTGAAAATATGAGTCATAAAATTTCTTTTTCATTCTGTTTCGAAGATGAATTAGAAAGAGTTTATGAATGTTTCTCAAATTTCTATTTATATACCGAAATAACACAATTTTCAATAATAACCAAAGCAAAAAAGATAAAAGGTGATTCATTTGATGAAGAAGGTGCAACAATGGAAATAATTGTCAAATATAATTTCCCTTTTAGAATTATTGTAACAAATGTTAAATCAACTCCTTTATTCAAATCATATACTCATAAACTTGTTTCATTAGATAAATCTAAAATGGAGATTTACATTGATTTTAAATTTTATTGGGATTCATGTGAGAAAAAGACAGTATTATTTTATGAATATTATTTTAATGAAGAAATGTATTCTATATATAAAGATTTAGTACCTGAAAAAGATAAAATTTTATTCTGTAATAATGTTGTTGAGTATTTAAAAACAAATTTTAATGGATTAGAAATTTCAAAAGGAATTTTTATTAATGCTTCTATTCAAAAAGTTTGGAATTATATTAATAATTGGAAGAATATAAATGATATTCTTTTAAATAAAATTAAATTAATAAGTGAAATTAATGGAACTTTTGAAAAATTAAACTCAAGAATAAATGTTCTTAAAATAGATAATAATTTTTTACTCACTTCTTTAGTTCTGAAAAAAATTTATTTCAGTGGAAATAAAATTGAATTATTTTTTAATAATACAGAAAAATATGTATATCTTCCAAATTTACAATTATATTTTTGTTTGACAAAAATGTCTGAAGATGCATCATTTTTAAATATATTATTAACACCAAATGCACATTTATCTTTTGAAACTAAAAATTTAATCTCTAAATATTTTCTTAAATGTTTAGCATGGATTAAAGACCATTTTAAGTCAAAAAAGAAAAAAGATAATTAATATAAATAATACTATTATTTTCTTATTTTTGATAAATAAATAAATGAAAATCATAGATTGAATATTAATTTCATGATTTAAACAATTATAAAATTGAAAACATAAATAATATATTTTTAATAGGCTGTATTGTAGTTTTTATCTTTAGTAATTGTTTATGAAGTCTAATAACATAGTTTAATATAAAATTAATTATATATATTAAATTCACTATTTAAAATATTATAAAAAAATGGAAGCTACTTTAAAATTTTATGATGATATGAAAAAAGTTTTTATACCTGAGAATTTTGAAACTTTTTTAACAAATTTAGCAGATATGTTAGAAATACCTCAAGACTTTTTAAATAAACTGGAACTTTTTTATAAGGATAAAGAAGAAGATAAAATAATGATTCAAACATCTTCTGATTATATTCAATTTTTATCTCAATTACAAAAAAAAGAAGTTTCTGTTATTGAAATTGAGTTAGACAATAAAAATAATGAACTTAAAGAAAAATTAAGTGAAAGTTTTGTTAAATATTTATCTAATGATAATATTATTAACAATAATAATATAGAAATTAAACATGAAATACAAAATAATAATGATAATAATGATAATAATGATAATAATGATAATAATAATAATAATAATAATGTTAAACCTGTTATTAATAATATGGGTAAAGATAATATCCAAAAGAAAAATGATGAATTAAATAATGAAATTAAACCTCAATTAGTTCAACCTCATTCAATTATTGAAAATAATAAAAATGTTAATCAAGTAATGAATAATCCTAATGATATTATTATGGATAATAATAATACAAATAATCAAATAAATCTAAATCTTTATAATATAAATGAAAATAATATTCAAAAATCAAATAATTATGATAATCAAAATATTCAAAAAAATAATAATAATAAGGAAAATAATAAAATTAAATTTGATGTAGCTTGTATATCATGTAGTACAAAGCCAGTTTATACAAAAATATATAAATGTCAAGAATGTAATATGTATTTTTGTAAAAAATGTGAAAAAAAATATGGACCTATACATGTTCATGCTTTATTAAAAATTAGAACAAATGAACAATTTAAAAATTTGAATAATAATAATAATTTAGAAGAAGATTCAAAAATAAGTAAAGTTTTTGATGAGGTAAAAGGTCAAGTTATTGATGGTTTTAAAAAGGTTAATAATAATTTTTCAAATAATAATAATAATAATCATCAAAATAATGGAATTCAAAATATAATTCCAGATAATCAAAATTATAGTTATAAAAATAACTATCCATATCCACCTAATCAAAACCAAAATAATAATATACCATATTATCATCATAATAATTCAAATCGTAATCCAAATCAAATGCAATTTCAACAAAATATAAATTCTCATAATAATAATAAAATCAAGAAAATAATTGATTTAGCAAGAAAATCTTATGATTTACAAAATATTAATGATCAAGAATTGATATTTGCATTAAGAAAAGCTAATTATAATATTGAAAAAGCTGTTGTTATGTTGTTTAATGATTCTAAATAAAATTGGGTAATTATATTTATTTGCAATTATATAATAAATTTATAAAAATTATTTTTTTTATGAAATTTATTCTTTTTGTGGAATTTAAAAAATAATTGAATAAATATTGGATGAGATGTGAAAATAGTTCAGAATTAATAAGAGAATATCAACTAATATATAAGCTTGATTTGAATTAAAAACATTTAACACTAATTAATAAAATTTAAATAGAAAAATATTTCAAATATAGAAGAAATATATATAATATCAATTTAAAAAGGATTAAATGAATACTAAATACTATATTACAACTATTTCATTTCTTATATTTAATATTTATATATTTATTTATTAATTTTTATTTATTAGTATTAATTATGAAAAAACTCATTTAATAATTTTAGAAAACCTTTTGAAAATTAAAACCTTCAATCATTTCCTTTTTTTTCCTTTTTCCATTTTTTTCTATTTTAATTCAATTCTTTATTTTCATTTTCTAGAAAAATTGAAACATATATTATACAATATTCCTATATTCCTTTCTAAACTAATCTCTAAAAAAAAGAAGTTATAAAAATAAAGTCAATAATATAATTATTAAGAAATAAACTTATAAAAAAAAATTAAATGAAATAATTAAAATATTAAAAAATCTTAAAAAAAAAAAAAACCAAAAAAAAAAATAACAAAACTAACAAAAAAATGGCTGAATTAAAATGTAAAGTAATAGTAATTGGAGATTCAGGAGTAGGAAAAACAACATTCATATCACGTTTAATAGATCGCTTTGAAGAGAATGCAGCATCAACATTTGGAGTATCTTATGTAACAAAAGAATTAAAAATAGATGATATTTTAGTACATTTTGATATTTGGGATACAGCAGGACAAGAAAAATATCATGCAGTAAATCGTTTATTTTATCTAGAATCAAAAATTTGTATAATTGTATATGATATTACTAATAAATCTACTTTTAATAATGCTTGTAATTTTTGGTATAAAGCAATTACAAATGAAATTACAGGCAATATTATTATTGGACTTGCTGGAAATAAAAGTGATTTATATTCTAAAGAAGAAGTTAGGGAAGAAGAAGCTATTAATTATGCTCAAGAGAAAAATATGATTTTTAGTCTTACTTCTTCTTATGATAATACTGGAGTTAATGAATTATTTTATAAACTTGGAAAAATGTATTTAAATTTATATCATAAAGGAATTTTAAAAAATGAAGATAAAGGTAATGGAAGAATTGCTTTAAATGATGAAAATAAAAATAATAATAATAATAATCAAAATATTAGAAGAGGTTGTTGTGAGAATAGAAGATAATATTATTGTTTTTTTAATAATATTTATTATAATTTTTTAATTTAATATTTTATTTTTTATATTATTGAGTATAAAAAATTATAATTTAAAGACTTGATTTTTTATAAAAAATATATATAAAATGGAATCTAAAGTAAAAAAACAAATTTTAGCATCTTTAAATAATCCAAGTTCATTTGATCCAATTGCAAAACAATCTTTCGATGCTGCTGATAAAAATAAAAATGGAACTATTGATAAAAGTGAATTATTTCAATGTATGAAAGATGTTGCCGATGGTTTAGGTACTCCAATACCAAATAAGCAAGAATTAGAAAAAATGTTTAAAACATTAGATATTGATCAAAATGGTACTCTTGATTTTAATGAATTTAAAATTTTTGTTAAGGATAATATGATTAAAATGATTAATGAAATGTAGAGAATACTTTTTAAAAACTAAAAGGATTAAATTTTATAATTTTAATTAATTTTTTAATTTGTTTATTAAGAATTTTAGTTTTTTTTGGTTTCAAAGTTTTTTTTTTTATATTATTTAATTTAATTATATTTTGAAATTTTTATTTTAATCTACTATTCAAAAATGTTGTTTTAAATAATTTTATTAAATAATTTTAGTAAAAATAAATTATTTATAATGATTTATAATTAAAACTTTTGGTTAATTTTTCTATAATTATGAAAAAAATAAGTTATCTATTATTACTTAACAAAAATGTTACTATTTTAATGGTTTAATTTTTTTTTTCCCTTTAAAACTTTTATTATTATTTTCATTTTCATTTATTTTATTATTATCATTATTATTATATCCAGAAATAGAAGTTTTATTTAAAGAAAAAGAAGAAGAATTACTAATACTACCATTATTTCCATTTTTTTTCTTTACAGAATTATTACTTCTATTAAAAGGCATAATAAATCTTCCATGTAGATTATTATTAATTGGAAAATATTTAATTCTTTTAAAATATTTATTATAAATTGCATCATTATCTAATCTTTTATCAATACCATCTTTTTTTATTTTCCATGGAATTTTTGAAATTCTAGTTTTTTCATTAAGTAAATTAAAGTGATTTGGTGAATCAGAAAGATCTCTTACATCAATTGAATTTTTTTTCCTATGTGATACTACTGAAGAACCCATATTATATTTATTATTATTATTGTTATTATTATTTTTCTTTTGATATAAATTATTTGAATTGTTTATAAAAATATTTGAATATGAAAAGTTTATCCAGTTTTTCATTTTTGAATTATTATGTTTTATTTTTGAATTTTTTTGTTCGAATGTTGGTTTGAAAAAATAATCTGATTTTTGATTTGGATTATTATTATTTTTAAATAATAAATCATATTTTTTTAATTTTGAATTATTTATATCATATACACTTTTATTATTTAAATTTTTAACTTTATTTTTTGAATTTGATGAAATACTTCTATATAATTGCTTTTTACTAATTTCTTTCATTGATTGATTTAAAATTTTTGAATTTTGAGAATTATCAAAAAATTTAATAGTATTATTATTATACTTATTATTATTATTACTATTATTATTATTATTATTATTATTTTTTTTATTCTTTGATATTTCTAATAAATTCCTATCTTTTTGAAGTTTTTTTGTAAATGCTTCAAATTGTAAAGATAAATTTAGACTTTGTTTAAAATTTTTAAATAACATCTGATTAGTAAAAGATATTGACAAATGACTTAATTTTTCTTTTATCTCTTCATTTGTAAATTTTGATTTTTTTGGTTTTTTTGAATATTCATAAATAGAATGTTGTGAATTTGATTTATTTAATTTTGTATTTGATTTAGAAAAAGTATTATTATTGATATTTCTAGTTTGTTTATTTTTATTATTTAATAAAATAGATGAATTTATAACACAATGATTTTTACTTATATTATTATTATTATTATTATAATTACTATTATTATGAATATTATTTATTTTTTTATAACTTTTTGATTCACTTGAATTTTTACTTTTAGAAAATTTATTTAATTGTCTTTTTATTTTATTTTCTAATCTAATTGCTGTTTTTGAGTCTAAATCAATTGAACTTGAAAGATGTTTATTTTGTTTATTTAATTTATTTCTATCTGTTCTTGATATTATTTCCTTTTTTAAAGTTTTATAAGAATTTTTTTGACAAGGATTGGAAATTATTTTATTATTTATAAATTGATTATTTTGTTTAATTATATTTATTTTTGATTGAATTTGTCTATTAAAATATTCTTCAATAGTATGATTTAACATTAAATTATTATCATTTAAATTATTATTAATTTTTTTTTGTTTTAAATCTCTACTTTGTTGAATTAATTTTAAAGTTTCATTTTTCTTTATATCTTCATTTTTATTATTTTCTTTTTTAGATTTTTTTTTTAGTAAAATTGAAGTTGTTGGTAACATAACAGGTTCTCTTTGAGAATTATTATGATTAAGTTTATTTTTACTTTTTTCCTTTTCTTTTTCATTTTTATCAATATTTTCTCTAAAAGAATTTTCTCCTTTTTTATTTTTTTTTTCCTTTTTTTTCTCATTTCTAATCTCATTAACATTATAATTAATATTATTAATATGATTATAACTTTTAATATTCTTAATATTAAAATTATTATTACTATTCCCATTTTCACTTATATTTCCATAAATTTCACTATTTTTATTATCATAATTCTTATTACTACAATCATTAATTCTATTATCTAAATTTATTTTATTATTATCATTAATTTTATTATCACAACTCTTATTATTATAATCAATAATTTTATCACTATTTCTATGTTCATTATCAATAATTTTATTATCACAATTCTTATTAATATTATTATTAGAATTATAATTCTTAATATTAGAAGAAAATTTATTACTATTTTCAATTTGATTAGTAAGAATTTCTTCAATTTCATTTAGAATAACATTATTTTCATCAAGAACAAACCTAATAAAATCCTCAGAACACATATCACTAACACTATCTTCACCTTCATTTTTTCCTTTTTTAACAAGTAAATAATACAAAGCACTTCCACTATCAAATTTATTTTCAAAAACACTTTTTCTAACTTTTCCTTTATCAAAACCATATTTTTCACATTTAACAATAATTTTCTCATCAATAGGAATTTTATTATACCCAATAACAATACCAGGAAGCATATTATAATTTTTATTATTAAACCAAGGATGTTCTCTAATTTCTTGTAAAGTATATCTAGTAATAGGATTAATATCTAACATATGTTTTAATAAATCTTTAACTAAAGGAGGAAAGAAATCAGGTATATCAATTTTACCTTTTAAAACATTTTTTTTATTTATTTCATCATCATTATCACAAAAAGGTAAAAAACCACTAATCATACCAAATAAAACAATACCAGAAGACCAAACATCTGCTAACATACCATGATATTCTTTTCCATCTAAAACCTCAGGAGCAGCATAAACTACAGTTCCACATGGTTGATTTAATAATTCATCATCTGAATATTTTGTACTTAAACCAAAGTCAACTAATTTTAAATTTTTTTCTTTATCTAATAACATATTATCTATTTTTATATCTCGATGTGCTATATTTTGACTATGTAAATATAGTAATGTATTTATTAATTGTTGGAAAAATTTTAATGATTCTTTTTCACTTAATTTTGATTTTGTTAATATGTAATCCATTAAATCTTTTCCTTCACAATATTCAATTACTATAAAAATAAATTGAGATGTTTCTAATATTTCATATAATTGAGCTATGTATTTATGTTTTACTATTTTTAATATTGATAATTCTTGGTGAACTAATTCATAGTCTTCTGGTGTTTGGGATAAAATAAATTTGTCTAATATTTTTATTGCTACTGTTTGATTTGTTAATATACTTTTTCCTAATACTACTTTTCCAAATGCACCACTTCCTAATTCTGCTCCTATTTTATAATTTCCTATTTGTTTTATTCCACTTATGTCTATTTCATTATTTAGTAATTTTTTTATATTTATTCCCTCATTTGATGTAAATGATGTTGAAAAATGATGGTTTCTTTTTTGAAAGGAATATGTATTCATTTTTGTATTTTTTTATTAATTTTAATTTAAATTTTTTTAATTTTTTTCAAATTTAATATGTGAAATATAATATATATTTTTCTATATTCAAATATTATTTGTTTATATTTGGTTTTTATTTATTTATTTAGGGATTGAGTTTTTAATCATTTTTATTTTTTCTTTTTTTATTGGGATTTGGAATCAAATAATCAAAAAATATAAATATATTTTTTTTGAAAATGATAATTAATAAATTTTTTCTATATCTTTTTTTTCTTAAATAATATATCATAATAATACAATAATTATTAAATATTAAAAACATTTAATATTCTTTCTTTCTCAAAATATTTTTTGAGTTCAATATAAATGATATTTTTATATGTGAATAATTCCTCATTATTAGTTTAATTTATGACAGATTATGGATCAGTAAAAATTATAATAAAAAAAACATTTTAACAAACTAAAAATAAAAGTCATTATTATTATATATTATTTTTTAGATTTAGAAATTTTAGTATAAATAAAATCATAAAATTTATATTTCTTTTTAAATTTTTTATTTAAATATTCAAATTCAATTAAAAAAGATTAAATAAAATTAAAAAAAAATTATTAAAACTCTTAAATTGGAAATGCTTTAATATTAAAATCCATATTTTCAAAATCCTCATAATTAGCTGCAAGGATTTGCATAAAATATTCTATATCATTTCCTTCAATTATCCTAGAACATTCTTTTCTTCCATTAGTATTAATTTTATTTAAATCATTAAAATTTAAAGTGACTTTTAATCTTTTCATTGTATTATTTTTACAACCTAAAGTAATAATTGATTCAGCCAATTTACTTTTTAAATAAACAATACTAACATCATTATTATTCACTTTTCTTTCTTCTCCAAAAAATTTTAATAATATTTTATTTAATTTACCATTAATTCCAGTTGATATTGAATCTTGTGATTTTGCAGTAAAAGGATTATTACAATGTATTGTGATATTAAATTTTCTTGATTCTCTACAATATAAATCATTATCATATCCTAAATTTTTTAACCATTCTCTTATTTTATTTTCTCCTAAATCATATGAATCTTCAAAATATTTTATTAAACTTTTATCAGTAAAACCATTTTGATTAAAACTATAATTTCTTAATAAATTATTAAATCCACTTTCATCTAATTTACTATTTGTCATATCTTCCATTAAACAATTAAATTCTTTAAATCCTAATTTATTAGTTTGATTTAAATCATATTTTTCAAAAATATCTTTTATAACATTTATAAAAATTTCTGTAAAATTATTATTAAAATCTTTTAAATTTGTTTTTTCTTTTCCTCTTCCAATAAAACAACCACTTGTTCTTGGATAAATAATATAACTTCCAGAAGGTAAATTAAATTCCATTTGAATTGAAGGAGTAGATGTAAAATCAATAGTTTGAACATGATTAATTTCATTAGTAATTTTATCATATTTTAAAAGAGATAAAGAAATATCCATCATAGGTTTTCTTGAATCATTTCCTTTAATTGAATCTTCATCTTGGAAAAGTGAAATAATAACATTTGAATCTGAATTAATATCAAATGTATAAAAATAATTAGATATAATATTATTATTATTATTTTTAGAAATAATAAATTTTCCATTTAATCTCATTTCTTCCCAATTTTTTGCATAACAAACATAAATATTTGAAAATTCTTCTGTAAAATCATCATAATCTAAAATAAGTGTTCCTGGAAATGAAATTTGTTGTAAATCAGGATATTCTTTAAATAAATTTGTTTGATATTCTTTTATTAATTCTTCTTCTTCAAAAGAAAATAATATTCTTCTTAAAAGTAAAAACTTTTTGTTTCCTTTATCTTCAATATCTAAAATAGTATAACCCATAGAAGGATTTATCATAGAATTAAAATCATCTTCTTGATATTCATTTTGTTCTAATCTTTTTAACCCAACAACTAAATAATTTTTATTTTTAACATAATCATAAATTTTATTATAAAAATCATTAAGTTCATTTTTAACATAAAAAAAAGTAGGACAACCAGTTAATAAAAGAAGATAATCAGCAATTTTAATATTAATTAAATCATAATAAGAACCATAATATTTTGCAACTGCTTTTTCTAATAAAAGAATCCATATTTCATTAGAAGGAGAATGACTAACACAAGGATTACCTTTTGGATAACATGGAAATAAATCATCAATTATAATATTTTTCCATTGACCTTTTATACATAATTTAATAATATAAATACCATGTTTTGATGTATTTTCATTTACAAATAATCTCTTTATTAAATTTGATTTTTCTGCAATGCAACCAATTGAACTTATAAAATTATTATCACTAAAAGTTTCTTGAATAATATCATTTGGTTCTGGATTATCAATTATTATATTTGTTACTATATTTTTTTCATTTGTTAATAAGATAAAATCTTCTGGTCTTCTCCAATGAAATGTATCGTTTATTTCATCAATATTTTTTTTTGATTTCATTGAAATATCATTTGGTGGAAACTCATAATCTACAAATTTTTCTATTTTTCTCTCATCTAAAAGATTTTCTAATTCAATTGGAGGAAATAATTCTAAATTTATATCAAAGAAATTTTCATAACATTCTTTTAAGAGATTGTCATTTTTTATTACATCATTTTTTATGAAATTTTCTTGAATTTCTTTTGGTGGAAATTCTAATTTAATATTATATTTTGGTGTAAATTCCCAATCTTCAAATAATATTATTCTTGTTATTTCTTTATTTTCAAATGGATTGATTTTAGCTTCTATTTTTGGTGAGTCAATTTGAATATTTTTAAAATTTTCAAGTGATAATTCAAGAGTTAATATTTTTACTAATTTTACTTCTACATTTAAAATATATGTTCCTATTGAATTTGGTTTTAATGATGAGGATATTATTTGTTTGTGAATAAATACTCCTGGAATTAATTCTTCTGTTTCTTCCATTTTTTTTTATAAAAATAATTATTAAATAAATATTAAATATTTTTTTTTAAAATTTAAAAAAATATGAAAGATGAAATTTTAGTTGGAAGAAATGAAAATTTTAATAATTTATATTCTGATTTTTCAAAAAATAATATGATTGAAAGACAAAATAATTTTAATTTAAGTTTGAGGAAAAATAAATTATTTAAAGTAATTCAAAAAAAAAGATTTGATAAAAAAGAAAATAATGATAATTTAAATTTAAATAAGGTAAAATTTATTAATATTTATTCAAATATAAATCAACTGAAACAAGATTTAAATTCAAATAATCATAATTTAATAATAAGAGCTTTGTCACAAATAAAAGATTATTTTCAAGAAATTGATTTTGATAATGAAAAAGAAATCAATTTTTTTTTTGAGAATTTATTTGAAGAAATTACTAAAATTTTATTAAAAAAAAATTATTCTTATTCAAATTTAATTTTAATAACATTTATAAATATTTTTGGGAATAAAATAGAAATTTTACTTAAAATAGAATCAAAATATAAATTAAATTTAATAAATGATGATTTTTTGTCAATATATAAAAACTTAATTAATGAAAAAATAGAAGAATTATCAGGAAATTTATTTTGGTTTTTAAGTAATTTATTTTTAAATCAAGAATCATTATGTTATAATATTTTAGAAAAAACAGATTTCATACAAACAATAACATCATCATTAAAAACAAAATTTCCAAAAATTCTTTCAAATGCAATTAATTGTCTTTTTTCAATATGTAATATTAAAAATTATAATTTAATTTCTCAATTAAATGAAGAACAAATAAATAATTTAGTTCATATTACATATAATTTAATTGAAGTTTTTAGATATAAAAATAATGATGAAAATAAAGAACAATCAAATAAAATTATAATTTTAGATACTTTATATAATTTGATTGAAATTCAAAGAGATAATGAAATATATGAAATTTTATCTTCTCCAAATTATAATTTTGTTCTTTATTTTATTCAATACCTTCAATATAATATGACTACTTATATTAAATATCCAAATTTTATTTATTATTCAGTTAAATTTTTATATGCTTTAATTAAAAATGGAAATTATTCATCTATAAATGAAATTCTTTCATTTAATTTATTTGAATTATTCATTATTTTATATGGAAATAAAAAATGTTTAAAAAGTTTAAGTAATGAAATTATTTCATATATATTAATTACAATACAAAATATATGTGAATTTAGATATGAATTTTGTTTGATTATTTTAAATAATGACATTTTTAATATTATAATTAATGATATGAAAATAGAAAACAATACAAGAGATATAAATTTACATTGTTTAAAAATAATTTCTGATATCTTAAGTTATCAAAAAATAGATGCTAATGATTTTATTATTTCTAAAAATATAATATTTGATTATATATATCCAATTTTTCAAGAATATTATCAAGATATGGATATTTTATCAGTTATAATTCATATTTTTCATTATTTACTTGAATTTAATATACATTCTGATATTTATAATGATGAAATAAATAAAACAAGACAATTATTCAATATAATTCTAGAAAAAATCCAATTTTCAATCCCTCCAGAATTATATAAAATTCTTAAAAAAGACACAATTGAAAAAGAAAACAAACCAAAAATAACATTCTCATATGACTAAAAAAAAAAAAAAACTAAAAATAAAGAATAAAAAAATACAAAAAAAAATTATCATAAAATAATATTTTAAAAATTTATAAAATTATATAAATATTAACCAAAAAAATAAAAAATTAACAAAAAAAAAACATTTAAATATAAAAAAATGAACGCACCAGAAGCATTTGAATTATTTAAAATCCCAGATGGAAAAGCAAAAGTTGAATATTCTCAAGATGAAAGAACTCCCCATACAGCAACATTTACTATTTTATTAGAAGATCATACTTTAGGTAATATAGTAAAAATGATGTTATTAAGAAATCCAAAAGTTAGATTTGCTGCTTATAGAAAACCACATCCTTTAGAAAATAAAATTGAAATTAAAATACAAACTAATGGTGCTATTACTCCTTCTGTTGCTCTTAAGGAAGCTTTAAGTAATTTATCACAAG
>JAEEGL014831962.1_pt1 | contig 13673 bp, 8 predicted proteins | sample 9134231 | NCBI WGS metagenome assembly JAEEGL01 (sample SAMN16246548, study PRJNA631951) | gut metagenome | biome: gut microbiome; feature: rumen; material: fiber-attached | host: Bos | place: Iran: Karaj | collected 2018-10
ATTAGCAGTGTGTCGCCTTCGACCACTCGGCCAAACTTCCTTGGTTAGGTTGTTTGCTGTTAATGCCATGCGGCAGTTGTTTGCGCTTCAGGATGGATTCGAACCATCAACCTTCTGGTTAACAGCCAGCTGCTCTACCTGCTGAGCTACAGAAGCTTGTTAGTTTGTAGTTTATAGTTCGGGAGGTAGGACTCGAACCTACGAAGTCTGTAAGACAGCGGAGTTACAGTCCGCCCTCGTTGCCGCTGGAGCACTCCCGAATTTAGTTTGTAGTTTATAGTAAGATTGTTATTGTGGGTGTTGCCATTGTGCGAATCAGAGTGGGAATTAACTTCCTTTCGCAGAATTAACTTCCATCCGCTGGAATTAACTCCCACTCAAATGCTATACGAAATTGAGGAAGATGAGAAGTCTTGCCTTCAACTTGCGGAGAACTTTCACGGTTTCTTCGTTGTCGCTCTTTGATTTGTTGGCGAGCAGTGTGATAGCCCGTTTGATGAGCCTGCAGTCGTCGATGGAGAGCGGCATGTCGGTGATAGAGTAGTCTGGGTCGGCGTATCTGTAGTAGATTCGGTCGTACACCTCAATTGGCGCGTTGTACCCGAGCTTGTCAGACCTCATGATCTGGATGTCCATCTGTACTGTCCTGACGGAGACCCCCTTGGTGATGCCCTCCATCTCGTAGAGAGCGTCGGAGCATGCGTCAACCAAGTCGTCAAGCGTCCACCGTCTGTACCTGTTTCTTAAGCAGGCGTCTATAGTCTTGTACCTTATCAAGGCGTTCTTATTTGCTGGCATAGTTGTTTCTTCGTTAATGGGTTAATAAACAAAAAAAGTTGGATAATCTCTGGTACGGATTATCCAACTGTCATTATCTCTTATTCTTCGGTTTTTCGGCTCGTGTTTACAACGTCGCGGGGAAGAAATAACTATGATTACAATATTGGCGTGGTAATCCTATACCATGGTCGGTGGTGCAAATATTATCTGTACCTGTCGGCTTATTCCAGGTTTGATAATCTCGCGCCGCACTGCTCAATCTTTCAAAGCTGCTAAAGCTTCGAACTGATGATGGATTGTTATGTGATATACGTATCATTTTTGGTATAGGAGTTAAAATTTCATTTGGAGTTAAATTCCGTTGGAATTGGAATTAAATTAGTTTTTTGTGATCATGTGACTGTTTTGTTGTTTTATGGGCGAAAAAGGTTGAAGTAACCGATTTCGGATGCAAAGTTACGATTAAAGTACGAAATCTTTTTGCGTAGAAGAAAAAATTTTGATTTTTTTGATTTTTTTGCGGGGATGGGCCGTGCTGCGCCGGCCAGATTTGCGGCAGACAACTGCCGCTTACATAAAAGCTGATGATTTATACGCCCACGGAGCGTTCCTACGGTTAATTGCCGTCGGGCTTGGTGGCTTCGGTGAAGGGGCCTTTGACCCAGTGGAAGGTGGTGAAGCTGTCGGGACGTGCGGGGTCGAACGGCTGGAAGCCAGGCTTCACATGGGCTGCTACAGGCAGGTTGAGCTGTCGGATGCCCATGACCACCATCTTGGAGATTTCGTAGGCTCCATAGGGGTTGAAGTGGGTGTTGTCCTCGAGTTTCTTGCCCTGCCCCGGGTAGGTATTGGCAGGATAGTGGACGAGCGAGCGTTTGGAGTCTTCCACACCGAGGGTCTCGAAGAAGGTGCGTGTCATGTCGTGGAGTTCGATGACGGGCACTCCCTCGCGTTTAGCCACCGCACGCATGGCATCGGGATAGTCGCCGTGGGTCTCTTTGATTCGGTTGTTGTCGTCGAACTGCCGGCGCTGAGTTGGGGTGACAAACACGATGGTGGCCTTCTTTGCTCTTGCCTCGTCGATGAATATTTTGAGGTTGCGCGAGAAGTCGTACCATGCTCCTGAACCGGCTGCCTTGGCTTTCTGGTCGTTGTGACCGAACTCCACGAAGATGTAGTCACCCTCCTTGGCGAGCGACAGGATTTTCTTGAGACGGTTCTGCGCGATGAAGCTGCCTGCCGACTCTCCGCTCTCTGCATAGTTCGCTACTGCCACCTGGTCGTCCATCCAGTTGGTGAAAATCTGTCCCCAGCTGGTCCAAGGCTCGAAGTCCTGATCCACGACGGTGGAGTTGCCGCAGAGGAAGAGGGTGGGGGTGCCGGCAGGTGCCGGCTCTATGGTGATGGAGGAGCAGGCCGGAGCCTCGCCGGTGATTTCGATGGTCAGCTTGTCGTCCCAGTTGAGCTTCGACTTCTCGCGGTCTTTGATTTTCACGCGGTCGATGACCTTAAACTCACCGTTCTTGTCGTTGCCCCAGATGTCGGTGTTGCGTTTGTTGACGATGAAGGAGACGGTCTTGAACTCCCCTTTCTTCGTCTGCAGGTCCTCCACGAAGAGGCGCCGTGACTCCGCACGGACGACGGTGTTGCCAGCTGTCTTTTTGTTGCCGAGGGTGACGGTGACTTTATAGTTGCCGTCGGGCACGTTGACAGAGAGGAAGAAAGGCGAGGTGGGCGATATGCCGCGCTCTTCTTTCTTGAACTTGGCATCGATGAGGGTAGACTCCTTGACGATGTTGACGAAGTCGAATCCGTAGCCTTTCTCTTTGGTGTAGATGTCGGCTGGGGTGAGTAACTGCGCCTGACGGTCACGTCCGTCGAGCGAGAAGTTGAAGGTCTGCGCCTGAGGGGAGACGGCTAACAGGCAGAAGGTGAAAAAGAGGGTTATGCTTCGCATTTTTGTTTTGTTTTTTAGGTTTTAGGGGGGATGAAGGGCCGTGCTTCGCCGGCCGAATTTGCGGCAGACAACTGCCGCTTACATGAAAGCCAATGGGGATTTTAGGCATTTCTAGGATAACCAGGAAAGCTAGGATAACTAGAAAAACTAGGATAACTAGAAAAACTAGGATGACTAGGAAAACTAGAATAACTAGGGGCCTAGGAGCTGCCAGGATGACTATAAACTATAAACTAACAACTATTTAATCTTGGGTTTGAGCTCGTCGGGGGAGTCGTTGGTGAACATATCGATTTTGGGAGCAGTCTTGGTGAAGAGGTCGGTGATGAGCTTGGGCTCGATGCGTAGTTGGGGATTGAAGAGGTCGGACTGCATGTAGGAGAGGATGGACTCCCGCATCTGACGAGCCGCGATGCGGTTGTCGAGGTCGGAGGATATGTCCATGGTGGTCATGACGAGCTTGCCGTTGAGTACGTTCGCCTCGAAGAGCATGCCGATTTTGCGTGAGAGGAACCAGGTGTCGATGCTCTGCACGATGGGCTGGAAGTCAGCCGGGAACTCGTCGAACTGCATGACCGGCGTGCGGTTGGTCAGCTCCCACCACTGCAGGTCGGAGAAATAGTCGGTGGGGAACTTCGACAGGATGGGGTGGCTGTTTTCCACATAGATGCCGGTGGTGTGCGGCGGCCGCATCTTGAACCACGACGTGTTCCAGAAGACAGGCAGGAACTGCTGTACGATGTCGTTGCCGTATTTCACTTTGTTGCCTGCGCAGATGAGCACCTTGCCCCCGTTCTGCAATGTCTCTACGGCTTTGCTGTCGAGCTCGGAGGTGATGTAGATGCCGTTGTCGTTGCTTCTGACTTTTTGCGGATAGACCCAGAAGTCCCAGAAGTTCTCGGTGTCGGTGTCGTTGACGGATACGGTGAGGCGCAGATGCGACGGCGACGGCATGTTGCCGAGCGGGATGGAGATATTGCCAGCCTGCTGCACTCCGCCTATAGGGAAGGTGCGCTTCGTCACCGTGCCTTTCGCCATGACATCGGCATGGTTGGCTTTGTAGAGGTTGTTGGTCCGGGATTCGAACCGCTCGTCGGGGATGAGGGTGAGCGAATAGTTGATTTCCGTGTCTTTAAGCTCGCTCTCTCCGAAGTGGTTGAGCAGGATTTCCGCGGTGAACGTCTCTGCGTTGGTGTAGGTGAATTTCGGGATTCGTGCGAGCAGGACGGTAGGGGCGCAGAACTGCCTCCACTCGTCGGAGTCGATATAGGGCTTCTCGTCGAAGAACACGTCGGTGACACCCACGAGTGCGGTGCCCTGGCCTGAATAGTCGTTGAGGGCGAGAAGCTGGAATCCGGCGTAGTCGGGTGTGCGCATGGTGCGCTCAATTTCATATTTATAACAGAGCGCCTGGAGCTTTCCGCTTGCCATGAAGAACTTCTCAGCCATGGTGCCCATCTTGTGGTCGTTGAGGATGTCGCGGAACACCTCGAAGTTCTTCGCCTTGTTCACGCCCGTGTATTTGCTGATTTCATCGAAGTTGGGGAAGACACACCACTGCCCGGTCTCATGGCTGACATACGGCTCATGGATGTCCGTCTCCATGTCTTTCGCCGCATAGTGGGTGATTTTTGCCGTATAGTCGTCCATCGCCGCCGGCCGGGTCCGTGCCCAGTCAAGTCCTCTGGCTCCCGCCTTGACATGATACTGGCTCTTGGGCTGCCATGCCCATCCGCCGCCCACGGAGGCACCGGTATAGACACGCCGTGAGTCGGCCGCTTTCCAGAAGTCGACGAACTTGCTGACCCATTCCACCCATCTGCCCGCCGGCTCGTTGCCGCAGGCAAGCATACAGAACGAAGGGTGGTTGCCATAGGCTTTGGAGAGCCGCTGTGTCTCCTCCATGAGGAAATGGTCGATGTCCTGTCCGTAGCCGAGTTTCACGCCGTGGTTAGGCCAGCTGGGTCCCTCCGGCTGGATGTAGAACCCTGTGAGGTCGGCAGCAAGGAACGCCGCTTCGGGCGGGCAGTAAGAGTGGAAGCGCATGTGGTTGAGTCCGTAGCGTTTGCATGCCTTGAACACGTCGGTCCATGCCTCCACGTCCATGGGCGCATAGCCAGTGATGGGGAAGTCGCAGTTCTCTACTGTTCCACGGAGCTGTGTCTGCTGTCCGTTGACATAGAACATCCGTCCTCTGATTTCGAATTTTCTCATGCCGAATACCGTCTCAAAGGCGTAGTTGCGTTTCATGAGGCTAAGAAACTGATCGGAGAGGAAATCGATTTTGTCGTTGAGGAGCGGCTTTGCGTTTTTGTCTCCTTCGCTGGCGATAGTGGCATAAAGGCGATAGAGGTTGGGATGGAACTCATCCCAAAGCTGCATATCCTCGCCCAGCTGGATATCCGCCTCGATGGTTTTGCCTCCATCGCCTTTTTCCAGTGTGATGGTTTTGAGTGCTGTGTGTGTGAATTTCCCGTTGAAGCTCTTGGCAAGCAGGAACAGTTTCGCCCGCCGGTTTACAGCTCCGTGGAGGGTCACTTTCAGGTGTGCCACTTTTTTGTCGATGTCGGGGAAGACCTGGATGTCCTCAACATGGAGCACCGGGATTTCGCGGAGTTCCATCTTGCCGACGATGCCGTTCCAGTCGCCCTGCGTCTGGTCGGATATGGAGTGAGAGTCTTGTCCTACGCCGACGGTCTCCGGGCGGTTGTCGATTCTGACGGCTATGGTGTTGTCGCCTTTGCGGAGGAATTCTGTGACATCGAACTGATGGGGAACGCAGAGACTGCGGTCTGTGCCGGCCTCCTGCCCGTTGACAAATACCGTTGACTGGATGTGTGGCCGTTCAAAGAAAAGGATATAGCGCTTGCTTTTTGTGTCGAGATTCGGGAGGCTGACTTGCTTGCGGTACCATGCCGTCCCGACGAAATGCTTGTCGGGTGTGAGGAAGAACGTCAGCTTCATGTTGCCCGGCTGCCGGTATTTCTCGAGATAAGGGTTATGGAAATAAGAGCTGTCGTAGAGCGAGCCTACCCATTTGGTTTTCACGGAGATGTCGTCGCCCTTGAGCCGCTGGGGCATGGAGGCGGGCAGGACGATGTTGTCGGTAAGGGTGCGTGAGTGCCAGTTTTCTGACTTGCCCACGTCGTTGCGGTCGATTTCAAACTCCCAGGTGCCGGAGAGGTCCGTGACGGTCTGGGCAGGAGAGAGGGTGGCTGCTAACAGGCAGATGACTAAGATGGTTATGCTTCGCATTTTTGTTTGTTTTTTAGGTTTTTGGGGGATTCTATGCATTACTAGTAGAACTAGCAAAACTAGGATGACTAGCAAAACTAGGATGACTAGAAGAACTAGAAAAACTAGGCAATCCTAGGAAAACTAGAATAACTATGCATGACTAAGAACTAATTACTGGCAAAGTTAGAGGAAAGATGGGATGAGAATCCTTTGCATCTGTCCGATTATGCGGTGGATTGTACGTTAGTTGGATTTTGGGAGGATTTTGAGGGTGCGGAGTCCGGCTTCAAGTCGGTGCATGTATTTTTTCTTCTCTTTGTTGGGGAGATAGACGAACGCTTCGGTGACGATGATGCGGTTGCGGACGCTGTCGAGCTGTGCGTAGGAGATGAAGGGACCTCCCATGGCGTCGCCTTTCATGTCCCAGAGGCCGTGTACCTCGAATACGTAGTTGCCTTTGATGTTGCGGTCGCGGACGGTGACGGTTGAGGTGTCAGTCTCCATGTGCTGTCCCCATTCCTCGCCTTTGATGTTGTAGTACATGAAGGAGTCGCGCTTATGGCAGAAATAGCGCTTGGTGAATGTCTCCGGGGAGGTGAGGGGATAGTCGTACATGCATGCGTTGAGCGTGTTGTCGGGTGATGAAGCCCAAAAGAAATGGTCCCCCTGCTTGATGAGGTTGATTTCGGAGGGCATATGCCATGTGCAGCCGAACATCTTCCGCGCGTTGTTGTCGACGACGGGGCTGTAGTCTTTTGTGAGGATTGACATGGCCCGGCCCATCTCGTTGTCGGTCATGATGTCGAGTATGCGCTGCCCGTGTTTGGCGATGATGTTGCTGACGCCCTGGTTGTCGGGCGCGTTGATAGTTACGCAGACCTGGGGGCGCGCATACTGGTTGTCGGCGATGAGCACCTCCTCTTTGGTGTATTCCTTGCTGATGTTGACGAAGATGATGCATCCGAAAGTGGAGAAGGTCTTGGTGAACGCAGAGTGGTCGATGCAGATGACCTTGAAGATAGGCTCATCCTGGGGCATGCCGGTCATGAGGGTGTTGGCGAAGTCCTTGAAAGTGGTGCCTGCTCCGCTGTTGTACCAGCCTTTGTCGCAGACGACAAGGAGCTCATAGGGGGCTGACTGCACTGCTCCGACTTTCTTTTTGCGTTTGCCTTCTTTCACCTCTTCGTCGCAGGAGATAGCCGAGGAGAGAAGGAGAAATATGGTTAGCAGGTAGATGAATGGGCGCATTGGGATGAGTTTTTTGTGGGTTTAATGGTTTTGATAGGAGTAGTGGAATTTTATCTGGATATAACTTCCAAATGAAATTTTAACTTCCATTCGAAGATTTAACTTCCATCCGAAGAATTAACTTCTATTTTTGCAAAAAAACATAACTTTCTGTCACATAGGGATATTACTTTCAAAGAAAGATGTTATTGCTTTTCAGCGAGGCGGTAGATTTCGGCGGCGGCGAGGAGGAAACATCCGAGTCCGTAGTCGTCGAAGTCGGGCTCGATATCGTAGCCGACGGGCTGCGAGTCTTTCGGTTCTTTGCCTGTGCCCTGTACGTAGCCGAGGAATCCGTTGGGGTGGAGACAATATTTCACCATGGCTTTCCATGACTTGGCAATGATAGGCCGGAACATTTTCTTTGGAAGGATTCCATGACGCACTCCCCATGCCATACCGTAGATGAAGAGGGCGGTGCCGGTGAGTTCTTTGCCTCCGAAGTTCTGGTCGTTGTGAAGGCTGACATTCCAGAATCCGTCCTTGCGCATGCAGCTGACGAGCGCGTAGCTCATTTTGGTGAAGTCCTTCTCATAGTCGTCGAAATGCGTCTCGAACGGCTGAACCGTCCATTTGTATTCGCCCCGGGGTTCGAGGTTAGCGTCGCCGGAGTGGCGTGCGAGCATGGCGTTGTCCATGGCTCTGACGAGCGCGGCATACACCCATCCGTTGCCTCGGCTCCAGTAGCAGTTCGTGCCGTTCGACTCCTTGTAGGGCGGCACGAAGTCCTTGTCGCGCCACCAGAGACCCTCAGTCTGGTTGAACAGTCCTCCGGCAAGCGTGTTTCTTGCCCATGCATACATTTTCCATCCCTGCTCCGCATAGCGGGCAGCATTGGGGTCGCCTTCAAAGTGCTTCACCCGTGCGAGGCGTGTCAGGACAGGGAGGCCCATCTGTATGGCGTCAATCCACGTCCAGTCCTCCTCGCTGTTGGCTGTCCATTTGGAGTTAAGGGGAACAGGCGCGGGGTGGAGGAGGTTGTCCATGCAGTCGATGGTGGGCTGTATCATGGTGATGTCGCGCTTGCCCGTCTTCTGCAGGTTGCGCTCATAAAGGTAGATATACCCTTGGCAGCAGCAGTAGTCGTCGGCATCTCGCGTGTGTGTGCCGTTGCGGGGCGTGAACTTATGTGCGTTCGCCCAGCGGCTCATGTAGTCAAAGTCGCGCTGTTGCCCGTCGAGGGCGATGAGTTCGGCAAGCCCTTCGTAATAGACGCCGCGCGTCCAGAGATTGCTGGGACGTTCTTTCTTCACGAAGGTGGGTGCTCCCGGATCGGGGTATTTGTTCATGAAGTAGTCGTTGGCGAGGTGCATGGCAGCAAGGATGTCGGGCTGCCTGGGAAAACGGGCCGCTGAGGCGGTTGCTGCGAGGAGAGGCAGCAGGACGAATAAAAGTAGCTTTTTCATATTTTCAGTCGTTAGTTTTTTTAGTTTTGTCTAGGCAGACTAGGATTACTAGAATTACTAGAATTGCTAGGATATCTAGGCAGGCTGGGGCTTCTGGGGATTTTAAAGGCCTTGACGGGCAGGCTGCTACATGACTGTGGTGAGGTAGCTTTCGAGCTCTTCCTGGGAAACGTTCTGCTGAACAAACTTGCCACGTCGTGCGATGGTGATGTGGCTGGTCTCTTCGGAGACGACGATGGAGACGGCATCGCTCTGCTGGGTGATACCGAGAGCTGCACGGTGGCGGAGGCCGTAGTCCTTGGAAATGTCGTTGTTATGGGAGACGGGCAGGATGCAAGCCGCCGCGCAGATGCGGTTGTTGCGGATAATCATGGCGCCGTCGTGAAGGGGTGAGTTCTTGAAGAAGATGTTTTTGATGAGCTGCGCGTTGATGTTCGCGTCGATGGGTTCACCAGTGTTGACGATGTCGTTGAGCGACATGTTGCGCTCGATGATGATGAGGGCACCGGTGTGGTTCTTGCTCATGAAGTCGCAGGCACGCACAATCTGCATGATGGCTGGGTTTTCCTCTTCCTTGATTTTTTTCTTGGAGAATATTTTACGGATGGCACCGAAGCGGTTGTTGGAGCCGAGGGTGAGAAAGAACCGGCGGATGTCCTCCTGAAAGAGTATGATGAGCGCTAGGACACCGACACTGACGAGTTTGTCGAAGATGGTTCCCATGAGCTTCATCTCCAGGATGGGGGAGACGACAATCCAGAGGACGAAGAATACAAGGATGCCGTAGAAGGTGTTGAGCGACCCGGAGTCCTTCATCAGTTTGTAGAAGTAGTAGAGCAGAAAGGCGACGCATAATATGTCGATAGCGTCTTTTATGCCGAAATCAATCATTGAGTTTTAGTTGAGATGGATTTGAGTTTTTTGTTTTTAATTGCCACGCGGACTGTTTAAGACATTTTTTTTAGATGGCCGACTGACGGGTTATGTCAGCGATGGTGATGGCTTCACGTGCCGCTTTGACGTCGTGGACCCGGAGGATGTGGCAAGCCTCTTTGAGGAGGCAGATGGTGTGGACGGCAGTTGTGCCGTTGAGTGCCTCGTCAGGGGTGGTGTTTAGCAGACGGTAAATCATGCTTTTTCTGGACACCCCTACGAGGATGGGGAGTTTGAGCATGTTGAGCCACTGGATGTTGGCGAGCAGCTGGTAGTTCTGTTCGAGCGTCTTGCCGAAACCGAATCCCGGGTCGATGATGATGTCTTTCTGTCCGAGGTCGCGAAGCTGCTGCACTTTCTCGGCGAAGAAGAGCATCACCTGCTCCATGAATTCCTCCGGTGCCGTGTTGGCGGTCTTCTCTGATGTTACCGCCGTCGCGTTGCTGTTTTTTGCGCCGGGCGCCATGTCCGGAGTGCATCCGTGCATGAGAATGTAAGGGACCCTCAGGCGTGCCACGGTCGAGAACATCTGATCGTCGAAGAATCCTGCGCTGATGTCGTTGATGATTGCCACCCCGTATTCCTCGACTGCCATCCTGGCGATGTCCGCCCTGAACGTGTCAACAGAGAGGACTGCGTCGGGGAAGCAGCCGGTTATGGTTCTGAGCGCCTTGCGGAGCCGTTGGTCCTCCTCCTCGGGAGAGACGAAATCGGCATTTGGACGTGATGAGCAAGCACCGATGTCAATGATGTCGGCACCCTCCTGCAGCATTTGCCCGACCCGGCTTTCAATATCCGTTTCCATGCTGACTCTGCTGCCTGCATAAAACGAGTCGTCGGTGACATTGATGATGCCCATCACCTTGACTTTGCTGAAGTCGGAAAGTCTGCCGTTGATGTTGATTGTGTAGTCGGGTGCCATGCCTTATTTACGTTTGCAGAACCGCGTTATTCGCATTTCTTTTTGCAAAAATAAAGAATATTGTTGAATTTTACACGTAGTTTCGTGATTTTGTGCTATATTTGCATGATTTTTTATCTCATAGTAACTATTATTGAGCGTGATTTAATATGGAAATAGAACAATTATATGAAATATTCAAGGAGCATCCGGTTGTGACGACCGACAGCCGCGACTGCCCTGAAGGTTCGCTTTTTTTCGCCTTGAAAGGCGAGACATTCGACGGTAACGCATACGCAGGTGCAGCGTTGGATAAAGGCTGCAGCTATGCTGTGGTCGATGATGCGAAATATGCCGGTTCCGACAGCCGTTATATCCTGGTTGACGATGTGCTGACCACGTTGCAAAAGCTTGCGAACTGTCATCGGCGCCACTTGGGCATCCGCATTGTCGGTGTGACCGGCACAAACGGCAAGACGACGACGAAGGAGCTGATAGCCGCCGTGTTGTCGAAGAAATACAACACCCACTACACCCGCGGTAATTTCAACAACCATATCGGTGTGCCGAAGACGTTGCTTCAGCTGACTGAGGCACACGAGATGGCAGTCATCGAGATGGGTGCGAACCACCCCGGTGAAATCAAGACGCTGGTGAACATCGTGGAGCCCGACTTCGGAATCATCACGAATGTGGGCAAAGCCCATCTGCTTGGTTTCGGCTCGTTCGAAGGTGTGATCCGTACGAAAGGCGAGCTCTATGATTTTCTGCGCGACCATCAGGGCAAGATATTCCTGAACAACGACAACCCCTATCTGAAAGGGATTGCGGGCGGGCTGGAAGCCATCAGATACGGTCAGCAAGACGCCGACGGACTCGCTGTCCGTGGAGAGCTGATAGACTGCTCTCCGTTCCTGCATTACCGCTGGAATGGTCATGAGGTGCAGACCCATCTGATTGGTGCGTATAATATCGACAACGCGTTGGCTGCAGCTACGATAGGTCAGTATTTCGATGTGCCGGCAGCAGATATCTCAGCTGCCATCGCTGAATATGTGCCTTCAAATAACCGCTCTCAGCTGGAGAAGACGGCAGACAACACCATCATCATCGACGCCTATAACGCCAATCCGACATCGATGACCGCTGCCCTTCAGAATTTCAAGCTGATACAGGCGGAGCATAAGATGTGTATCTTGGGGCAGATGGGTGAGCTGGGCGACCAGAGCGCAGAGGAGCACCGCAAAATCGTGGAGTTGCTCCAGGAAATGGGCTTTGAGAAGGTATGGCTTGTGGGTGCTGAGTTTGTGAACACCCCCTGCCCGCCCGAGTTTGTGTTGTTCAACAACGTGGATGAGGTGAAGCAGGTGCTTGCCGCAGAGAAGCCGAAAGGGATGACGGTGCTGGTGAAAGGTTCTAACAGCACGAGGATGTTCGAACTGCCGGAGTATCTTTGATGATTGGGAGTTAAAATGGGTTGAATGGGAATGATGACAGACAAAAACTGAAAAAACAGACAATAAAAAAGCTAATAAAAGATATTAGAAAAAGATATTAGAATATGAATTTGAAACTGAAGCCGATATTGATGGATGCCGCTTGCGTGGTGTTTTTCGCTGCGATTGCCTCCATCTATTTCTTTCCAGCTTTTAAGGGCTGGCGTCTGACCGGTGAGGACAACTCCGCAAACGACGGTCTGAAGGTAGAAATAAACCAGTACCGCGAGAGCCATGACGGTGAGACCCCCCGCTGGATAAACTCGATATTCTCGGGTATGCCAACCTATCAGATAGCTCCGAGCTACGACTCTGCCAAGCCGATGTCTCTGGTTGAGAAGATTTATCATCTGGGCTTGCCCGACTACGTCTGGTATGTGTTTGTGTCGATGCTGGGCTTTTATATCCTGCTCCGCGCATTCGACTTCCGCCGCTGGATGGCAGCCCTCGGCGCCATCGTGTGGGCGTTCTCAAGCTATTTCTTCATCATCATCGCTGCCGGTCACCTGTGGAAAGCCATCACGCTTGCCTATATCCCTCCGACTATCGCCGGAGTGGTGATGTGCTTCAGGGGCAAGTATCTCTGGGGCTTTGTCGTGACAGCTTTGTTTGCCACCTTGCAAATCAACGGCAACCACGTGCAGATGACTTATTATTTCCTGATTCCGGAGCTGCTGATGTTTGGCGCGTTTGCCATCCAGTGTTTCAGGAAAGGCAAGGTGGGCCATCTGCTGAAAGCCACCGCCGCCATCGTCTGTGCCGCCGTCATCGCGATAGGGCTGAACGCCTCGAATCTGTATCACACCTATAAATATTCAGAGGACACGATGCGCGGAAAGAGCGAGCTGAAGAAGGAAGGGAAGGAGCACGACCAGACCGACAGCGGCTTGGAGCGCAGCTATATCACCCAGTGGAGCTACGGCGTCTCGGAAACCTTCTCGCTGCTGATACCGAACGTGAAAGGCGGCGCGAGCGTTCCGCTGTCCCAGAACGCCACCGCCATGAAGCACAGCGACCCCCAGCTTGACTCCGCCATATACAACCAACTGCCCCAGTACTGGGGCGAGCAGCCCGGCACGTCGGGACCGGTTTATGTGGGTGCGCTTATCTGCATGCTGTTTGTGCTTGCACTGTTTGTGGTGCCCAACCGCAACCCGATGAAATGGGTGCTGCTTGTGGCCACACTGCTTTCGTTCCTGCTTTCGTGGGGCAAGAACTTCCAGGGCTTCACCGACTTCTTCATCGACCATATTCCGCTATACTCCAAATTCCGTACGGTGTCGTCGATACTGGTTGTTGCCGAGTTCACGATTCCACTTTTGGCGATGTTAGGCCTGAAGAAATTCGTGGAGAACATGGGCAATGCAGACTTACGCCCGAAGATGTTCCGCAGCCTGCTGTTCAGCACTGCGATAACTGGTGGTCTCTGCCTGCTTTTTGCACTGGTTCCGACAATTTGCGGTCAGTGTGTGAGCTCCTCAGAGGACAGCATGATACGCAGTCAGCTCGACCCGACATCCGCCAACATGATTATCGCAAGCATCAGCGATATGCGTGCTGCGATGCTGAAAGCCGACGCGTGGCGTTCGCTTCTGATCATTCTGGTCGGTGCCGCCCTGCTGTATTTCTATTACAACACAGCGGTACGTAACAAAGGGCGTGTGTCATGGAAGACG